>Ga0256842_1003572_pt1 | contig 10244 bp, 11 predicted proteins | sample 4559240metaG_FD_185973 | JGI IMG/M metagenome (GOLD analysis project Ga0256842, IMG submission 185973) | Hydrothermal vent microbial communities from Guaymas Basin, Mexico - 4559-240 | ecosystem: Environmental > Aquatic > Marine > Hydrothermal vents | place: Mexico: Guaymas Basin | collected...
CATTACGTTGAACATACCATGAAGAGGATGACGATACAGGATATATTCAGCGAGGAAGAATTAAAGAGCATACCAGCGGAGTTGTTGGAGAAGATAAAGATTGCGTTGGAGGATAGGTCTTACTGCGATGAAGATGTAAAGCATCTGATGAGGTGGGTGGTTGAATGTTATCGAGAGTCTACCAAATCTTGAACGTTTTGGACGACCCCTCGCTGATTTTCATCGGAGTGTTTAGGGTGGATGGTGTCCCTTTAATAGTCAAGTGCAAAGATAAAGCTACCCTCCTAAAGATTGTGGACTGGTTGGACAGGCATATAAAGAACAGTTTGGAGAGCATACTTACCGAAGAATTGAGCGAGGTTGGAACGAAGTTCAAAAACATCTTCGTTAGAATGATACCGCTCTCCAAAATCTTGGTATTGGTCATGGTTTCGAGTGAGGAGATGTCGCTGTACAAGTTTGATATGGACATAGCCTCATTACATTCGATGCTATCATGATCGAGCACGTATATACGCTGTACTCAAATTTTGAAGATATTGTAAAGGATTTGGAGAATAAACTTAAACTCGATTTCGAACCAAGCTTCTACTTCCTATTTTTAACTGAAAGCACTTGGAGACTTTACGATAAAATTCTGAAGTATCTTAAGGGTAAGTTTCCAAACTGTAAAATGTCTGGCTGTATAGTTGAAGGATACGCAAACAGATACGGTGTTTGGACGAGAGGTTTGGCACTGCTGTTCTTTGAGAAGGATGTCGATGTAGTTTGGGCTAAGGGTAAGACAGCTGAAGAGACATTTACAAGGTTAAAGAGAACGATGAAGAATTGGACTTCCGCTGTAACTATTTTCCCCCTATTCAGATTTAGCAGTAGGTGGGACATGTACAACTTCGCAATTTTAAACAACACCGTTTGGAGATACAAACTTTGGAGAGCAAAGGATAGAAGATCAAAACTCAAAGTTTTGGATAGATGCTCCAAGGTTTTGGAGGAAAGGTACTTGTATCCTGCGAACAAGGCTCTGAGAGTTTTCGATGGTGAAAAACCAGTTGTAGGTCTCAACTTGCTTCCACTTGAAGCTGGCTACGGAACTCCTTTAATCTTTGCAGACTACAACGTCTTTGGAAGGTCAGCTGTTGCGGTGTGCTTCAAAAATAGAGTTAATGCGATCTTTCACGATGTATTTCCAGAGAGGGGTAAGAGTTATGAGGAAACAGCGGAGATTATCAGGAACTACTTTGCAAGCGTTAAAGATGTTGATGTCCTTAGAAAGGGTGTTGCCATTGGAGAGATAAACGGTGTTTCAGCCGTTGAATTTCTTAAAAAGGAGAGGTTTATTCAAACTTACGGTGAGAATGAAGTTGTAAAGATGCTTGAAGAAGAGAAATTCAGAACAGTTTCACCTTACGGTTTGGCTTTTATAAGTAGGGAGACTTTCGGATCATCTTTACTCGGTTTGTTACCGTATCCACTGTCAATTTACCCATCGCTCTTCGATTTGGACACCTTTTATGACAACGCTTTCTTCGTTGGGGAGTATTTTAAGGGGGGTATTAAAGCGTTTAAAGGTTTGTTCGAGTGCAAGAGGTTCGAAGACTCATTCGACTTCTTCGTTATAGATGCAAACGTCATACCCATGTTTGCAGGAAGGTGTTTCGAAGTGAAAGTTATGGCTGACGAATTTTGTAACGATTACTTTGGAATATTCCTTACAGATATTTCATTGAAGTACAACCATCTAAAGAAGAAACATTTCTCGGAAATAGAAAGAGGATTGTGCTTCAACGTAACTGGAACGTCTGTTATGTTGGAGATAAAAGACCAGTAACGATAAACAAAATCATCGATGTTAAGTTCATCAGAAGAGTTCTCTTAAAGTACGGTAAAGTTTCCGCTGTGATTAGCCAGTTCTTACCCTTTAAAGATTTGGCGTAAGTTAGAGTTGGTATCAGGGGAATCAAGGACAACAACGTTAGGGGATTGTACAATCCAATGAGTGTAAAAATTAGAATTGACAAGTAATATATAAATAATGAAATGTATGCTGTTTTAATGAGAACGTTGGGTTCGAAAACTACGCCGAGCGTTTTTAATCCAGCTTTCTCGTCACCACTAACGTCCCTAATATCTTTAATGAATATTCCGAAGAGGACGAAGAATAGAATAGTCAAAGATAACGAGAGGGCTTTCACTTTCAAATCTTCGAAGAAAGTCCAAAGGAGTAGTGTAAATGATACGTAGGACACAATAAAAGCGATCAACTCCGTTACGTAATGATCCTTAAGTCTCATTAATAATCTACCGAAAGCTATTCTGTCGGAATACATCCAAGTAACCAAAAAGCAGATGATGAACAGAATCACACTTAGGGGTTTTCCATACTTAAGCACTATCAAGAAAGATAACGAATAAAGAAGAATTGCTAAAATCGCACCGAATACTCTCATAAATGCACTTTCGGCAAAGACGTTGTACTTTCCCCCCAAGATGTCCTCTTCAACATCGTTCACGTGATTCCATATGTTTACTGCAGGATAAAATGTAAAAGAGAATGCCAACACCAAAAGTAGTGATTTCAAGTCGTGTTTGGAATGCGAAAAGACTGCAAGTTGCAGTAACGGAATTGGATAAATAATGGTAAGGGGTTTTGCGGAAAATTTTAAAATTTCAACAAAATATTTAAATTTCATAAATTGTTTAACCACTCATAAACAACTTTACCTCCTTTACGGTCTTTTCGGCTTCCTTCTTCTCAACCTTCTTTTCCATTTCGCTCACCTCCAATAGTTACTTGGATGTCAAACTAAATATATTTTACTAAATTTATAAAATTATTATAATACTACTCATGCATTATAGTAATGTGCTAACAAAGAACAAAGTAGACACGAATGAAAATTTTAAAATTAAAATAAAATTTTTTAACTAAATTTAAAATATAATAAATTCAAATTGAAATCAAAATGAATTGACAGTTACGCGTACTCTCTCCAAGTCTTACCGCACTTCGTACATCTGTAGAATCTCGTTTCTGGTTCATCCGCAGCTCTCATCTGTCTTATCCACCAGTAAGCTTCAGTGTTACCGCAATAGGGACACACAACCCTTGTCTTTGGCAGTGTCTCTATCTTTTCCTCGATCACGGGAATGTCGTTTTCGTTTCTCTTCGATTCTATTACAAACTCCTTTTTCTCGCTCTCCTCTTCGTATCCGCACTTCCTGCACACGAACTTACCGTTTTTGAGAATCATGAAGCTACCGCACTTCGGACAGAACTTCAAGTGACCACCTCCGCAGGTTGGTGGCTACGTTGAGGTTGTTAAAAAAGTTAACCCTCAATTAGGTTACGCAGGTAAGGCTTTGCATCTTCAACCATCTTATCGTGATCGAAAGCAAGTTTTGGTAGCGAATCAAGCTTAAAAATTCTCACTTCTTTCGCATCACTGTTAGCTCTAAGCTCTCCACCCTTCGGAATTGCAATGAAGCACACCGAGACGAAGTGTCCTCTTGGATCTCTATTCGGATCGGAATAAACACCCACAAGTCTGTAAGGCTCCACATCCAATCCCGTTTCCTCCTTAACCTCTCTGATTAACGCATCTTCAACTTTTTCACCGTATTCAACTATTCCACCGGGCAAGGCGTAATGATCCTTGAAAGGCTCGTTCATCCTCTTGATAAGCACGATTCCTCCTTTGTATGGAATTATCGCATCTACCGTTAACGTTATGCACTTCATGAAGTTAGTCGTCCAAATACTTTTTAACAATTTCTAACAACTCCTTAGCCGATTTTTCAGGATTTTGTGTATTTGCAATTGCAGAAATTACCGCTACACCTTTAACTCCCGTTTTCAGAACATCTTCAACGTTATATTTGTTTATTCCGCCTATCGCCACAACTGGCTTTTTGACAGATGAAACTATCTTTTTGAGACCTTCAAGCCCAATCGGCTCTTTAGCATCCTTCTTTGTGGTAGTTCTAAAAACGGGTCCCGCACTTATGTAATCCGCGTATCTTTCAGCCTTTTTAGCTTCATCGACGTTGTGTGTTGAAACTCCAACTATTCCGTCAAATATTTCCCTTACAACCTCGTAGGGAAGATCGTCCTGTCCCAAATGGACACCGTCAGCTTCAACTGCCAAAGCCAAATCTACTCTATCGTTCATTACAAACGTTGCGGAATATTCCCATGTCAATTTTCTAATTCTCTTCGCAACTTCGAACATTTTTTTAGTGCTCATTCTTTTCTCCCTAAATTGAATGAATCTAACTCCAGCCTTCAAAACCGCTTCAGCCAACTCTTCATGAGTTCTACCGAAATCGGATGATGTAATGAAGTAAAGTCCTATTTTCATGACCTTTTGTTTTTTTATTGAGACTTTAAAGTGTTGCATGGGGAATACATAAAGGCAACAACGTTACTTCTAAAGAAAAGGGAGAGTCAAACTGCAAGTTGCTCGTGAAAAGATTTATTAATTGACACTGAGTTGCCAACGTTATGGCAAGAAAAAGGAAGGCGAGGGTTAAGGACAAGTGGAGTCAGAAGAAGTGGTATACGCTCATCGCTCCTGAGTACTTCGGTTTGGCTGAAATTGGGGAAACGCCAGCAGACGATCCGAATAAGGTGATAAACAGAACGGTTGAAGTAACCTTAGCGGAGCTAACGAACGATTATTCAAACCAGAATCCATACAAGAAGCTGATATTCAAGGTTTACAGAGTCTCTGGAGACAACGCTTACACGAAGTTCCATCGCTTTGAAATGATGAGAGAATACATCAACAGCTTAATAAGGAGGAGAACGAGCAAGATCGACGACGTTATCGATGTTACAACCGCAGATGGATACGTATTGAGAGTTAAGCCAGTTGCTTTCACGGTCAAGAGGTGTAAGACTTCACAGAAGAGTGCTATCAGAAAGATAATGAGAGAGATAATCACCAACAACGCAAGTCAAAAGAACTTCGTCCAGTTCCTGCAGGAGTGCATCTTAGGAAGGATTCCATCGGAGATTTATAAGAACGCAAAGAAGATTTACCCGCTTAGAAGAGTTGAAATAAGGAAGATTGAGTTGCTATCTGAACCGAAGCAGGTTGAAGTTGAACAGCCACAGCAGGCTGAGGCTGTTGCTTAATCATGTTTTCTAACGATTTTATTGACGATTTCAAGAAGTTTATTCTTAAAGTCGATTATCCAAAACACTGCACCTTTTGCGAAGGTTTGGATTTGTCTATTAAGGAACCTAAACACCATCCATCCTACGAAATAACGACAGCCTGTAATCTAAACTGTATATACTGCTACTCTAAGGTTGCTGTAAGGAATAAAACCGCTCCTAAGGAAGGATACTACGGTGACTTGAATCCTAAGGCTGTAACGATCTCGCAATACGGAGAACCTTTGTTGGTTGGAGTTGACAAGGTTGCGAAGATAATTGAGAGGTTGAGGGAGATTTTTGGGGACGTTAGAATTGATCTGCAAACGAACGGAACGATAGACTTCAAGGATTTGGATGGTTTGGTAGATATTGCAATGGTAAGCTTGGATGTGGCAAATCCCAAAAGCTACAGGATAGTCACGGGAAAAAACAAATTCTACGATGTCCTCGAAAACGTCGAGAATGCCGTAAATATGGACTGCATTTTAACCGTCAGGTCAGTTTTTCTTCCGAATTTCAACGATTCCGAGCTTGTAAATCTATCCAAAATTTTGGGTGATATTGGTGTGGATGAGCACTTCATTCAGCCCTGCTCCGTCTATAACGAATGTTTAAACGATCTACTTTCCGTCGGTTTTGATATAGAGAGGTCAAACAGCCTCTACGATTATCTTAAGGTTGTCTACGACTGTAGCGAGTTTGTGAACGTGGTTATTCCGGGATGTATAAAGGTCGTTTTGGATGAGATACTGAAGCAGTTGGACGATTTGAGCGATTTGAAGTTTGTAAGGAGAAACTCAATTGCAAGAGAACCTCCAAAAATTAGGAGGGAGTGGAGATTTGCTGTAGATGTTTAAGTCATTCTCCTCTCCACATATCTCCCTCTAAGCTCTATCTCCTCCGCCCTCTTTATAACCTCTTCAGCCTTCTCGTAAACTTCCCTGTAACCTCTAATAAACGCCTCTTTTAACTTCTCCCAGTTGTCGAAGCTCGCTTTGAGGGATTCGAAAAAGACGTGCAGATCAACGCCCTTCGGCTCAATTCTATCCTCAATGAACGCTAAACCAAAATCAACAAAGTAAACTTTCCCATTGCCTAAAATCATATTCATGGGAGTCACATCTCCGTGTATAATTCCAACCTTATGCATTTTTGCAACCAACCTCCCTATTTCTTCGCTTATCTCTTCGTTCATTACTTCCTTGACGGGCTTTCCTTTGATTCTCTCCATGACTATTTTGTCACCCACAACATCCAAAATTATCGGAGTGGGAACTCCTTGTCTCCTCGCAAGAGATATTATCTTTGCTTCTGTCTTAGTCCTACTCTTCCTTAAAATTTCATCAAGCTTGGGATGTCTGTACCTCTTCGGCTTTCTGATCTTTTCGACAACATTTTCGTAAATCCTGACTTCAGCTTCACCACCTAAGTAAATCCGCTCAAGTTTTCCGTAGTTTAACATGCTATCACTCCTTTAGAGGGACGAATCCGTATTTACGATAGATTTTCCGTGCCTTATCAGATTTTATGAACTCCAAGAATTTGTCGGCATTTTCAGGATTCGGAGCGTTCTTAAGCTTGGCTATGTAGTAATTGACTCTGTCGCTCATATCAATCTCCACCTCAACCATCTCAACTGGCAATCCTCTCATCTGAGCGTAGATAACTTCAGTTGCCCAAACCCAACCAGCATCGGCTTTACCATTCAAAATTCTCTCTGGAGTTTCCCTGTGATGCACCGTTGTAAATATTGTCGAACCCCTCTTTGCTTTTTCTTCCATTACCTTTCTCCTAAGCTCCTCTCCACCAACCTCAAGATACATCTGCACAATGTATTTACCTATATCCTCGTTTTCTGGATTCGGATGTGAAACTACTACATCCTCTCTTGCCAAATCGAATATGGACTTTATTCCCTTCGGATTTCCTTTACGAACCATTAGGACTATGCGGTTGTGCAGGTAAACGAAGTAATCGTCAATGTATCCCCTTTCTTTGAGAATCTTCATGTTATCCTCGCTAACGGAACTGTATACATCTGGAATCCGCGGAAGTTCAACATCCTTGAACTTTGCACCTTCAAGAATCTGCTTAAGGAGCAATCCCGGCGGTAAAGTTTCGTAGAAAATCTTCTCAATACCGTACTCCTCTTTAAAAGCCTGCAAAAGCTCATCCATTACCATGAACTGGTTTCCAGCCATGAAGAGAATTAGCTCAGCTTTATCGAGATATTCTAAACCGTTAATGTCTTTACCTCTACTTTCAGGAATCTCTATCATGTCAGAGATTTGCGACAAATTAAAGATAAATGTAACTCAAAACTCCTCTTCCTCGTAGTAATATTCCTCTTCTTCCTCAAACTCCTCTTCGAGTTCTTCAAGCTCTTCCTCCTCTTCTCTCTCCAAATCTTCAAGATCGTACTCTTCGTTTGTATCTAAGTTCAGGAACTTTCCGTCTCTGTACAGTAAAACCGTCCCACAGAGGTTGCATTTAACTTCCATTCCTTCGTAGATGTCTTTAAGCTCTATTTCTTCACCGCAGTATGGGCACCTAATTATTTTCACTGCCATCCCTCAAAGCTTGTACATTTCAATTTAAGCTTTTTCCTCACAAAATCTTAAAAATCCTGAGTATACTCACAACATGGGTCTTGAAAGCTTATTCAGAAAGATTACGGATTACAAGTGGGAGTTACCTAAAAGTTACAAACCGGGGATGAGAGTTCCAGCAATATTCTACATCAATCGAAAACTTATGCAGATATTGGAGAAAGATGCGGTGGAGCAAGCTGCAAACGTCGCAACTCTACCAGGAATTCAAAAGGCAAGTTTGGTTATGCCCGATGTCCACGTCGGTTACGGTTTCCCGATTGGAGGTGTAGCTGGATTTGACGTTGAAGAAGGTATCGTTAGCCCTGGAGGGGTCGGTTTCGATATAAACTGTCTGTCACCTAATTCAAGCGTACTGACGGAACACGGATACTGGGTTAGGATAGAAGACTTACCCGCAAGTGGAGAGAATGTAAAGGTTTACGATGTTGAGGAAGGACACAACGATTCTGGAGAACTTGCATTCGTTTCTGCAAGGAGTGCGGATGACAAAGCTGTAAGAATAACGACTGAATTCGGAAGGGTTTTGGAGGGTAGCTTGGATCATCCAGTTTTAACGAGAAAAGGGTACAAGAAACTTGGAGAGATTAAAGAAGGAGATGAGGTCGTGGTGTATCCATTTGAAGGAGTCGAGTTCGAACAATTTGAAGGAACCATTCTGAGTGAAGACGATTTCAAGGGTTACGATGCGCAAGTAGTAAAATATCTCAAAGAGAGAAAATTGATACCTTTGAGATACGAAGACAAGAGAATTGGAACGATTGCGAGGTTGTTGGGATTTGCATTTGGAGATGGCTGTATCGTAAAGAGTGGTAAAAGATTGACCTTAGAGTTCTACGGTAAATTAGAAACACTTGAAGAAGTAGCTAAAGACCTTGAGAGCTTGGGTGTGAGAGCTTCAAAGGCTTATTCGAGAAGGAGACGTTTAAAGATAAGAAGTCCGTATTCAGAATACTACAGTGACTGCACGGATTGTAGGATAAGGGTTACAGCGAGATCGTTTGCTATACTAATGCACAAGCTTGGCTTACCGATAGGTAAAAAGACTGAACAACCTTACAGAGTTCCAGATTGGATCAAGAAAGCGCCGTTATGGGTTAAGAGAAACTTCTTAGCTGGACTATTCGGAGCGGATGGTAGTAAGGTTGTCTTCAAAGGATACACACCGTTACCGATAAATCTAACACAGTCAAAGTCGAAAGAATTCGAATCGAACCTCAGAGAATTCATGGAGGATGTTAGGAACTTACTTAGAGAATTCGAAATTGAAAGCACAATCTACGAAGTGAAATCTTTGAATGGAGTAACGCTCAGGCTTGCAATCGTCGGAGAGGAAAACGTAAGGAAATTCTTGGCTAAGATTGGGTACGAATATTCAAGGGAGAAGAAAGAGTTGGGTTTGCTCGCTTTGGAATATCTGAAAAGGAAGAAATCAATTAAAGAGCTAAGAGCTAAGGCAATCGAATCTGCAAGGGAAATTCACGAGAGAACTGGAAGCTTAAAGAAAGCATGTGCAGTTTGTTGTGAGTATGTAAACAGAAGACTTGTAGAGAGAGCGTTGTATGAGAACGTAGAGGATGTTAGAGTCCCAGAAAACTTTCCGACATTCGAAGAGTTCGTTGAAAGGTTTGGAGCTTCTGGTGGGTTCGTTTATGACAGGGTTGTAAGGGTTGAAACAATTGAGCCAGAATACGACTTGTTCTACGACATTGGTGTTCTACATAAAGCACACAACTTCATAGCCAACGGTATAGTCGTTCACAACTGCGGAGTGAGGTTAATTCGTTCAAATCTAACTGTAGATGATGTTAGACCGAAAATTAAAGAGCTTATAGACGAGTTGTTTGTAGCTGTGCCATCAGGTGTTGGAAGCGAGGGTAGGTTGAGGGTTAGTGACAGGGAGCTTGATGAGATACTTGTTGAAGGTGCTAAGTGGGCTGTCGAAAACGGATACGGCTACGAGAAAGACTTGGAGCATTGTGAGGAGAATGGAGCTTTGGAAGGTGCCAAGCCAGAAGTTGTGAGCAGAAAGGCAAGGGAAAGAGGAAGACCACAGCTTGGAACGTTAGGCAGTGGAAACCACTTCTTGGAGGTACAATACGTTGAAAAGATCTACGATGAGGAATGTGCCAAAGTGATGGGCTTGGAAGAGGGAATGGTTACCGTAATGGTTCACTGTGGAAGTAGAGGTTTGGGACATCAGGTTTGTAGTGACTTCTTGGTGGTATTGGACAGAGCGGTAAGAAAATACGGAATAAAACTTCCTGACAGGCAGTTAGCATGTGCACCGATAAACAGCAAAGAGGGACAGGATTACTTCGGGGGAATGGCTGCATCAGCCAACTACGCTTGGTGTAACAGGCAGATCATAACGCATTGGGTTAGGGAAACTTTCCAGAAGGTCTTCAGGATGAGCGAGGATGATTTGGGAATGGAGCTCGTCTACGATGTTGCGCACAACATAGCCAAGT
>Ga0256842_1003573_pt1 | contig 10242 bp, 10 predicted proteins | sample 4559240metaG_FD_185973 | JGI IMG/M metagenome (GOLD analysis project Ga0256842, IMG submission 185973) | Hydrothermal vent microbial communities from Guaymas Basin, Mexico - 4559-240 | ecosystem: Environmental > Aquatic > Marine > Hydrothermal vents | place: Mexico: Guaymas Basin | collected...
ATTCTGAGCCAGGATCAAACTCTCAGGTTATTACTATATAACCTCCTGCCCTATCCCATAAAGAATAGAGCACCTATCCTTACCTGTCCTCCCCATTCCTATAACTATCTACTTTGTCAATGAACTGAAATTTTTCTCTTTTTTTCGTTGTTGCGTTTTCACTCACGCAACGGAAGATGGACTATATAGATATCACCCCTGCTTGTCAACAATTTTTTTAAAAAAATATTTTTTTACATTAACATCTTGTAATTATTAATAAATACCTTTTGAAATTGCTTCTTTTATAGCACCAACTAAAATTTTTACCTCTGACTCTTCTATAATATAAGGAGGCATAATATAAATTAAGTTTAAAAATGGTCTTATCCAGACTCCTTTTTCCACAAAAAACCTCTGTATCCTGGCAACATCCACATTTTTATCCACCTCTACAACTCCTATGGCTCCAAGCACACGCACATCCTTAACACCATCCAACTCCTTTATATCTTCCATCTCTTGTCTCAATATCTTTTCAATTTGCTTTACTTTTTTCTGCCAATTACTTTTTAAAAGGAGTTCTATTGATGCCAGGGCTACTGAGCATGCAAGGGGATTTCCCATAAAGGTTGGTCCGTGCATAAAGACCCCAGGCCGTCCCTCTGAAATTGTCATTGCCACATCCCTTGAGCAAAGAGTGGCTCCAAAGCTCATGTATCCGCCAGTCAACGCCTTTCCTACACACATTATATCTGGCTCAACCGAGGCCAAAAAGCTCGCAAATAGTTCACCAGTTCTGCCAAATCCAGTTGCAATTTCATCAAATATCAACAAAATATCATATTCTTTACATAATTTTTTCAAATTCTGTAAGTATTCCACATGGTAAAATCTCATCCCACCTGCGCCCTGGACAATTGGCTCCAAAATTACTGCTGCTACCTCTTTGTGGTGTTTTTCAATCAGTTTTTTTATATCAAATATGTCTTCATCTTCCCATTTTGCTCCATAGGGAATTTGAGGCTCCTTTGCAAAGTAATGTTTTGGTAAAATATTTCTAAAGATCTCGTGCATGCCAGTTACAGGATCACATACAGACATGGCACCAAAGGTATCTCCGTGATATCCCCGTCTAATTGTGATTAACTTAGACTTTTCTTCCCTTCCTTTAGAAATCCAATATTGAAATGCCATTTTTAATGCCACTTCTACTGATACCGAACCAGAGTCTGTAAAAAACACTGCATCCAAGGAAGAAGGAGTAATTTCAATTAATTTTTTTGCCAGTTTCACCGCTGGTTCATGGGTTATTCCCCCAAACATCACATGTGCCATTTTATTGAGTTGAGACTTTATTGCATCATTTAGCACAGGATGATTATATCCATGAATAACAGCCCACCACGAAGCCATGCCATCTATAAGCTCTCTGCCATCATATAACTTTAATCTCACCCCTTTTGCTTCTTTAACAGGATATACTGGCAATGGATTTTTCATTGATGTATAGGGGTGCCAGATATGGTTTCTATCAAATTCCAGAAGTTTTTTTATATCCATAATATTTATCCCTCAAAAGATTATTCAATAGTGAAATAAGATTCATCAAATTCTTTTTTTCCCTTGTAGCGCTGCATAAAAAGACCTGGTAAAGATTCAAAATTTTTTAATATATTGGGATCTACATCTATGCCTGCTTTTTTAAGGGCATTATTTATCTCCTCTGGATCTGGAGGACAGCCTTTTACAAATATTGGATTTTTTATTTTTTTATTATCTTTATGTCTTTTATACATACATTGTCCAATTAAGATTGTGGTCTTTTTGTATGAAGGCTCTTTTATTTTTCCTGTAAGAATTTCAACATCATCCCAGGGCTCACCTTTCCATGCCCTGGCAATGGCTGTTAAAATAGCACCATTTAAACCAGAACAATAGGTGCACAAGGTAGTATCATATTTTGGGTAACTTAAACCTTTTATCCCAATTTTTTCAAAGGGCTTTGGCATTGATCCATCTTCTGTATAGGCAAAGTCATATTCATATTTTCTCCTGTAATCATCTGGATTTTCTCCAATAATTTCTATGTCAGATAAATCTATTGCCCTATTATTATATTCAATTGCATGGGCAATGTGTGGAACCTCCAAAGGTTCATATCCCAGAATATAACTCCCAACCTTATCAGCAGAAATCAAATCCTTCGAACCTATTAAAATATCAGTTTTATAGGGTTTTCCATCATAACTAGGTCCTCTTTCCAAAGAGTATATTCCATCTATCAAAGTAACTACTTCATTAAACACCTTTGGAAATCTGGATATTATGTAGTCTAAATTCTTTTTTTCATCTGCACTATGGGTCTTTTTTCTAGAACCCATATCTAACAATCCCTTTAAATTTTTTATTCCCAGGCTGACCTTTGTCTGGGCATGGGTTTTTAGTACTGGCAAATCCACAATCACATCACTCTCAACTGCCTTTTCATTAAATTTCAGGAATATTCCTTTGTCCACCTCCACTTTTTTAAATGGCCCATCATGGACTGAGACAAGTTTCACTCCGTATCTTGCTTCTAACTTATCGTATCCCAATCCTTTGAATGCCTGGTATTGAAGTGTTTTGTCCTTTGGGTTATATAACACACTGCCTTCTCCAATTACTATATCAGAGGCTCCACACTCTTTTAAATACTTAACCACTCCTTCTACTACTTTAGATGTGGTAATTACCCCCCATTTGGGAAAATTGACCTGAGAGGTCCAAAACACAATATTTGGCTTTACAAAAATCTTCTTTCCCTTAAAATACAAAGGGTCTATTCCACAAAGGCCAAAACACTTGGCTATAGATAATCCTGAATTTTTAACATTTAATAGAGATACTTTAAACTTTTTCATGTTCCACCTCTTAAATTTTTAGGAATTACATATGGCTTTATCACAGGTTATTTTATTTAAAAAAAGTTTATCTCCAGATATAGAGCTGATCATTAAAGAACAGACTGAAAAAATAGAACAAAAAAAAGATATATATTATTTGTGTAAATTTTGCAAAACCAAAATTACCTCAGCAAGATACAAGATTAAAATAAATGGCAAATTCAAACATGTGTGCGCAAATCCACATGGATTAATATTTGAACTTGGCTGTTTTTCAGATGGCAAAAATTTTATACCTGCAGGAAAACCCACCAAAGATTTTACATGGTTTCCTGGTTATGCATGGCAAATAGTTGTTTGTGCCTCATGTCTTAACCATTTAGGATGGATATATACGTCTTCAGAAAGTTCCTTTCTTGGGCTGATTCTCACAAATCTAATTGAAGAGAAAAATTAATTTTCTATTGCTTATAATCACACATCTTTCAAAAGGAGTTTACAATATTCCTGAGATATTTTTTTCTCGAGGGATTCTGGAACCAGACCCCGCAAAGATTTTTGGGTCAGAGCTTTTTTTCTTATCAAAGAGCTACTTATCTCTAGCCTTGGAATCTCAATATAATGTATTTTATATTCTCCCACTTGCCAAACAAATTTCTGGTTTGTTTTTGCTGGAAGATTTGTTTCAACAAAAAATTGCAAATTATTAAGGTCCCCTTGTCTCCTTCCAACTACGATAAAATTACATAAATCAAAGAGATGTCTCCATTTATACCACTTAGTTAAATGGGTTATTTCATCTCCTCCAATAACAAAATAGAGTTCATGGCCAGGGTATAGTTGTTTTAATTCTTCTAAAGTAATAACTGTATAAGAAGGGGTGCTCCTCTTTGCTTCAATTGTATTTATCCTTAAAAAGGAAATACCATTTATTGCTATTTTTATAAGCTCTACCCTTTTCTCAAAATCAAGTAATTTTTCATCCAATTTATGGGGAGGGCGAGGAGCTGGGATGAGTTCAACAAAATCAAGATCCATTTGTTCTTTTACTTCAATGGCCACCCTTATGTGGCCATTGTGTATGGGATTAAAACTTCCTCCAACAAATCCTATTTTCATATCCTCTCCAAAAACTGATAAACTACCTCTAAGTCCGTATTTGTCCCTCTCCAAAGGCTACAAACTTGGTAGATGTTAACTCTTTTACCCCCATTGGACCATATGCGTGCAATTTTGATGTACTGATACCAATCTCTGCACCAAGTCCAAGCTCGCCTCCATCATTAAATCTTGTGGAAGCATTAACAAGTACCAGTGATGCATCTACCTCTTTTAAAAACCTCATTGCCCTTTGATGATTATTTGTCAAAATGGCCTCTGTATGATTAGATCCATATAAAGATATATGTTCCTGGGCTTCATCTTGATTTGCCACCACTTTAACTGCCATTTTAAGCTCTAAAAATTCATATCCAAAATCTTCTTCTTTGGCTTCTTCAGCCCACTTTTCAAGATATTTAAAAGACTTTTTATCTGCCTTAAATAAAACTCCAGCTCCTCCAAGCTTTTCACCTACCTTTGGTAGGAGGGAAGAGGCTATTTTTTCATGAACCAGCAGGCATTCAAGGGCATTACACACACCAGGTCTTTGAACCTTGGCATTATAGATTATCTCTACTGCCTCATCTATATCCACATCTTCATCAACGTATATGTGACAAACACCTTTGTAGTGTTTTAAAACAGGCATCTTTGCACCATCTACCACTGCTCGAATCAACCCTTCTCCACCCCGAGGGATTATCACATCAATATATTCTTCTAATTTGAGCATTTCTGAGACTGCGGCCCTGTCAGTTGTGGGAATAAGCTGCACTGCATCTTCAGGCAGACCAGCCTCTGATAGGGCCTTTGAAAATAACTTAGCCAGGACCTGATTTGAATAAAATGCTTCAGATCCGCCTCTTAAAATTACTGCATTTGACGCCTTAACACACAAGATCCCCGCATCAATTGTAACATTTGGCCGAGATTCATAAATCATCCCAATAACACCCAAAGGGATCCTCATCTTACCAACTAAAAGACCGTTTGGCCTTTTCCACATTGTCTCAATTGCCCCTACTGGATCTGGAAGTTGAGCAACTTCCATACAACCTTTCCTCATGGAATCTATGACCTTATCTGAAAGGGTTAACCTGTCTATTTTTGCGCTGCTAAGTCCCCTTTTCTCTGCCAGTTCCAGATCCTTTTTATTTTCTTCTTGAATATATTTTTTTTCAGCCTCAAGCATATCAGAAAGTATTACTAGTGCCTTGTTCTTTTTTTCAGTTGATGCCTTGGCCATTAATTTTGAAGCCTTTTTAGCCCTCTTTCCAATATCTAATACCAGATTCCTTATATCAGACATAAATTCCCTCCTAATGTTGATTTTTAAAGGGTTATTTTATCTCCATGAATAGGAATAATAACATTTAGGTCGTTAAATTTATCTTTGTTTTTCTCAAAATAAGAGACAATACTACTTCTTGCATCTCTTTGCATATGAACTGCTGCAAAGCTCTTAGCACCTTCTTTTCTGGCAAAATCAATACAATCTATAAAATTTCCATGTCCATAGATATCCTCATCAAGCAAGAATGTTTCTTGAACCAAAAGGTCACAACCCTTTGCTATTTCATAACAACCTTCTTTTGGTGGTCCATCGCCACTATAATAAAGAACTTTTTCGCCATCTGATATCCTAACTCCTAGGTTAGGCTGCGTATGTCCAGTAGAAGCTACAGCAAATTTAATTTCCTCTATTTCTTTTTCTTCCCCCTCTACTAACTGGTGAAATATATAATCAAAGGAAATCTTGTCTGCCAGGGTTGGAAATGCAAGCTTCATAGAAGACCTCACAACATAGTCGATTCCTTTCTGGCCAACAAAGTGGAGGGGCTTAATTCTACCCTGTTCCCAAAATCTCAGCAAAAGAAGTGGCAGACCCAAAAAATGATCCCCATGGAAGTGGGAAATCCAGATTATGTCCACCTTGTTTACGTCTTTTTCATATTTAAAAAACTCATGGGTCACACTAAAACCGCAATCAAGCAGCAGTGTCTTTTGATTTCCAGTGTATAAGAGCAAAGACGTATTTGGATATTTCTCATCACACGCCTCACCAACTCCTAGAAAAATCACCTCCATACCCTTCTCCTTTGACTTTTAACTCTATATAAATTACTTTGACCTTTTTTTTAAAAGAGGTTAAAAAATCTCCTCAAAAACTTAAATTTCAAAATAAACTACACGGAGGTAAATTCAAATGCAAGACAAAAAAAAGAACAAACTCTCTATTCCAATAGAGGAAGAAATTGCAAAAGAGGCCATGCCTATTGTTGAAAAAATCATCTCTCATTTGAGGGAAATTGTCATAGCTGTGGGCCTAGTTGTTGTGATTGCAGCTGGGTATTCTGGATACAAATGGTATACACAAAATAAATTAAATAACATCAAAAAAGAACTTGGTTCTATATTGCTTTTAAAAGAAGATAACGAAAAGATATCTAAACTAAATAAATTGCTCAAAGAGGCTCCATCACAAGCAAAACAGGCGATTAGGCTTCAGCTTGCCAAGTTATACATAAAGACAAAACAATATGATAAGGCAGTTTCTATGTTTGAAAAAGTTGCAGAAAACAGTGATGATCTCAATGTAAAAGTGATTGCAAAGATAGGAAAAGCCAATTGTTTTAAACTGATGGGGAAAAAGACCGAGGCCCTAAAGATACTTGTGAAATTAAAAGACAATCAGGAATATGCACAAATAGTAACAATGGAGATTGCAAGATTGGCAGAAGATACTCAAAATATAGATCAGGCTTTATGGGCATATAAAAAATTAAAATCAAGTCTTGGAGTAAGTGATCCAAATGGTTTATTCTATCAATATAAAATAGCTCAACTAGAGCAAAAATTACAAAATCAAACAAAAGGAAAGTAATTATGAAACACATATTGCTGGACTCAAAATCAGGAGAAAAACACCTCTTATTGGGTAATGAGGCAATAGCCAGGGGTGCAATTGAGGCTGGAGTTGGTTTTGTTTCAGCCTATCCTGGGACACCATCCTCTGAAGTACCAGATACATTTTATAAATTATCTCCCTATGGAGACTTTTATTTTGAATATTCAGTAAACGAAAAAGTCGCCCTTGAAGTTGGGGGAGGAGCAGCCCTGGCAGGTGTGCCAACCCTGGTTTGCATGAAACACGTAGGAGTAAATGTTGCTGCTGATCCCCTTATGAGCCTTGCATATATTGGTACACCTGGGGGTCTGGTTTTACTTAGTGCAGATGATCCTGGCTGCCATTCAAGCCAGAACGAACAGGACAATAGATACTACGCACGACTAGCAGGTCTCCCCTGTTTTGAGCCTTCCACTGCGCAAGAAGCAAAGGATATGACTAAAGAGGCATTACTTTTATCGAGAAAGTGGCAACAACCAGTTATGCTAAGGACCACAACAAGGATAAACCACTTAAGAGGACCAGTTGTATTTGGCGAAAAGAAACAAGTACCTGAGGCTGAATTTAAAAAAGACCCATTTAGATTTGTTCCCTTACCAGCAATAGCACGACTAAGGCACCCTATCCTTTTAGAAAATCTAGAAAAAATAAGAAAAGAGATAGAAAGCCATCCTTATAATAAGGTCAGAATAAAAAGCAAATTGGGAATAATTGCCAGTGGGATTTCAAGGGCATATTTAAATGACGTGTTAAATGATTTAGATCTCTTAGACGAAGTATCTGTACTGGAGCTAGGCATTACATATCCTTTAGCTGAAAAAACCTTACTTGATTTTCTTTCTCAGATGGAAAAGGTCTTGGTTTTAGAGGAGTTAGAGCCTATTTTAGAAGATAGTGTAAGGGTAATTTGCCAAAAAAACAATTTAAACACAAAAGTCTATGGAAAGGATGAAAATCTTACAAGACTCTTTGAATATTCCACAAAAAAAATAGAAACTGCTATCCTCAAATTTCTTGAAAAACCCAAAAGCAAAACCAAAGGGTGTGAAGAAGAAAAGGAACTTCCTGGAAGACCCCCAAACCTGTGTGCAGGATGTCCCCACAGGGCAGTTTACTACTCTGTTAGAAAGGTTTTTGGAGATGATGCAATTTATGCAACTGATATTGGCTGTTATACCCTGGGATTTTTACCTCCACACAGGGCATGTGACTTTTTATTTTGCATGGGATCCTCTATATCTGGAGGCTCTGGTATGGCACGGGCAACAGGAAAAACTGTAATCGGCTATATTGGGGATTCCACATTTTTCCACTCTGGATTAACTGGACTTGTAAATGCAGTTTATAACAACCACAACTTACTGATAATTATATTAGATAATCAGACCACTGCCATGACTGGACATCAGCCCCATCCAGGTGTTGTTAAAACACCAATGGGAGATAACAAAAGCAGGGTGGATATTGAAACAATTGTTAAAGGATGTGGTGTTACACATGTTGAAAAGGTAAACCCATTAAATCTCAAAAAAACCCTTTCTGTGTTACAAAAATTTAAAGAATTATCTGGAGTTAGAGTCATAATTGCTGAGCAGCCATGTACACTCTTTGCAGCAAGAGTACTTAAGAAAAAAAATCTTACTTATGCATATGTTGAAAAACAACATGAAGAAGTTGAAAAATGCTTAAAAGAACTTGCATGTCCTGCTTTTTATAAAAAAGATGGGAAAATTTTTATAGATGAAAGTCTATGTTCTGGGTGTATGTTTTGTGTACAAATAACTAACTATATAAAAGCCAAAAAAAGGAAATCATAATGGGAAAGATGAGAATATTTTTAGCAGGGGTCGGTGGACAGGGCACACTGACTGCAACTAATTTAATTTCTTTAATTGCCATGGATAAAAATATAGATGTAACATCTGGTGAAATCCATGGCATGGCACAGAGGGGAGGAATCGTAGAGTCCACTGTGCTTCTTGGAGGGTATTTAAGCCCTAAAATTGACGTTGGAGAAGCAGATGTATTGCTGGGATTTGAACCAGTTGAGACTCTACGTTCGCTTAAATACCTAAAAAAAGGCGGAAGCGTTGTGTGGAATACTGAACCAACCTATCCTGTTGGGGTTTCAACTGGCATGGAAAAATATCCTGAAATGGATTATATTGAAGAGAAAATAAATAAATGTGCACAAAATAGCTATAAACTCTCATGTATAGAATTAGCAAAAAAAGCAGGCACAACAAAGTGTGCCAATATAGTCCTTTTAGGCGCTTTTTTTTCTATAAATGAGTCCCCTTTTACTTTAAATGACTTAATTGATGGCATAAAAAAGCATATGTCTCCCAAAATACAGGATATAAATATTAAGGCAGCAAAACTTGGCAGCGAGGCTATTAAATAATCGTTATTGCACTTATGCAAAAATAATGGATGGGAGGTGATAAAAATGCCTGTATATGAATTTTATTGTGAAAATTGTCATATGATATTTAATTTCCTTAGCAAACGAATAAACACAAAAGACACCCCCATCTGTCCCAAGTGCAAAAACAAAAACATGAAGAGAAAGGTATCTATCTTTTCAGTAATTTCTTCTTCAAAAAAAGAAGATGACAATGGGGAGATGGATGACCCAATCTCAAAGATGCTCTCTCAGGTAGATGAGAAAAAACTTGAAAGTGCCATTGCTTCTCTAGCTAATCAAGCTGATAAAATAGACGAGGACAATCCAAAAGAGATGGCAAAGATCATGAAAAAACTATTTGAAACAACAGGACTTAAAATGGGAGGGGCAATGGAAGAGGCCCTAAGACGACTAGAAGCAGGCGAGGACCCTGAAAAAATTGAAGAAGAAATGGGCGATCTATTTGAAGATGAAAATTCCTTCTTTGATCTTAAAAAAACAAAGATCTCAAAATTGTTGCCACCTAAAGAAGATGAAACCCTGTACAATATGGATGACTATATAGTAAATGAATCAAAATAAGAGATTAAATATTGGCCATCCTCATAGAATTTACGGAGTATTTTCAATTACAAAAAGAGGGAAGATAGGGGCAGGACATACTCAGAAGAAAAGCAGTCACAAATTGTTATTCTTTGCACAAGAGCAAGAAGATGGCAATATATCTCTTCAGCCAATAAATAAGAATTTTGTTCCCTCAGGGCCAAAGTCTTTTATTTCCAAAGAAGAATTCCTTCAAAACTTCATACCTGAACCTGATATATACATAAACAAAGTCTATCCCGCAATAAGGGAATTACAAAAGACTATTGCAAGAGGAGAAAGGTATAGAAGAAATAAAAAGTATTATAGTGCTGAATATGAATTTAAAAATGCACTTAGAATTGATGAAGAAAATATTA
>Ga0256842_1003574_pt1 | contig 10242 bp, 6 predicted proteins | sample 4559240metaG_FD_185973 | JGI IMG/M metagenome (GOLD analysis project Ga0256842, IMG submission 185973) | Hydrothermal vent microbial communities from Guaymas Basin, Mexico - 4559-240 | ecosystem: Environmental > Aquatic > Marine > Hydrothermal vents | place: Mexico: Guaymas Basin | collected...
CTCACTTGGTAAGTTTCCACTTCCAAGTGATAAAACACCAGCTTCACCACCAAAGGCTACAGAACTCATCTTAACCTCTTTTTGAGTATGTAACCATGTTAAAAATGGATGTAGTTTTTTTGTAGCACCTTCAACTGTATCGTTTGAACTAAATTTTACATGTACTTTAACTATACCTGTATCCATTGGTGGCATCACATCTCTACCAACTATTGGCATTATATTTTTAACACTAAGGGCTAAAACGACTAGTATTCCAAGTGTTAGAAGCATTTTTCTCATAAATGAATATTTACCGTGTGAAAATGCCAATATTCCTGTATATGGTGTGATAAGTCTAGCTATTGTATTTGAGTACAAAAAGTCAAAAAATCTTTCAAAACGATTTTTTTCTATAACCCCATCCCTGTATAAATATTTTGCGATATGTGGTAAAAATGTTACTGACAATAGATATGAGATAAGCAAAGCAATAATCAAAGTACTAATAAGTGGACGAAATATATGCTCAGGAAAACCACCTACAAACATAAGAGGAAAAAGGATAACACTAGTTGAGAGCGTCCCTGCAAAATCTGGAAGCAACACCTCTTTTGTTCCATCTATCACAGCGTCTTCAGGTTTCTTTTTAAGCTTAGATATATGTCTTTCTATATTTTCTATAATTACAACTGCATCATCTATGAGTAAACCAAGAGAGAGAATAATTCCTGTATATACTACAATATTTAATTCACCACCAAACAACCAAATAATCGCCATTGTTCCAAAAAATACCATTGGAATTGATAGTCCAACTGCAATAACTGCACGAATATTTCCCAAGAAAAATATCATTACTATAAGAGTGTAGATAACCGCATCACGAAGAGCTTCTAGCATATTTGTATTTGATGTTTCTACTAAATCTTTTTGAGTGTCACTTATCTCAAAGTTGATATTTTTATATTTATTTTGAAGTACTTTCATCTGCTCTCGTGCTATTTTACTCACACCTAGAACACTTCCCCCTGGGGCTCTTTGAATTGCAAGAGCTATACCATCTTTAGCATTTCCGATATATCCAGAAAATCTTTTCTCATGCCCCCACTCAACATCTGCTATCTCACTTAGATGAAGATTTGGTTTTATAAAAAGCATTTTTAACTCTTGAACTTGAGATTTTGCGCCATAAAAAGTAAGTGTAAAAAAGCCATCATTGCCTTTAGTAAATCCAAGTGGAATATCTTTATTTATAGAAGTTATTGTTTTTGCGAGAGTATTTAAATCTACACCATATTTTTTTGCTTTTATGATATCTATTTTAATATTTATAGCACTTTTATAGCCACCAAACACCTCTACATTTCCTATCTCTGGATGACTTAGAAGTTCTGGTTTTATAAAACTATCTGCTATCTTTCTAATATCTGATAAAGATACGCTATCTACTTTAGGACTAAGCGTTATAACATCCACAGGCATTGTAAAAGAGCCTGTTGTATAGATAGCAGGGGATGCTGATGATGGTAACTTTGATCTTACAATGGAGAGTGCATTGTTTACATCAACTGCCGCAGCATTTAAACCTTTGTCATACTCAAACTCTGCTTTTACAATTGAGAAATTTGCTACATTTGTTGAACTGATATTTCTTACAAGTGCAAGTCTTGCTATCTCCTCCTCTATCGGTTTTGAGATAGTATTTGTTACAACCTCAGCAGTTGCACCTGGTACCTTTGTGATAACAACAACAGTTGGTCGCTCAACATCTGGAAAAAGATTTTTTGGCATTGTAATAAGCCCATAAATCCCCACAAACAAAACAGCAACCATAACACTATATATAAAATAGGGTCGTCGATGAAAATATTCAAACATCTAGTCCTCCTCTGTAGATATACCTACACCAGCTAAAAGTTTTAGTAAGATATCTGGTTTTGAAACAACTAATTTCACCCCATCTTGAAGCCCAGAGACAACCACACCCTCTATACCTCGTGCTACAACCTTAACCTCAATAGCATCTGCCTTATCACCATTGGCAACAAAACAGTAGGTATGAGCATCTTTTTGAAGTATTGCCCCAAGTGGTACTCTAATTCCTCTTCCATCATAAACTATTAGATTTACATCTACTCTTTGGTTAGTACTCAAATCTGAACTAATATCTGCGCGATACTCCTCTAAACCATTATAAGTATTGTCCATTTTAACAAGTGGGTAGATTTTATCTTCATAAACCAACTCTTTAGCTTTTATGCCACTTCTAACTAACAAATACTTACCACTTTGACTCTCAAGACGAAGGATTGGTTTTGATGGAGTTGCTATATCTCCTTGGTTCATATAACATTTTGACACCATTGCAGATATTGGACTTTTAATAATTGCATAACTTATAGCAGAATCTATCTCTACAAGGTTTGTTTTTAGTATTTTCACTCTGTTTTTCATAGAGTTTATAGCTGCTTGTAAAGAGATAATAGCTGATGCTTCTTTATCATACATCTCTTGTGAAGCGCCCTTTACAACAAGTAGTTCTTTGGTTCTCTCATGACTAGATTGTGCAGTAATTAAACTATTTTCTTTAGCAGCTATATCTGAGAAAGTTGTATCTATTTGTAGTTTTAAGGCTGTTTTTTTTGCCAAAAGATCTTTAACATCAAGTTTAACAAGCACCTCACCTTTTTTAACCTTTTTTCCACACTTAACTATATGCTCTATTCTTGCAGGCATTCTTGAAGATATAAAAACATTATTATCACTTTGTATAGTTGCCAAGTATGGAAGTGTTAGTTTTACATTCTGTTTTTTAGCCTCCATTGTAGTTACAAGCATTGTATACTTTTTCATCGGCTTATCTTGAGCTAGCTTCTCTTTTTTTTCTTTTATAACACTAACACCACCCACAACCAAGCCAACAACAACTACAACCATTAAACCTTTTGATACAATACTCATCTTACAATCTCCTCAATATCATTTGCATATATAACTGCTAACTTCATTAGCGTTTGCCATTTAAGCATAAAACTCTCATACAGTTTTGCTTCTTGAGCAACTAACTCATCTTCATATCGAAGATACTCCTCCATACTCATACGACCATTTTTAAAACTAATCTTTGCTATGTTTAAAAGTTTTTGTTTATTTTTTACACTTTTTTCATATAAAAGTGTAGAATTTTCTATCAAGTCCAAAGAGTTCTGCAGGGCATTTGTTTGGGCTTTTAAACTAACACTCTCTTTATCAAGTTGAGTTTTTACTTTCATAGCCTCTATCTTAGCTTCATCAACTCCAGCATAATTGTTCATATTTAAAAGTGGTATAGACAGAGTAACGCCAACTTGGGAATAATCTTCAGTAATACTTTTATCATTATTATATGCATCTGTGGTATTTCTATTGTATCTTCCATCAGCACTTAAACTTGGCCAATAAATTTTTTCTTTTTGAGCTTTTACTCCATAAGATAAAGCTAGTGACTTTAGTTTAAGTGGCTCTAAAACTTGAAAATCACCCTCTTTATATGTAGATATTTGCTCCATATCTACTGGCTTATCTAAGCGAATAGATGTTAAAGATTCAACTGAAGAGTAAGCTTTTTGTTTTGTTATCTCTATGTTGTTGAGAGCAATCTCCACACCATTTAGAGCATCTTGTATCTTATATAGTTCAGACTCTGCACCACGCCCACTATCTACTTTTATTTTTACAAATTTATATGTCTCATTTAGTGAGTACTGCTTAGACTCTAGTGATTTTTTTAAAGCCTCTAGGTATTGTAGGGTTGCATTTGTACCCACTAGTAATGCTTCGTTTTGAAGTAGATTTATCTGCTTGTTTTTTCGAGAAGATTTACTCATCATCTTAGTCTGTTCTACTAAAGTGTAGATAGATTTCACAAACAGTGGCATAGTAAATGAAGCTCCGTAACCATAAACATCTCTTCCAAAAGGTTGTGCAACGCTAGGATCTTGAACCATTTTTATAAGTGTGTTTGGAGGTACCGGTACTATCCCTGTTGGTTTACTAAAGTGGTTGTATTTTGCAAATAGATTAATCTTAGGATAAAGAGTTGCATACACTTTATCGTTATTTATTTGTGATTTTTTTACACTAATTTCATCAAGTTTAGTATTTGGGTTTTGTTTTAGCGCGTCAAAAAGCTCAGCCATTGAGTGGGCATTTAGTATTATAGGTGTAAATATTAATGCTATAAATAAATTTTTCAACATTTCAGTCCTTTTATGATTGTTTTTGAAAGTGATTCAACAACATTTTTAAAATTTGGTTCAGGAGCATGCGTAGTACCTAAAATCTCTGCTACATTTTCTCTTAGAGGTCTAGAGGTGTTGTATGAAGTTAAAGCAGAGACTATCATCATCTGAATCATAAAAGCATTTTCTTTCTCAAAAACTTTTTCTTTAAATCCATCTTCTAAAATCTCTTTTAATTTAAAAAGTGTCCTAGATAAAGATCTAGTACACTCTAATGGTAGTGTTTTTGCGCCATTAGCAATCTCTCTTGCAAAAATAGCATTAAAATCAGGATTACTTATGAGAAAATCTCCAAAAGTTTTTATGTAGTTTTGTAGTTTTTCCTCAGCACTTCCATCAGCACAATTTTTTTCTATTTGTGTAGCTATCTCTAAAAAAAGCATACATATACTCTCTTTATATAATGCCGCCTTATCTTTAAAGTGGTAATAAATTGCAGGTTTTGTTATCCCACAATCCTTAGCTACTAACTCTAAATTAGTATTTTCATACCCATAAAGGGAAAAGTACTTTAGAGCTTTTTGTACAATAATTTCTTTTTTGGAAACCTTAGCCATTTCACAAACCTTTATAACTTACTTACTGTTAAGTAAAATTATACTTCTTTGTGGCTTAATTATTCTTTATATAAATTTTCTAAATTTTTATAGCGTTTATAGATCTCTTTAGCATGATATGATGCTGTTTCTAAAAACTCATTAGCATCTTGAGGATTCATTTTTTCAACCATTTTAAATCTTGCTTCATTATACATATACTCTTTTACATCAAGTTTTGGCTCTTTATAATCTAACTTCATTGGATTTTTTCCATCTTTTGCAAGTTCTGGGTTATAACGCATAAGTGGCCAAAGTCCACATTCTACTGCTTTTTTCTGCTGTTTCATCCCATATCTTAAATCATATCCATGAGCAATACAGTGTGAATAAGCAATGATAATAGAAACACCATCATAAGCCTCAGCCTCCACAAATGCTTTAAGTGTTTGTGAATCGTTTGCACCCATTGCTACTCTTGCGACATATACATCGCCATAAGCTGTTGCCATCATTGCTAAATCTTTTGGAAGTTGAGGTTTTCCTCCAGCTGCAAATTTTGCAACTGCTCCCGTTGGTGTAGCTTTACTTTGTTGTCCACCAGTATTTGAGTAAACTTGAGTATCAAGTACTAAAATATTTACATTTTTTCCACTAGCAAGGACATGATCTACTCCACCGTAACCAATATCATAAGCCCAGCCATCTCCACCAATAATCCATACAGACTTTTTCACAAGATAATCACAAAGCTCTAAAAGTGTTTTCGCCTCATCTTGTTTTAGTTTTGTTAGTTCCTCTTTTAGTTTCTCAACCCTATCTCTTTGCGCAAAGATTTCATCTTCATTTTTTTGAGTAGCATTTAAAATTTCACCCACTAAAGTACTATCTAATTGATTTGAAAGTTTATCTAACAGCTCAAGAGCTTCTTCGTTTTTCTTATCTACACTTAAACGAAAACCAAGACCAAACTCTGCATTATCTTCAAAAAGTGAGTTTGACCATGCTGGACCTTTACCATCCGCATTTTTGCTCCATGGAGTAGTTGGTAAATTTCCACCATAAATAGAAGTACATCCTGTTGCATTTGCTACAAGCATTCTATCGCCAAATAGTTGTGTAACTAGTTTTATATATGGTGTTTCTCCACAACCTGGACAAGCTCCACTAAACTCAAAGAGTGGTTCTAGTAACTGAGCTTCTTTTAGTTTTGTATGATCAAGTTTTGATCTGTCATATTCTGGTAAGCTTAAAAAGTAATCCCAATTTTTTATGCCATCTTCTAAAAGTGAATCTTTTGGTGTCATATTTATGGCTTTTAGTTCTGGGTTTTCTTTGTTTATGGCTGGACACTCCTCAACACATAATGAACACCCTGTACAATCTTCAACAGCTACAGATATGATAAAACTTTCATTTTGAAATTTTTTACCTTTAGCCTCTTTAGCTTGTAGTGTTTGTGGTTTATTTTCAAGTTCACTATTATCTACAATCTTTGAACGAATTACACTATGTGGGCAAACGCTTACACATTTGTTACACTCTATACAAATGGAAGAATCCCAAAGTGGTACCTCAAGTGCCATATTTCTTTTTTCATATTTTGTAGTACCACTCTCCCAAGTCCCATCAGCAGGTATGGCACTTACAGGTAAGTCATCACCCTTACCCTCAATAAGATGAGAAGTTACATTTGCTACAAACTCACTAAAAAATCCTTTAATTGGTGGATTTAACTCCCTTGTACTTGTAACTTTATCTGGAACTTTTATCTCTTGAAGATGTCTTAAAGAGTTGTCTACGGCTTGATAATTTAGCTGTACAAGCTCATCACTTTTTTTACCATATGTTTTTTCTATGGAGGTTTTTATCTCTTTTATCGCCCTATCTTGTGGTAAAATTCCTGAAATTGAGAAAAAACATGTCTGCATAATAGTATTTATGCGTCTACCCATGTTCGATTCTTTAGCTACTTTGTAGGCATCTACTATAAAAAATCTGATTTTCTTTTGGATAATCTCTGCTTGAATATGTTTTGGAAGATGATTCCATGTATGTTCTTTGTCAAAAGGGGAATTAAGTAAAAATTTAGCCCCCTCTTTAGCGTGAGAAAGAATATCAAATTTTTCCATAAATACACTCTGATGACAAGCAACAAAATCAGCTTTTTGGATAAGATAAGTAGAACGAATTTTTTCTTTACCAAAGCGTAAATGTGATACTGTCATAGAACCAGATTTTTTAGAGTCATATACAAAATAACCTTGTGCAAAATTATCAGTATGTTCTCCAATAATTTTTATACTATTTTTATTTGCACCAACAGTCCCATCTGAGCCTAATCCAAAAAAGATAGACTCAACCATATCAGTATGTTTTAGCGTAAAACTTTCATCATACTCAAGTGAAGTGTGTGTTACATCATCATTGATTCCTATTGTAAAATGTCGTTTTGGTTTTGGTTTTTTAAGTTCATCATAAATAGCTTTTATCATAGCTGGAGTAAACTCTTTTGAGGAAAGCCCATATCTACCACCAATAATATGAGGCATACTAAAGCCAAGCTCATCACTATCGTCTAGTTCACTTAATGCAGATACAACATCAAGATAAAGTGGCTCACCTAATGAACCTGGCTCTTTTGTTCTATCAAGTACTGCAATAGATTTTACACTTTTTGGTATAGCTTCTAAAAGATATTTTTTAGAAAAAGGACGATAAAGTCTTACTTTTATCACTCCAATACTCTCACCCTCACCTGTAAGATACTCAACACTCTCATGAACAGCCTCAGCTCCAGAAGCCATAATGATAACAATATGCTTTGCATCTTTTGCACCAACATACTCAAAGGGTTTATAAGTCCTACCAGTAAGCTTGTTAAACTCTTCCATCACATCCATAACAATATCAGCAGTAGCATCATAGTAACTATTGACACTTTCACGACCTTGAAAATAAACATCAGGATTTTGAGAAGTACCTCTAATAAATGGATTATCTGGAGAAAGAGCTCTTTTTCTATGTTGTGTAACTAAATCGAAATCTATCATCTTTTTTAAAATTTCATCATCAAGGAGTTCTATTTTGTTGATTTCATGTGAAGTCCTAAATCCATCAAAAAAATGTAAAAAAGGGATGCGAGATTTTAAAGTAGCAACTTGGGCTATAAGTGCAAAATCATGTGCTTCTTGAACACTACAAGAGGCAAGAAAAGCAAAACCACTTTGTCTTACCGCCATAACATCGCTATGATCACCAAAAATAGATAGAGCTTGAGTAGCAAGTGAGCGTGCTGCTACATGAAAAACTGTTGATGTAAGCTCCCCTGCAATTTTATACATATTTGGCAACATCAATAATAAACCCTGCGAGGCAGTAAAAGTAGTAGTTAATGCTCCTGCTTGTAACGCTCCATGAACACTTCCGCTAGCACCACCCTCACTTTGCATCTCCATAATCTCAGGAACAGTATTAAAAATATTTTTTTGTTTATGAAGGGCATATACATCACTATGTTCTGCCATTGGTGATGCTGGAGTGATAGGGTAAATAGCTATAACTTCGTTTAACTTATAAGCGACTCTAGCAACTGCTTCGTTTGCATCTATTGTTACAAAATTTTTCATGAAAAAACCTTATGATGAAATTTATAAATATCTTCCAATCATTATATCACTTTAAGTATTAATTACCTTTGACTTATTTAGAGCCTCTTGAATCTCTTCTACACTTACATCACCAGCCAAATCAAGTGCTACATCACCATCATCTCCAGTAACCTTCATATCTGTTATCTTTGCTTTTGTATCATCACTCATACATTCACATTGACCAGTTGAGCAGTTCTCTACCATTGTTACTATGTTTTGTTTTTCAACTTTTCCAAGGAAGTTTATCTTAACTCCTGTACCTGTTTTAAATACTTTTTTTTCCATCTTTTGTGCCTTTTTGTATATTATCTTTAATGATTTGTTTTATCTCTACTGAGAAACAACGCTATTATAGGCTTTTAGTAAATTTAAACATCACATAACTCTTTTTTTATAATGGGTAACAGCGCTTTTTCTATAAGCTTATAAGTTTTTTCATACTCGTACACTGCTTTTCCACTTGGGTCATCAAAGCCTACATGTAGAGTCTTTACAGCTTTTGGAAATATCGGGCAAGTCTCTTTTGCATTATCACAAACAGTAACCACCAAATCAAAAGGAGTATCTAAAACTCTCTCTATCACTTTAGAGTGGTAAGTGTCTCGCCACTCCCCTTTTAGCTCTAAAAGTGCTTGGACATTTGGATTTATTACACCACTTGCCTTAACCCCAGAGCTTTGTGCTTCAATGCATTCTCCAAGTCTAGCATTTATAAGTGCCTCAGCCATTACAGAACGGCAACTATTTCCTGTACATAAAATCAAAACTTTTTTTAAAGACATAAAACTTCCATTATTTTTTTGTAGTTTTTCTAGTATAAAGTGCATCTTTTTTAGCACGAAGTCTATCTTGCATCTTTTTAATCTTATCTATCTCTTTAGTCTCTAATGAAACACTTGCTTCATCTATATCTTGACCTAACGTGACATCTAACATTCCTGATTTTTTCATACCAATTTTTTGAGAATTAAATACAGATCTGTGACCAGTTAGCAAAAAACTTATAACTGCTGAAATTGCTGCATAATGAGCTATCTCTAAACCAAAAAGTTCAACTGCCATAATTGTCGCTGCTATTGGGGCATTTGTAGCGCCTGATAAAACTGAAACAAAACCAAGTGCGGCAAAAAGTGCTACATGATCGCCACCAATTATATGACCAAACCAGTTTCCACTTGTCGCACCAATGTAAAAAACTGGCGTGATTATCCCACCACTTCCACCAACACCCAAGGTTACAGAAGTAAAAATAGTTTTTAGTAAAAAAGCGTACCAAGGAATAGTTGTGTTTACATCAGAAGATGGAATAAGTGCATCTTTTATAGTACCCATTCCTAAACCAAGATACTGTTCTCCAAAAATTAAAGTCAAAATAACTAAAAACAATCCACCTGCAAAAGCTTTTATATATGATGAGATTTTTAACTTTTTAATTAATTTAGAAGTTTTTGTGAGAGTTGTTACTAATATATCTGCGATTACTCCAAAAAATATACCAGCTAAAATAACTTGTAAAATCAATGGAATATCAAGAGCAACTTGCTGATAAAATCTAATATTATAATAAGTATATTCAACTCCCAAGAATTGAGTCGTAGTAAATGCTGCAAAACCAGCTATAAAAGATGGAAGTAAGACATCATACATAATAACACCAATGATGAGAACTTCAACACCAAAAATAGCACCAGCTATCGGAGTGCCAAATACAGAAGCAAAACCAGCACTTATCCCACAGATTACAAGTTTTTTTCTATCCTCTTTTCTAAACTTTAAAACTGTTGATATATA
>Ga0256842_1003575_pt1 | contig 10241 bp, 9 predicted proteins | sample 4559240metaG_FD_185973 | JGI IMG/M metagenome (GOLD analysis project Ga0256842, IMG submission 185973) | Hydrothermal vent microbial communities from Guaymas Basin, Mexico - 4559-240 | ecosystem: Environmental > Aquatic > Marine > Hydrothermal vents | place: Mexico: Guaymas Basin | collected...
TTTTTTCCAGATATGTTTTGTAATACTTAGCACCCTGATTGGATTTGGCATCTTTTTTTATTTTTATTATTCCAGAAAGGGCATTTTGTTTGCACTTATTGGGGGTGTTCTTGGGGCAGTTCTTGGAGTACTTATAATTTGGGTAGAAGAAAGAATTAAAAAACTCCCTTTTCTTCAGATTCTTGGTGGCACTATAGGACTTCTTGTAGGACTTGGTCTTGCATTTTTTATATCTTCTTTTTTTGAAGTTTTCACCAGAGGGGTCTGGCAAATTTTTCTCTATGTTATGAGTACCCTGGGATTGGGATATCTGGGTCTTGTACTTGGAGGGAAAAAATTTCAGGAGATTAAACTTTCTGAATTCTTTGAGAGGATGTTTATAAAAATTTCCAGCTCTATTACTACTGTTTCTAAAAAATTTGCCAAAAAAGAAACTCCCAAAGTTATTGATACTTCTGCTATTATAGATGGAAGGGTGGTAAATGTTTGTGAAACAGGGTGGCTTGAAGGTCCTGTTATTGTGCCAAAATTTGTACTTGAAGAGATTCAGCTCCTTTCAGATAGCATGGATCCGGTGAAAAGAGACAAGGGTAAAAGGGCTCTTGACCTGCTTAATAAACTAAAGGAAGCAGTCAAAAAAAATTTTAAAATTTCCGAGCATGACTACGAAAAACTTAGCACTGACGAAAAACTTATAAAAGTGTGTAAAGAGCTTGGTGCAAAACTTGTAACCACGGATTATAATTTGAACAAAATTGCCCGACTTCAGGGAGTGGAAGTCCTTAATATAAATGAACTTTTTATCGCTCTTAAGCCGAATGTAAAGCCTGGAGATGTATTGAAAATACTTATAGTTAAGCCTGGCAAAGAAAAACATCAGGGAGTGGGTTATCTGGAAGACGGCACCATGGTGGTGGTAGAGAATGCAAGGGCTTTTATTGGAAAGGAACTTGAGGTGGTAGTTACCCATCTTCTTCACTCTCCAAGTGGAAGAATAATTTTTACCCAGATAAAAAATAAAAGAGCTTCCTGATTTAGTTGTATGCCCAAAATTTTCCTTCTTCCTCAGGAAGTTGCCTCCCGGATAGCTGCAGGAGAGGTCGTTGAAAGGCCTGCTTCTGTGGTGAAAGAGCTTGTGGAGAATGCCTTTGACGCAGGAGCAAGCTTGATAAAAATTTATTTAAAAGAGGGAGGAAAGAGAGAAATTGTTGTTTATGACGATGGAGAAGGAATGGAGCCAGAGGACTTAAAGCTGTGCTATAAACACCACGCCACAAGTAAAATTCGCTCCCTTGCGGATCTTTTCAGGGTGGTAACCTATGGATTTAGAGGAGAGGCCCTTGCAAGCATTGCCCAGGTCTCAGTGCTTACCATAAAAAGCAGGACTGAAGCTCAGGACACAGGCTATCAAATAAGGGTTGAGTTTGGTGAGGAAAAAGAGTTTAGGCCTGTAGCTCTTTCAAAAGGCACGTTTGTTAAAGTGGAGAGGCTTTTTGAAAATCTGCCTGCAAGAAAGGCTTTTTTAAAGAGTGCAAGGGCTGAAGTTTTAAGAGTCTCTGAGATTTTAAAAGGGCTTCTTCTTTGCAAGCCAGATACATCCTGTGAGCTTTACTCAGAAGGAAAGAGACTTTTTGAATGGAGAGGGGGCGAGGTAAAAGAGCTTCTTGCCAAAATAACGGGCTTAAAAAAAGAGGCCTTTGAAAAGGAAGATTTCATTTCTTCTCCGCCTTACAAACTTTCTTTTACCATTACTTCCACTAAAAATACCTTTAAACACACAAAGTATCTTTACTTTTTCGTAAACAAAAGGTGGATAAAAGATGAAAAGCTCTCAAGGATGTTTTTAACTGCTTTAAAGGAGTACTTTGGTAACCTGGGTTTTCCAGCAGGAGTTTTTTATCTTGAGGTGCCTCCACATCTTATAGACATAAATGTGCACCCTGCCAAGTGGGAGGTAAGATTTAAGGACGAAAAAGCAGTGTTTGAAGTGATAAAAAAGGGGCTTTTGAGAGTATTTAAAGGCACTTCTAAATTTTATTATTTCACTCCCTATGGTTCTTCACATTCTTTTAGTGCGTCCAATTCATCCTTTAAACCTTTAAATGTAGTAAGAGATGAGCCACTAAAGGAAGATCTTCCTGTTTCCTATTTTCCTGAAAAAGCCTTTTCTTCTCCTGATTTCAGGGTGCTGGGGAGTTTTCTTGATACTTACCTTCTGGTTGAGAGGAGAGAAGAGCTGTACATTATTGACCAGCATGCCCTTTCAGAAAGGGTGCTTTTTGAAAGACTGATGGAGAAGGAATGGAAAGGTGTGCAAAAACTTCTTTTCCCTGAAAAACTTAGTCTCAGTGAGGAGGCGGAGGAACAGTTTAAAGAAAAGAAAAGTGCTCTTGAAAAAATGGGCTTTGAGTTTGAAGAGAGGCCTGATGGAGTATATTTAAAAGGGGTGCCAAGGGCGCTTGGAGAGTGTGATAAGATCCTGGTGGAGGAAGTGCTTGAATCTCCCTTTTCAGATGAAACTAAGCTTAAAAAGGAGCTTATTGCAAGTTTTGCCTGCAAAATGGCAAGGAAAAAAGGAGATGTTCTCGCGGTAAAAGAGGCAGAGTATCTTATAAAGGAGATGTTTGAAAAGGGGTTTAAAACCTGCCCTCACGGAAGACCTCTTTATTTCAAGCTTTCCAAGCTTGAAATAGAAAAAAGACTGAAGAGGATTGTTTAGCCTTGGTTTTGGCAATTCTTGGGCCTACAGGGGTTGGAAAGTCTGAGCTTGCGGTTTTTCTTGCAGAAAGGCTAAGGGGAGAAGTTATAAACTTTGATTCCCTGCAGTTTTACAGGGATTTAAACATAGGCACAGCCAAGCCCTCAGAAGAAGAGAGGAAAGGAATCCCCCATCATCTCTTTGATATTCTTGCTCCTGACGAAGAATTTAATGCCGCAAAGTTTGTTGAGCTTGCCGATAGAGTAATAAGAGAAATAAGGGAAAGGAATCATCTCCCTATCCTTGTTGGAGGCACAGGGCTTTATTTGAGGGCATTTGAATATGGACTTTTTCCAGTGGAAGTTCCAGAAGAAATAAGGAAAAGAGTAAGAACAAGGGCTGAAGAAAATTTGACAGAGCTTTACAGGGAACTTCAAGAGCTTGATCCAGAATATGCCCAAAAAATAGGACCAAAGGACAGGGTAAGGATCACGAGGGCACTTGAGGTGATTTATGCAACCTCTAAACCCTTTTCCCATTTTCACAGGGAACATCCCTTTTTTCAGAAAAAAAGGTATAATATTTTGAAAATTGGGCTTGTTCTCCCAAGAGAAGAACTTTATCAGAGGATAAACCAGAGAGTACTCAAGATGATAGAGGCGGGCTGGGTTGAAGAAGTGAGAAGCCTTATGAAAAAGGGCTATGGAGAGGAAACAAAGGCTTTTAAAGCAATTGGGTATAAGCATATCCTAAAATATTTAAAAGGAGAGCTGTCTTTGGATGAGGCAATAAGGCTCATTCAAAGGGATACCCGCCGCTATGCCAAGAGGCAGCTCACCTGGTTCAAAAAGGAGCCAGAGGTGCACTGGTTTTCTCCCTATGATAAAGAAAAAATTTTAAGCTTTGTGAAAAAGCATCTTAAGGAGGATTAAAAAATTGGAGAGTATGACGGGTTTTGGAAAAGGGGTTTTTCAGAAAGAGGGCTTTAGCGTTACTGTCTATGCAAAGAGCATTAATCACAGGTATCTTGATGTGCACCTGAAGCTTCCCAGGAGATACCAGCTCCTTGAGGAGAAGGTGAGAAAAACAGTAGGAGAGTATCTTGAAAGGGGAAGGATTGACATCTGGGTAAAGTTTTCTGGCATAAGCCCGGTTTCAAGAGAGGTGCTTCTTGACCTTGAGCTTGCAAAGAGGCTTAAGAAGAGTCTTGAGGAGATGAAAGATGTACTTGGCTTTGAGGAGCCTCTTTCTCTTTCTGATTTTATAAGGTTCAGGGATTATATTTATCTTGAAGAGCCAGAGGAGGACTTAAATGCCCTCTGGCAGGAGCTTGAGCCAGCTTTAAGAACTGCCCTTGAAGAACTTAAGGCTGCAAGGCTAAGAGAAGGAAGGCTTCTTGAAGAGCATATAAAAGGCTATCTTGAAGAGCTTGAAGACATTGCTGAAAAAATTGAGGGCTTAAGGGAAAAAGTAAGAGAAAGGCACATTGCAAGGTTTAAAGAAAGGGTTGAGTTTATGCTAAAAGAGCTTGGCTCTCAGATGGATGAGGTGCGGATTTATCAGGAAGTTGCCCTACTTCTTGATAGATTTGATTTTGCAGAGGAAATTGACAGGTTGAAAACACACTTGGTGCACTTTAAAGAAATTGCTAAGGAACCTTCCTGTGGAAAGAGGCTTGATTTTATCTGTCAGGAAATGTTTAGAGAGGTAAATACCCTATCCAATAAGGCCCAGGATCCAGAGGTATCAAAATATGCAGTAAAGGCAAAGGATCTTATAGAAAAACTCAGAGAGCAGGTGCAAAATGTGGCTTAAAAGGCTTAAGCTTTATTCAGAGCTTCTTAAGTTTGAGCATACCATTTTTGCCCTCCCCTTTGGGCTTGCAAGCCTTTTTATGCTTTACAAAGAGCCGCCGAGTTTAAAGAAGGTGTTTTACATCCTGCTTGCACTGATTGCAGGAAGGACTCTTGGCATGGCATTTAACAGGTGGATTGATAAACCATTTGACGCCTTAAATCCCCGCACAAAAAAATGGCCCCATGCAAGTGGCCTGGTTAAAGACTGGGAAATAAAGCTTATTGCCCTTCTGAGCCTGGGAGTTTTTATCTTTGCCTGCTCTCAGATTAATCACCTGGCACTTCTTTTAAGCCCAATTGTGGTGTTTTTTCTCTTTTTTTATCCTTATGCCAAAAGAATTACCTATTTCCCTCACTTTGTGCTTGGTATTATCTACTTTTTGATACCCATAGCCATAGATGTTGCCTTAAATGAGAGGGTGTCTCTTCTGGCCTGTGCTTTAGGGATTGCTATGGGAAGCTGGGTTTCTGGCTTTGACATCCTTTATGCCCTTCAGGACTACGAATTTGACAAAAAAGTTGGTTTAAAATCCCTTCCTGTGAAGTTTGGGATTGGTGGAGCACTCAAGGTGGCAAGACTACTTCATCTTATTACATTTTTTTCTTTGCTTTTTTGTGGTTTTCTTTATGATAAAACCACCTGGATTTATTATACCGGGCTTTTCTTGCTTTCCCTTTTTCTGGTTTACGAGCATTCACTTATAAAGGAAGACGATCTTTCCAAAATAAACAAGGCCTTTTTTACTGTTAATGGCTTTGTGAGCATTTTGTTCTTTGGTGTGGTATTATTGAATCACTTTTTTTCGTGAGGAAGTCTTGAAGAGGTTTGCTTTTATCAATCAAAAAGGAGGGGTTGGCAAAACTACCCTTGCTATAAATCTTGCAAGGGCTTTGACTCTCCAGGGGAAAAGGATTTTGCTTATAGATTTTGATCCCCAGGCCAATGCTTCAAGTGGACTGGGAGTAAGGGTAAACAAAGAGAAAAGTATTTATCAGGCCCTGGTGGAAGAAGATTTTGAATCATTTGTGAAAGAGCCTTTTAAAGGCCTTTTTCTTCTTCCATCTTCCATAGATCTGGTGGGTCTTGAAGTGGAGCTTGTAAAGCATCCAGAAAGAGAAAAAGTTTTGAGAGACTTTTTGTTTTCTGTGACCTTTAAAGGTTTGCCTTTGGAAAAGGCCTTTGATTTTATTTTTATTGATTCACCTCCTTCTCTCAGCCTTATTACAGTGAATGTGCTTGTAGCCTCTGAAGGAGTGATTATTCCACTTCAGTGTGAGTATTATGCCCTTGAGGGGCTTTCGCTTCTTGTAAGGACGGTGAGGAGAGTAAAGGCAGCTTTTAACCCTGAGCTAAGGCTTTTTGGGATGGTGCTTACCATGTATGATAGCAGAAACAGGCTTTCTCAGGAAGTGGCAGAGGAGGCAAGGAGGCACTTCCCCTGGCTTCTTTTTAACACAGTAATTCCAAGGAGTGTAAGGGTCAGTGAAGCCCCGAGCTTTGGGAAACCTGTGCTTGACTATGTTCCAAATCACAAAGTAAGCCAGGCCTTTTTAAGGCTTGCAGAAGAGTTTTTACGAAGAAATGCTTGACATTTTATTAAAGTAATGATATGTTTATAATCTGTCCTGCCCCCATCGTCTAGTGGACTAGGATACTGGCCTCTCACGCCAGAGACCCGGGTTCGAATCCCGGTGGGGGCGCCATGGTCTTATCCATGGAAGTTGACTTTCTTTTTATCAATCCCTGGATCTACGACTTTGCAGCCTATGACTTCTGGCTTAAGCCCTTTGGCCTCCTTAGCCTTGCTGGAAAACTGAGGCACCTCGGTTATTCTATCTTTTTTTTAGACCTCCTTGATCCTTTTTCTCCCCACCTTCCCAAAAAACCAAGAAGAGATAAATTTGGTCTGGGACATTTTTATAAAGAAGAGGTGCCAAAGCCTGTATTTTTTGAAGATGTGCCAAGAAAATTTTTTCGTTATGGTTTGCCATTTCCGGCCTTTAGACGAATAATTTCCACTATTAAATTTAAAGCAGTCTTTCTTACCTGCCTTTTAACTTACTGGTATCCAGGACTTTTTACACTTCTGGAGTTTTTTTCAAAAAATTATCCAGATGTACCCATTTTTGTGGGAGGGATTTATGTAAGTCTTTGTAAATCTCATCTTGAAGAATTTATAAAAAATTATTTACCTTGGGCCAAAATAAATATAGTGCTTGAGGGAGAAGAGCTCATTTCTCAAATTCAGCAAAGTTACAAACCTTCTTCAGAACCTTTTCCCCTGGAGTATCCAGCCTTTTACTTTTATTCTAAAATTCCCTATGTAGTAATTATGACAAGCAAAGGCTGTCCTTTTAATTGCCCTTATTGTGCCTCAAAGAAAATTTACCCTTATTTTTATCAAAGAAATCCAGATGAGGTGGCAGAAGAAATAAGACATTGGTATGAAAAATACAAGGTAAAGGATTTTGCCTTTTATGACGATGCCCTGCTTTTTAACTTTGAAAAACACCTTGGGATTATTCTTGAAAAACTTTTAAGCTTAGGAATAAAAGCGAGATTTCATACTCCTAATGCTGTTCATGCAAGATTTATAACCAGAGAAGTGGCAATGCTTTTCAGAAAAGCTGGTTTTACTACTTTAAGATTTGGTTTTGAAAGAGCTGAAAACAGATTTGACAGCAAGCTTACTTTAGAAGAGTTTAAAAGGGCAATAACATACTTAAAAGAAGCAGGTTTTACTGCAAAAGAACTTGGTGCTTATGTCCTTTATGGAATTCCAGATGAAGACTTTTCAGAAGTAAAAAAGACATTAGAAATTCTTTATAAAATAGGTGTGCCTCCTTATCTTGCAGAGTTTTCTCCTATTCCAGGCACCCCTTTTTTTGAAAGGGCAAAGCAGACTTCTCGCTATCCTATTGGGGAGGATCCGATTTTTCATAATAATACAGTATTCCCCGCGTTTAAAAAGCCGGATTGGGAGAAGATAGAAGAAATAAAGAAGCTGGCAAGGACTATTAGAAAAGAGCTAAAAGCTTCCTGTCAGCAGGGCATAGATCAAGCTGTTTAGCTTCTTCAGGAGATACCCATTTCATATCCACAGCCTCTGTAAGCACTGGAGCACCATTAAACTTTTCTACTTCAAAAAGAAAAAGCTCTATTTCAAACTCTCCATAATCATGGATAACTTTTCCGAGGAATTTGGGGGAGTTTATTTCAAGGTTTAGCTCTTCTTTAAGCTCCCTTTTCAGGGCGTCTTCTGGAGTTTCTCCCTGTTCTACCTTGCCTCCTGGGAATTCCCACAGACCTCCGTGCTTTTTGTGAAGGGGCCTTTTTACAAGCAAAACCTTACCCTCAGGAGACTTTAACGCCCCAGCCACTACCTGATACCTTGGTTTCATTTATTTACCCTCTCACAGAGGGTTAAACAGCCAATTATCATCCTTTTCTCCGGATAGTGCACTCTTTTGTGTGAAAAACTCTGTAAAAAATTGCTTCAATTTTCTCAAGATATTTTTTGGCATTAAAAAGATTTTCAATTTCTTCTTCACTGAGGTACTTGACTATTTGTGGCTCCTTTTTTACCAGTTCTTTAAAGTGAAGTTTTTCATTCTTCCAGACCTGCATAGCAAGTTTTTGTACTATTTTATAAGCCTCTTCTCTTGTCATTCCCTTTTCAATTAATGTAAGCATAAGGGGCTGGGAAAAAACAAGCCCCCTTAAAAGGTCCAGATTTTTAAGCATTCTGTCTGGATAGACAAGGAGATTTTCAAGGAGTCCTGTAAGTCTTACCAAAGCAAAGTCTGCAAGCGTTGTGGCAGAGGGGATCATCATTCTTTCTACAGAGGAATGGCTTATGTCTCTTTCATGCCATAGCACCACATTTTCAAGGGCTGGAGTAACATAACTTCTTATCATTCTGGAGAGACCGCAGAGATTTTCGGATAAAATGGGATTTCTTTTATGAGGCATGGCTGAAGAGCCTTTTTGTCCGGGACTAAAAAACTCTTCTGCTTCAAGTACTTCTGTTCTTTGTAAATGACGAATCTCAGTGGCAATTTTTTCTATGGAAGCTGCTAAAATGGCAAGACTGCAGATATATTCGGCATAACGGTCTCTCTGGATAACCTGGTTACTAATAGGAGCAGGCTTTAAGCCCAGTTTTTCGCAAACAAAGGCCTCTATTTCCATGGGAAGATGAGCATAGGTGCCCACTGCTCCGGAAATTTTTCCATAGGCAATATTATCAAGGGCCTTTTCCAGCCTTTCTCTGTTCCTTTTCATCTCTTCATACCACAGGGCAAGTTTAAGGCCAAATGTTATAGGTTCCGCATGGATTCCATGAGTCCTGCCAATCATAAGAGTATTTTTGTATTGAAAGGCCTTGACCTCAAGGACTTCCATTAGTTCTTTAAGGTCTTTCAGGATTATTTCCATGGCCCTTTTCATAAGCCAGGCCATGGCAGTATCCAACATGTCTGAAGAAGTCATGCCCATGTGAAGATACTTTGCAGGAGGCCCTACTATTTCTGCAAGGTAAGTTAAAAAGGCTATAACATCGTGCCTTGTCTGTTTTTCTATAGCTTCAATTCTTTGCAAATCCAGGGAAGAAAAACCATTTTCCATATAAGGCCTGAGTTTGGTTTTCAGGACCTCAAAGTCTTTTTTTGGAACTTTGCCAAGTTTATACCATGCTTCACAGGCATAAAATTCCACAAGGAGCCATGCCCTGAGCTTTTCACTGGGACTCCAGAGCTTTGCCATAACCGGCCTTGTATATCTTGGAATCATTTTTAAGCCTCCCTGATTGCTTTGATATCTGTACTTTTTTAAGTAATTTTATCATTTATTTTGTCTTCACCTATTTTAATAGAAATTTTTAAAAATTCAAAAGCTGTAAACATTGACATTTCGTGCTTTTTTGGTATAGAAAAAGCACTTATGAAAAAGAATTGGCTATTTTTTGTGTTTTTTATTTTTTTTGTCTTTGCTCACCAGGTCCGGGCTACTCCTTCTACACAAATAAGTAATCGTTCTCCCCGTTTAATTACTTATCAAGTTAAAAAAGGGGATACCCTTATCAAAATAGCCAGAAAGTTTGGTATTTCAGTAAGAGAAATAAAAAAATGCAATAAAATAAGGGGCTCAATTATTCGCATAGGCCAGGTGCTGAAGATTCCTGTAAAGTCCCCTGTATATGCAGAAATTTACTCTACAAGCCAGAAAGTAAAAGGAAAAATCCTTTTTCACATTGTAAAAAGAGGAGAAAGTCTTTATAGCATAGCCAGAAAGTATGGCACCACAGTAACTATGTTAAAAAAACTGAATCACTTGAGAAGTTCTTTAATAAAGCCCGGTCAAATCTTAAAGATAAGAAAAACTCCTCCCCCGTATAAGATTGAGGATCCGTTTTTAAAATTTCTTGTTGAGTCTCCCTTTTATAAGACTCATGTGGTGAAAAAAGGAGAGAATATTTATAAAATTGCAAAAAAATACGGAGTTTCTGTTATTGCTATCAAGACTTTTAATGATCTTGACACCCTGAGGCTATCTCCTGGCCAGGTATTAAAAATACCTATTAAACCTCCTGTTAATCCAAAGTTTAAGATGCGCGTAAGAAAAAAAAGGATTTATTACAGGGTTAAAAAAGGAGACACCCTTATTAAAATAGCCAGAAAGTTTGGCA
>Ga0256842_1003576_pt1 | contig 10240 bp, 5 predicted proteins | sample 4559240metaG_FD_185973 | JGI IMG/M metagenome (GOLD analysis project Ga0256842, IMG submission 185973) | Hydrothermal vent microbial communities from Guaymas Basin, Mexico - 4559-240 | ecosystem: Environmental > Aquatic > Marine > Hydrothermal vents | place: Mexico: Guaymas Basin | collected...
TACAAAACATTAAAGAAAGTTACGTAGCATCCCGTGTTTTACAAAGTAAAGACGGGTCGCATTACGTTTTTGCAAAATCCCTTGGCGGAAGAGACATTTTATGCAATGAAAGAAACTTTATTGAAAAAATAGACATCCACACACTAAAACAGGGAGATACAATAAAGTTCTACCTGCCTGAAGATGTAAATATCGCAAAATTTATCCACATAAGCGACACAGACAGAGATATTATAGAAAAAACGATATTTAATAAAAAAAGCAAAAAAATAAAAAACGAAATCCATTCTATCAGACCGCCGGTTTTAATAATGTGGTCAAATATGAGTCTGAGTGATGAATTTGTACCGGAAGATTTTAAAAACGAAATAAACCGATATACACAGCGTGTATTTGAATTTATGATAAGTAAAAAGTGCCATCCGGCACTAAGAAAAGAGTTTCAGTTTTTCCTAAGTGCCATACATGAAGATACACATCCACACTTTTACAGATACATTTTAAACCTCTCAAAACAGGGCAAACTGTCTGAAAATATGGCGCTGCTGCTTGGAAGAATGAATAAAAAATGGCAAAAACAGCTTTTTTACAATATTATAAACCAGCTTCCAAACCCGTACGTGTTAACACTTCTTGGAATTGCGGTATGGAGGGATGAGCATTTTATTAATTATCTTGAAAAATATACAGACAAAATACTTCCTCTTTTGTTTGAAAATATTTTACACTTTTTTGAAGAACTAAAAAGTGACCCTTCAAGCACAAACAAAAAACTGCTCTCAAACAATCTTGAACTGCTTTTGGCACTATTAAGACTAAGAAGAAAAAATCCTAAATTCCTGCATCCAAATGAGAAACAAACCAAAGAGTTTATAAAACTGATAAGTCAAATTGGCGAATATCTGGTAAAAAACAATATTGAGATTTTTTCCAAAATTGAACTCAGCCTTTCAAATGAAACAAACAAAAAAATACCAAAACTGCTTTATGCACTCAATATTTACCTAAGAGGAGATTTAAACATGGCACAATCAATAAAAATCACAGGAGTAAACAAATGAAAACCGTAATTATCAACAGAGCCGTACCGGGCAGCGGAAAAACAACAATGACAAGATGCATAACGGACGAACTTGAAAAAAACCAAATCCCATACGCCATACATTCAACAGACGACTTTTTTATGGTCGGAAACAGATACGTATTTGACATAACAAAACTTAACGAATATCACCAGAAGAATCTTCAAAACTTTGAAGAAAGCCTGCAAAAAGGCGTTGAGGTAGTAATTTGCGACAATACAAACATAGCACCGTGGCAGAGCGAACCGTATACAAAGCTTGCAAGAGAATACGGTTATCAGATATTGTATATAACACTTGATCCAAGAGAGATTGAAAAGCATGTAGAAGCCCAGAAAGTGACACCACAAAAACCGGATGCGCACGGGGTTGAGGAGGATATTTTAAAAAGAATGATAGAAGAATATTATACGTTTGATGACCTTTTAAATCCAAAAACGGTAATTGATGAAGAAAAGCACATGCATTATGAATGGAGCGATGAGGAGCTGAAAAAAGTGCCCGTTGGAATCGCAAAACATTTTGATTTGGATTTTCTTATAAGAATACTTCCGCACGAATACAAAGAGTATCAGAAAAAAATCGGAAAAAAAGTACTAAAAATCATAAAAGGCGAACAATGAAAAAAATTCTTCTGACATGGTACGGAATAACGGATCTCAGGGCTTCACTCGGGCTTGAAAACACAATAGGACCAATGCTTGCCGCATTAAAATCACAGCATTTCGACAAAGCCGTAATCTTAGGATACACGGATAAAAACAAACAAAACAACGATTTTAGCCATGAACTTCCTGAAATTCAGGAAAAATTCAGACAAAACGACTTAAACGGCGTTTTTAAATTTATAAGAAAAGTATCAAATACCAAAAACGCACACAACCATTTTATCTCATGGATCAAATCCCAAACCGACACCCAAATAGAGTTTTACGAAGCATATTTAAAAGAGTTAAACGATACGGACGGAATTTACGATATCGCAAATAAAACATTTGATCAAATAGCAAAAATGGAAGATGAAAAAGAAGTCTTCTTTTATCTAAGCCCAGGAACCCCTGTTATGGCTTTTGTATGGGCTTTTGCTGCTTTAAGGCATCCTGAAATTAAAAAAAGCCTTTTAGTTTCACCCGTTATAAACCAGCCTCCACAAAAAATCAACCTGCCTCAGGAGTGGCTAGAGTGGCAGTTTAATTCAAGGGACGAAAACGGAAACCACTTAAAAGAATACGACATTATATTTCATCTCTTCGGCTACGAAAGAATGCCTTCACTTCTTGGAATTAAACAGTTTAAAAGCAAAAAACACGTATTTATAGCATCCAAAAACACACCTCCAAAAGTTATGAAAAACTTTATTGACACTGAATACGGGGAAATTTTTGTAAATCCTTTCGATCCTAGAGATGTTAAGGAAAAAATAGAAAAATACCTCTCAAAAGAAGACACAAAAAAAGCAATAGGCTTTAACCTCACCGGCGGAACAAAAATGATGTATGCGGGGGCTTACAACGTATGCAAAAAAATTAACGCCGTACCTTTTTACTTTGACATAAACGAAGACAAACTGATATATCTGGATGACTACTCAAAAGAAGACGTTAAACTTATAAAAAACGTAGAAACTTACATAAAACTGCACAGAGAAGAGCTGAATATAACAAAACCAGGTAAAAATACCGATGAAGTTGTAAAAAGAAGCGCACTTACCAAAAAACTCTTCCCAAAAGCCAAACTAATCGCAAACAGATATTCCGCAATTCACAAAGCAGTAGAAAATGGAAGCAGTTTTGAATTTTCCAAAAAAGGCTTAAGTGTATCTTTAAAAAACTTGCGTGTGGAAATAGACGACATAAGCTACAGCTTTGATTCAATAGAAAAATTTCGGCACTACATCACAGGAGGATGGCTGGAAGAGTTTGTATATATTAGCTTAAAACCGTTTGAAGGTAAAAAGATCTTTGATTTAAGACTCGGCATGGAGATCGGGTTTAAAGAGGATATGGAGTTCGGCAAAGGGTTTGAAGCTCTTAAAAAGATGATCACGGAACCGTATCAGGAACTTGATGTAACCTTTACGGACGGTAAGAAACTTTATATTGTGGAGTGTAAAGCCGGAAAAGTACAAACGGAATATGTAGAAAAACTACACTATATTACTGAATTTTACGGAGGTATTAAAGCAAAAGGAATACTTGCGGCATATTTTGAACCGCATAGTAAAATAGTCCAAAGAAAAATTAAAGAAGCCAAAAACATAACCCCGATCTACGGGCAGGACATTAAAAAAATTATAAACTTTATCTGATTTATGGATTTTATGTTTTTTGCGTACATTATATTTAGCGTAAAATTTCATCCACATCTTCGGCTATATCTTCCAAAAAGCTTCTGAGCACTTCGGGAGCTCTTTTTGCCGCTTTTTTAAGAACTTCTATATTGCTATCCTGCAGTATCAGCTCAAGCTTTTTTTCTTCAATCAGGTAATTTAACGTATAATTCTCCACAAAATAGTGAAAATTTAACAATAAATCAACTTAAAGTATCACATTTTCTTTAGCAGTAAAGATGTTTATTAATTTTATTTACAATATGTAACTGCAAGGTTTTTGTCGTTTATTTCCTAAAATATGAGATAAAGTAATTCCAGCATATTTAAAAAAGGTTGACAGATCAATATTCTTACCTGTCCGAACGGAGAAAGTATAAAACTAAAATAATATGCTACAATTATTTAACTACTTTTTCTTCTTTTCTTTTTCTAATTTATAATCTGTTAGTACTAAGAAAATTGTTTTTGGACTATCAAATGGACTATCGAAAGCGTTTGGATTTTCAAGATTGCCGAATTTATGGGGATTTTAAGTGAATAAATGGTGCGGGAGAGAGGACTCGAACCTCCACGCCTTGCGGCACTAGATCCTAAGTCTAGCGCGTCTGCCAGTTCCGCCACTCCCGCGGATGAAAAGTGGTACGCCCTGCAGGACTCGAACCTGCGACCTACGGCTTAGAAGGCCGTTGCTCTATCCAGCTGAGCTAAGGGCGCTTATTTTGAGAGCTTTTTAGTTGTTTGGCGCGTCCGGTAGGACTCGAACCTACAACCTACGGATCCGAAGTCCGTTGCTCTATCCAATTGAGCTACGGACGCTCAATTAGATAGAGCAATGGGGTGGATGACCGGACTCGAACCGGCGACCCCCAGGGCCACAACCTGGTGCTCTAACCACCTGAGCTACACCCACCACAAGTGGGAAGCTCTTAAGCTACTCACTTATAGTGGCTTAAATGGTCGGAGTGGAGGGACTCGAACCCCCGACCCCCTGGTCCCAAACCAGGTGCGCTAACCAAACTGCGCTACACTCCGTAAGCTTTGTGGACTGAAATTATATGTAAAAAAAATTTTTTTGTCAAGAATTTTTGTGGGAAATTAAGAAATTTTTAAATTCTTCAATTGGCATGGGTCTTGCAAAATAAAATCCTTGTAAATAATCACATTTAAGTTTTTGTAATATTTTAACCTGATTTTCGGTTTCCACACCTTCGGCAATGGTTTTTAGATTAAATTTATGTGCGAAATTTATTATTGTTTCAACGACAGCCAAATCTTTTTGGGAATTTTCTATATTTTTGACAAAGGACATATCAATTTTTAAATAATCTGCCGGTAAATCTTTAAGATATGTTAAAGATGAATAGCCTGTTCCGAAATCATCAATTGAAAGTTTAATGTTTTTTTCTTTAAAGAATTTGAAAATTTTTTTGGTATATTCGATATTCCCAGCAATTTCTCTTTCCGTTAATTCAATAACAATCGGTTCATTATTTATGTCATTAAACAGTTGTTTAATATGTTCTTTATCCGTAAGCGATTTTCCTGAAATATTAAATGAAAGAGGTATATTTAGCTCTTTTAAATAATTAAGGTATTCCGGAAACATAATTTTTTCTATTTCTTTAATGTATCCGCTGTTTTCGGCAAAATCAATAAAAGAATTCGGATAAATAATTTCGTTATTGTGTTTAATTCTTAATAGTGACTCGGCACCTGCGACTTTCAGTGTTTTTGAGTCAACATAAGGCTGAAAATGATATAAAAATTCTTTATTTTTGATTGCATTGACTATTAATTTTTTAATATCGGAGTATTCTATTATTTTCTGATTTATTTCACAGTTGAAAAATTCATAGGTAAAATCGCCTTTTTCTTTGGCTATTTCAAGGGCTAAGAATGCCTTTTCGATTAGCTCTGTAATATTCGTAGAATCCTTAGGATAAAGGGAAACCCCTATATTAACGGAAATTTTATTATGGAAATCTTCCAAGTGTTTAACTTTATATAGAATTTTATGAATTATTGAATATAAATCGTTAATTGAATTATATTTGATAAATACCGCAAATTCATCACCGCCGATTCTGCCTATGATATCATCTTCGTAAAAAATTGTTTTTAAAAAGTCGGCAAATTTTCTTAGCAGGTAATCTCCGGCTGCATTTCCGTTTAACTGGTTAAATATTTTAAAATCTCTTAAGTCAATTATAATACATGCATAAGAATACTTAGGATCTATTTTTTTTGAAATTAAATTAATAAATTCATTACGGTTAGGAAGATTGGTTAACAAATCCTTTTTCAGTTTGTTTTGAAGTGTTTTTTCATGTGTTATATCGATGGCTAAAGAGATATAATATTTTTTACCGTCAGGAGCCGTAATAGGTATAATTTTGTCTTTTAAATAAAAAATATGGCCGTTTTTATCTTTATTTATTAGTATGGTTTCAACTACTTCATTATTCAGAAGTTTTTCCCATAATTTTTGATAAAATTCATCAGAATGGTAACCCGATTTAAAAATTCTGGGATTTTGGCCTAAAAGTTCGGTTAATTTATAACCGCTTATTTCCTCTACACTTTTATTGGTATACAGTATATTAGATTTTTCGTCAGTTATTATGACCCATGAGTATGCTTTATCCAAAGCTTCTTGCAATAATTTTAAATAAGTGATGTTTTCCGTTTTTTTTAAAGCAAATTCAATATCCTGTTTGGCTTCTTCAAAAATAGAAACCGATATATCGTCAAAATCGTCTGTATACTTTGAACAGATACCGATAGTGGAATATAACTTGTCGTCTTTAAAAATAGGAAAGAACAAAATTGATTTGAAATTTCTTTCAAGTAATGTGTTTATTAATTTTTTGTTTGGGAATTCGATTTTTGTTAAATCGTTTACAATCATAAATTTATTTTCAAGCATATATTTTGTTCCCATACATTTATCGGCGTATTCAGGGTCTGCTTTAAAAATTTCACGGAGAAAATTTAAAAAACTTTCATCATAATTGCCTATGCAGTATTTCGGATCCATTTCGGTTGAATCAGATTTTTTTATTGAAGCGCAGACAAATTCATAGTTTCCTTTTTTTAAAGTTTGTTCCACAATCTTTGAAAAAATTTCTTTTTCGTTGTCTTTTGAAATAATTATTTGGTTTATTTCTTTAAGAATATCTATCAGTAATTCTTTTTTGTATTCGTTAGTTACATCAATTCCGAATACTAACCCCGCAAAAGAGCCGTCGTTAAGCTGTATTGTCTGTGTGAAAAATTTTACCAATAAACGTTTGTTGTTTTTATTTAAAACTTCCATAGGTTCGTATATTGCCGGAAAATCCTCGCCTTTTAGTCTTTTTTTTACAACTTCTTTGATTTTTTCTCTTTTCGGACCGGGAGGGAATATTTCTTCTGGGGACATGTTTAAAAATTCTTCATAAGTGAATCCCAATAATTCTTGAAGTTTTTTATTTGCATAGATTATTTTTTCTTTATAAAGCATTACAGCAACATAAGGTTGTTTGTTGAAAATTTCAAGAACTTGGTTAAAATCCATTTTTTTCCTCTAAAAATATATTTTGTGTTTAATTATACAATATTATTCAAAATATCAAGTGTTGCGTTAAAAGAAATTAATTCATTAGGAGATTGTTTTAAAAAGTTTTCCATTGCTTCTTTTTTGTTAATAGCTTCGTCAAGTTCCGGGTCCACTCCTTTTTGATAAGCGCCTATTCTTATTAAAACTTCGTTTTCTTTAAGAAGTGAATATAATTTTTTAAATTTTTGGGCTTTTTGAAGATGTTCGGGTGTTACAACATTATTCATAACCCTGCTGGCTGAATTAAGTATATTGATAGGGGGATAAATACCGCTGTCGGTAAGTTCTCTGCTTAAAATAAAATGTCCGTCGAGAATTGAACGGGCCTGATCCGCGATAGGATCTGCCGAAGTGTCGTCACCTTCTACAAGAACAGTAAAAAATGCCGTAATTGAGCCTTTGTCTTTTTCCTTTCCGGCTCTTTCCATAAGCTGAGGTAAAAGCATAATGGCGCTTGGCGGATATCCTTTGGAAGTCGGGGGTTCGCCCATTGCAAGCCCGATTTCTCTTTGAGCCATTGCAAAACGTGTAATACTGTCCATTAAAAACAAGACGTCTTTGTTTTTGTTTTTGAAATATTCGGCTACCGCCATTGCACTGAACGCCCCGTATTTTCTCATTAAAGCCGAGTCATCGGAAGTGGCTACAATTATGACGGTGTTGGTTAAATCTCCTCCCAGCTGATGTTCGATGAATTCAGGTATTTCCCTTCCCCTCTCACCAATAAGCGCTATTACTTTAATATCGGCACTCGCACCTTTGACGATCATACTCATGAGAGTTGATTTTCCGACACCGCTTCCGGCAAAAATCCCGAGTTTCTGGCCTTTACCGCATGTTAACAGTCCGTCAATAGCTTTTACTTTTGTTTCAAATACTTCATTTATAACGCCTCTTTTCATAGGGGATATGGGTTTTGTCATAATGGGATATTTCGTTTCAAAAAATATATCTCCTTTGTCGTCTATCGGATTCATAAACGGATCCACCACACGTCCCAGCAGCCCTTCGCCAACTGGAATTTGCATTCCGTTTTCATCTATGTATATTTTATCGCCTATTTTAAATCCTTCAAGAAACGAAAAAGGTGTAACTACAAAAGAGTTTTCATCAAGTGCCGTTACCATTCCGAGTATTTCATGATTTCCCGAGCAGATTTTAACGATATCGCCGATAGAAGGGTTAAGCCCCGTGGCGATGAGGTTGGTGGGATTTATTTTTTTAACAATCCCGAACGGTTTTGAAAGAGGTTTTTTGCCGATTTTGTCTTTTATGCTGCTAAGAGCCATTCATATCCTTTGACGGATAAAAATTTATTAAATTCTTAATTTTCAATTCTCAATTCTCCATTTTCTAAAAGTGTGACTGAATAGGTGCGTTTATTATATTGAAAAACTCTTCCCTTGTTTTCTCTTCAAGAAAAATCCCTCTTAAAGCACTGCTTGAAGTATAAGAGTGTTTAGTTTCTACGCCTCTCATTTCCATACACATATGCCTTGCGTGGATTACGACGCCTACGCCTTTTGGCTGAACGACGTCCATTATAGCGTCGGCAATCTGTTCGGTTAGCTGTTCTTGGATCTGAAGTCTTCTTGCAAATACATTTACCATTCTTGGGATTTTACTTAAGCCCACTACCTTTTTATCCGGGATATAAGCTACGTGAACCCTTCCGAAAAAAGGCAGAATATGGTGTTCGCACATAGAATAAAATTCGATGTTTCTAACTACAACCATTTCGTTGTTTGTAGATTCAAACAGGGCATCGTTAAGTACTTCTTTTGGGTCTTTAAAATATCCGCTGCAGATATATTCGAAACTTTTAGCAACTCTTTTTGGTGTTTTGACAAGACCTTCTCTGTTTACATCTTCACCTATTGCTTCAAGAATCATTTTGGCGGCTAATTCAAGTTTTTCTAAATCAACGCTCATTGTTATCCTTTAAAATTTTTGGTATTATACCCTTTAAAAAAAGGATTTTAATGTTAGAAGCAAAAAAAATTGACTCTGCCAATAGTATAATCAAAGCTGTAATCGAAAATCAAGACTTGGAAGCCAAAAAAGACAAAATTGCAAAACAAATCGCAAAAAAAGCTAAAATTCAAGGGTTCAGACCGGGAAAAGTTCCTGTAAAAGTTGTTAAAAAAATGTATGCCGCTGATATCGAGCAGGATGCAATAAGCGAAGCTGTTAGGGAAGTGCTTGACAAAGGTGTTAAAGAATTAGGTATTACCGATATGATTGCCGAGCCGGAAGTAACAAAATTTGATAAAAAAGACGACAAAATCGAAGTTGAAATCAAAGTTTACACAAGACCTGAAATTGAAATCGGTGATGAGTATAAAGAGTGTGTACCTGAAGTGGAAGTCCCGGAAGTAACTGACGAAGAAGTTGAAGAAGAAATCAAAAAAATCGCCGAAGCTCAGGCTGATACTAAAGTATCAAGAAAAAGAATTTTAAAAGAAGGTCTAATCGGCGTAATTGATTTTACGGGATATATCGACGGTGAGAAAATGGAAAACGGAAGCGCTGAAGCGTATCCTTTAGAAATCGGAAGCAATTCTTTCATCCCGGGATTTGAAGAGCAGCTTGTAGGACTTAAAGTAGGGGAGAGCAAAAGAATTAAAGTAACGTTCCCTGAAAACTACGGAGCTAAAGAAATTGCCGGAAAAGAAGCCGAGTTTGACGTAACCCTTCAGGAAATTCAGGAAAAAGTGCCTGCTGAAATTAATGATGATTTGGCTAAAAAATATATGGCAAAAGAAGACGCTACGTTAGACGAACTTAAAGAAATGATTAAAAAATCAATTGAGGACAGAAAAAAAGCTGAAGCATTCGCACCTAAAAAAGAAGAAATTCTTGAGTGTTTGGTTAAAAAATATGAAATAGATCTTCCTGAAAGCGTTGTGGAAAAAGAAGTTGAAATTATGATTAATAATGAAGCTCAGAAAATGAGTCCGGCTGAGCTTAAAGAACTTCAGGAAAATCCTGAAAAAATAAAAGAATTAAAAGAAAAATTTCTGCCTGAAGCAAAAGACAGAGTAAAACTTACATTTATTATCGATGCGATTGCTAAAAAAGAAGGTGTTGATGTAAGCGATCAGGAACTTACTCAAATTCTTTATTATGAAGCAATTATGCAGGGGCAAAATCCTCAGGATGTGGTAAAATATTATCAGGAGAACAATTTACTTCCTGTAATTAAAATGAATCTGATTGAAGAAAAAC
>Ga0256842_1003577_pt1 | contig 10239 bp, 21 predicted proteins | sample 4559240metaG_FD_185973 | JGI IMG/M metagenome (GOLD analysis project Ga0256842, IMG submission 185973) | Hydrothermal vent microbial communities from Guaymas Basin, Mexico - 4559-240 | ecosystem: Environmental > Aquatic > Marine > Hydrothermal vents | place: Mexico: Guaymas Basin | collected...
AACGCCCCACCTCCAGAATTTTCAACTGAGAAACTAAAACTTTCTCGTAATAGGTATATCCTTTATCGCCATTATATCGAGAAATTGTGCAAACTAGATCGCCTTCACAAATGAAGCGATTTATCAAGCAAAGATAGCGATATCCAATTCTAATCTGCATTGCTGGAAATTTTATCAAATCGGTAAATTTTATGCGTTTTGTAAATTTTTGAATATCAGGATAAAAGTTTGCAACATACCATAATGCCTCCTTGTGTAATTGCATATAACCTATAGCATGTCCATGATCTCCTTCTATATTTCTGAAATCGCTCTCAGTTTTTATGATTGATAATACGATTAGAGGTTCAATTTCTGGACAATGAGAATACTCTTCTTCAATTACTTGATATAGCAATAAAGCTCTTTCCTCTGGAAGATAATATTCAAGCACCTTAAGTGGAGAAAAAGCGAAGGCGGTTGCTACCGCCCCCAGAAGTAATATACTAATCCTCATTTTTCTCAACCTCCGCAAGTTTCTTTTTAAGACTCTCAATAAGTTGAGATGCTTTGCCTTTGTCAAGTTCCTTAAGCGTTTCCACACCTAGTTGTCTTTTAATCTGAGCTTTAACTGCATCCACACTAACGTCTGCAGTTTTAGCCCATTTTTCAATAAGAGAATGGATATATTTAAGTTGTTTTTCGGAAAGTTCTGTCTTTTCTTGTTCATTAACTTCCTTAACTTCCATTTCTTCATGCTCTATTTCCTCATCTTCTCTAAACTCTCTTCCGAGGAGTTGGAGAATAGCACGGTTCTTTGCTTTGGTAACTGCTATCCTTGGAAGGAAGGAATACATCTTCATAAGTTGATTCATATACTCAATTTGTAAATCAGGTCTTGTAAACGCAGGTATCTTACCCCAAGCACTCTCCATTGTAGTGGTGCTCATAACATCTTCTGGTGATATCTCTTTTCTCTTAATCTTTTTTACCATCTTTTGCATGAATACCTTATAAGCTTCTGTTACGTATTCCAGTCTAACCCATTCCTCTGCAACAACACCATCTCTACTAACGGCTCTGACTACAACTTCTACCCCTTTTTCATCAGCGTTGTGATACGTTACATAAGTAGAGATTCCTCTCTCAACGCCTTCCCTGATAACTGTAGCAGCATTTGGGATGTCTTTGTTCTCTACTCTATAAAATCCATCCCTTTGTTCTATATAATTCTTTATACTTGGCTTTTCATATCTTTGAATTCCTGGCATAATACCCCTCCTTTTTTAGAAAATTTCCTTACAAATGTAAATTTTCTTGTTGTGTTCAATGGCTTCATCTATAGCCTGATCCACTTCTTCATCCGGTGGCAAAATGTAATTCTCTGGGAGCAAATGTAAATAATGGTAAATTTTTCCTAATAGATAAAATCGTGGTTCTTCAATGTCGGGTATTTCTATCTCCTTTAATACATCCCCGCATTCTTCATTGGTAACTTTGATGATTTCATAATCTATATCCAAGTCTTGTAGTATTCCAAGGTCTTGAAATTCGCAATCCCACTCTATAATTTTCTTTGTTAAATAACGAATTATTTTAGCATACTCATCTAATCTCTTCTCAATCATTCTATCACATCCCTTAATTTGTGGAGAGCTTCTTCTGTGCTCATCCATGTTATTTTCTCGTCGTCTATAACGGCATAATCTAAACCGTATTTATCAATGTAGTATCTAATTCGTTCCATGAGCTGTTCTTTGGTATATGGTGCTACTTCTCTGATTTCACTGAGGTATATTTCTTGCCCTTCAATTGTCTGCACGCCCCAAATATCTTTAATGATAGTGTGATCATTCACCCTTTTAATTTCAATAGTTGGGAAATTACCTGTTCCAAGGATCATAATATCACTCCTCCTCAAGGAATTTGTTAACGGCTTCTATAATTTTAGGTTTTAATTCCCTTGCGTATTCTTCTTTGACTTGCATCATTTCTTTCAGAATCTCATCACCGTGCTTTAATAACACTTGTGTTAACTCTTTTATCAATCCAATCGGTGCTTCTCTATCTAGGCGAAACCGCAAACACACCCATGACATGCCAGCATCCGTTTCGTAAGAAATATCTCCTTTCGCAGCATAATAAGCTTTCAACAATTCAACTAATTTCATTATATCCCCTCCTCTAAATAAATTATATGCGAGAAACTAAATTTTCTAAGTTCTCTTTCGTTAGCTGGAGCTGGTGCTGAAATGACTATAAAAAGCGGTGCTCCTATAAGTTCTTTGATGGAAACTCTTTTTCGCATAAGTAAATTTATAAGCTCTCCCCAAAACTGCGCTGGAAAGACTCCACCTATAAGATCATACCCCTTTGCCAGTCCTCTGACATATTCGATTGTGTTATGCGTTGGGAACGTTGCGTTGACTTGATCCACTTCTATTGATCCAAATCTATTCTCAAGCTCTTTTCTTGCCTCATCACTCAATGGGTGTCTTGATATCCATAATACCCTCACCTTATCCCCTCCTTAAGTATTCTATAACTTGTTTGATGACTTTCTTGAATAAATCAGGGTTTTCTTGTAGTTTCAAAAGATCGCCCACAGTTAAGTTACCGATCATCCTAACACCTCCTTTAAGATAGGATAAACTTCCAAGCTATCCCAGTCGAGATCACGGATGGATTTCCATACCTTATACCAATGTTTCCAATTAATCCTTTCAACGATAGAGTTTGCAACCTGATAATATGCTTTAAAGAGTTTCTCAGTCTTAAATTTTTGTTGCAACTGCTTTCTTGCTTTAAGCGTAGCATTCTCTACCTTATCTCCTATTTTAACATAAATTCCATCTTTTTCAACCCTATAAGTTATGCCTTTAAACGGGAGCCCTTTTACAGGATAAAATTCCCATACCTCTTGAGGCTTTTCTACTTTTTGAGAGCTTCTCTTCTTTCCTTTTCCTACACTTCTATATTTTGCTCTTGCAAATTGAACCGCTGCAGCATACCCAAAAGCCAAAGCTTTTTCAAAATCTAATCCGTCATGGGTAAATTTAGCAGTCCACAAAACCATCATTTTAGGAAACCTATTCATAACACCGCCTCCCTTATAATTTCTCTTGACCATAAAACCCATTTTTCTATTTGCTTAATAATCCATTCGTCATTGAGCATGTTTTGATCCAAAGCCTTGTAAATTTCTGTAGTCCTTCCTAAAGCGTTGCGTGGTAGTTGAAAGCTTTTACTCTCTTGGAAACTTAATTCATGCCAGTAAATTATGCCATTATTCCAGAATTCGACCCGTGTTCGATATCCTCCAAAGGTTACGCTCCAGCCTGCTGATGCGTTAGAAAATTTTAATTCTTTAGTAAATCTTACTCCACTTCTGGTGACTGCTACAGTATAAGTTGCATTATCTCTCTCTATCTTTCTAAAATACGGATACCATTTCTGTATAAACTCTTGTTTCTTTATACCATAATCATTTGATAATTTCAATCCCTTATTTTTTGCATATCTTTTAAGAGCATAGATTACATCTGATGTTGTATCTCCAGTTGTTATGATTATACCATCCTTTACTGTCAGTGTTACGTCTCTTTTTAAAGCTTTTTTGTAGATATCAGCTGTTTTACTCTCAAGCCATTCCTTAAAATCCATGGTAATATCCATTAAACCACCTCCTCATACCAATATTTATACCCTTTTTCTTTTATAAAGCGTTTTAAAGCTTCATAAACATAATTAGGTACATAACCTTCAGTCCATACAATACCATTGTGCAAAACCACTATAAAGCAATCTTTATCCATGAATTTATTAACTCTTTTGTAAATTTTACCATCTTTACTTTTCACCCATTCATGAAAGTCTTCTGTTATATTATAAAAATCTTTAGTTATATTACGCATTATTCCACCTCCTTTTTATACATTAAAACCACAGTGGCCTTTCTATATTTGTTTTTAATAAACTGTATTATATTTTCTGTTTTGTCTAATGTTCTAATTGTTTCTGGGAATGCATATTTTGGGTTATAATGTGTTACTTCTCTATATTCGCCGTTATCAATGATAGTATACTTCAATGTACCGTTAATACAGATATCTATCCTCATAATCTTACCTCCTTTTTGATGTAATTATACCCGCCCGGGCGGCGGGCTTAAATGTTTTCTAAAGCGTGCGAATCGACTTTTCGTGATAAATACCATGCGATCCTTCTTTTTGAGAATTTAAATCCCATGTCTTTTAATTTTGATCTTACTTCCTCATTTGGCTTTTCCTTAAAGTAAATCCAAGTCCAGTTACCTTCATAAACGATTTTGTAATTCTCTTTTTCAATCTCTGTTACATCTTTTTTTTGAGGCTCTTTTACATGTTCGTCAAGTTTAACGGTGATAGTGCATTCATATCTCTTGTTATTCATATCATCATACCATGTGAATAATTCATCAGTTAATTTTTCTCTTTCTAAAATCTCCCATGCTTTTGATTTAACTTCTTCTATTTTTCTTCTACACTGTTCGCATATTCCACCAAAACCTTTATTCTTGCATTCACCTTTGTGAGGTTTCTTTGCTGTAATGTAAATATCAACCCACCCATATGCTGTACCACTACCACCTTTTACTTTGACATTCCTCCATCCAAACTCTTTTGCTAACACTTCTTTTATTTTTCTATTTCTCTCCTTTATGGTCATAATTTCACCTCCTTATAAAGTCTTTTGTTTTTTAAGGTAAATATACCCGACCGCCGTGTGGGTTTAGTACTCATAACCGTAAATATCTGCGAGATATTCTAAAACCTGCTCAGCATATTTTGCGTCTACTAGTAAAATCTCTTTTTCTGGTAAATAGTAATATTCTAACCGGCTAACTCCTCTTGAGTAAGTCCAGTAAATGTTAGGTCCTCCATATCCAAGGCAAATATCAAAACCCATAAGTGTATTATCTCTTGGATCAACTATAAGTTGAATATCGAGTGCGTTGTCTATGACTTCTATAGGATCCTCCATGATGTCTTTTTCATATGCTTTTAAAATTTCTTTACCCTTCATAATTCCACCTCCTTATAAATCCATCATAAAATCATCCATAATCATGTTAAGTTCTTCTCCATCTTCTCCAATGTCTTGCAATTCACTTTTAATGTAATCCTCTATAGAATCGTTTGAATACTCTTGTAAATTCTCATACCAATTGTAAATTTTTTCTAACACTCTTTGAATATCATCTTCTGTGATGTCATCCTCAGTACATCCATATTCATCTACTGCGAACTTTAATCCTTTTTCGATAAATGTTTCATCGACTCTTTCGAGTAATGAAGGATCATCTATTATCCAGTCTTTTAACCCTTCTGTGTAATCATAAATCAACCTTCTTTTTTCACACATGTTTGCACCTCCTTTTTGTAAATTATGTTTTGTAAATTATGATTCCTTTTCTTTTAACAACACCAAATGACCTCTTTCTAATCTAACCCAATACTCTTTACCCTCTACCCATGCTGACAATGGTGTATTGCTCCATTCACCATGAGAGGCAAATAGAATAATAAACCCTTGTTTTGTTTTGGCTGGTAAATATGAGATTGTCAATAAATCGTATTTTTCAATACGGTATGGTTCGCTTGTAATCTTAACTTTCTGCATATCCTCAACCTCCTTTCCCTTCCCTTAATCATTCTATTGAATTTATACCACGCCTGAGTAAATATGTCAATTAAAATATAGTGAAGTAAATATTACAATTTTGTAAATTATGCGTATTTTTCTCTTAACCACTTAACCCACTTAACAAAATCCCAAACATGACACTCATCCAGTGCAACTCTTAATTCCTCTTCTATATCCTCTATGACTTCCATGGCTTTTTTGTAAGGCATATCTTTAATGACGCATTCTTTTAATTCTGTAATGAGGAATTCCTTGAAAGCGATATCGGCTTCTATATCATCCTCATAGTTGTAACCTCTTTCCTCGCAGAATCTTATAAAATCTCCAAAATTTGCAGTCCATCCATCAGGTTTCTCCAAGTCAACGAAAAAGTCCTCAATTTCATAAATTTTCTTTTTTATCATCTTTACCAACCTCCTTTTTGATTTTGCTATTCTATTTATAACACTTCACACGAAAAAGTCAATTAAATTTTAATGGCAGAAGTGTTAAAGGAATGTTACAGTGTAATATTTTTGTAATAATTTATTTATTAAAAAGTCATTGACAAATATAGAAATTGTGATATAAGTATAATAGAAAAATCAAATAGGAGGTGGGATAATGTTTGATGAAGCGATAACATGGCTGGCAGGCGTTGAGGATCTTGAAAATGGCATATTTTTGCGAATATACACGAAGGAAAATGGAAGCTTTGATGTAACAAGTATTGGAAATCATCATATTGTGGTAACAAATGATGATTGGGATGAGTATGATTTGGGATATATTTCTGATAACAAGGAATTCGTTCAAGTACTTGAGGATTTCTTCACAGGGATGGAGATTGAAGAAATAACAGTGGGAGGAGCGTTTTAAACTGGAATTTTTTGAACGCAATAAGTAAATTATGGGAGCTTAACGCTCCCATTTTTCAATGGGGTTCTTTCTTTCCGCCTCCCTTTTTTAATCTTTCTAATATTCTCAATCTTTTTATTAATGTTAGATTACTCTAACTAAAATGATATCCTCCAGTGCAGGCCCTATGAGCCTGCGGAATTAATCAAGTTAATAATGTGAAGTTTGAGTAAATAAATTAATGCCGTTTAACTCACCTCCTTTCCTTTTTTCTTTTTGTAAAAATTATAACACAACTTATAAAGTTAGTCAAGATTAAGTATTGTAATATAAAAGTAACAAAAATAACATGGTAATGTAATTGACAAATAAGTGATGTAGTGGTAAAGTGTATAATAGAAAAATCAAGGTGGAGGTGATAACAAATGATAAAAGTATGGTTGAGAGGCAAAGAGTTTGAAGAAATTTTTCCAAATTTTTATGATCCTGAGGTTGATAAGGTGAAAGATGCTTTTATATACTTCAATGTCAAGGATGGTACATTAGAAGTAGATCATGTAGTTGTTGCAAAGGAAAACGGTCAGCTATTTGAGTATGGAGATGGAATAGGTGGTACAATTTGGGAGATGACAGAGGATGACTGGATAAGGTTATTCAAAGTTATTATGAGAGAATAAGATCCCATAGGAGGCTCACGCCTCCATCTTTTATTTACCAACTGTGTTAGATATATTTAACTTTATGAGAAAAAATAAAAAAAAGAGGCCCTGTCAGGCCCCAATTCCAAGCTCTTTCTTAAGATCATTAATGTCATCTTTGTTAAACGGCGCCTTAAATCTCAATTCACCCGATAGAGTTTCAACAACGATAAAACCTTGTGAAATAGAGATATGCTTTATAAAATCTTTAATCCCTTGGAGTCTTACCAACACCTTCTTATATAACCATGCTTTTCTATTCATCTGATCCCTATACATGTTATCAACCTCCTTATCAATTTTTCTATTATATTTATACCACTGTCTCAAAGAATGTCAATTAAAATACAATGACAAAAAGATTAAAGAAATGTTAACAAAAATTATTCACTTTAAACTTTCTTAAAGCGATTTATGCAAATAAAACATTTTAACTTTTTTAATCAATCAACAACAATTAATAAACATTAACACCATAAACCTAACTCAATATTGTAAAACAACATAACATTATAAACATATCCTAATAACATTACCACGAATAACAAATTTAATCTCTTTAAAATCTTAAGAGTATATTAATACCCTTAACCAGAATAACATAATTATAGCCATCTAATATTAAGCTATATACACAATGCATATATATGCGAGATGCATATATCATCAGAATGTACCTATCCCAAGAGTATATACATTTACAAATGTATACCTGTTATGAATTAGAAGAATATACCATACGGATGTCAAGTATATTTGACATTATTTCTGAGTGTGAGAGTGTTATATAACAGTATAACACTTAACCTTATCCCTCTCTACAAGCGGAATTACAGCGTGTTAGATTATTTAACTTTTCTATGAACGAAAAATTGTATACAGTTATTTACACAATACAAACATCGTGTTAAGTATTACTTAACTAACTAATTGTATCTCATTTAGCTTATAAACTGTAAAAGTGTAAAATTCGTCATTTTTATACCCCTATATAGGCAATGTTCACTTTACTAAACATTTGATGTTATTTTGGCACAAAATGTCTATAATAGTTAACAAAAATTTTTGAATCAGAGTTAGGGAAGTGTGATTATTGGACACAAGCTAAAAATTGATACATTGACGTAAAATAAACATTTTACGTCATACAAGGGGTATACCCATTTTTTACAGGGAGAGAAAGAGAGAGGTGGGGGTATGGTCTCTAAAATAGGTACATTTTTCAAAAATTAGTTTTTTTGTATCATATAAAACAAACTTGTAGTAGTTAATTACAAAAGCATATACTAGTCTTAAAAATACACACAAATTTCAAATTTTTATATTCATATAGTTGTTCTTGAAACATTTTCATCATGCAACAATTTCAAAAATAGGTATAGAAATCAAAATTTTATGTACAATAATCTTTCGGACATTTTAAAAGCACTTTGCTTTTATACACACAATAGCCTCTAAAAGTAGTCTTTTATAAAAATAAAACAAGTATTGTGTTTAAGACCGTCTTATTGGCATAAGTCGCAAAAAAGGCCGGTATAGCCAATCCCTAGTGAACGAATCCTAGGGGACTATACCGGCAGGCATTTGATGATTAAGATAACAATATTTATTCTTGTAACATTTCTTTAACCCAAATTAAACAAATTTAGAATTTCTTTTGTTAATTCTCTCACAATGTAATTTGGGCGATCTAAATCTTTTAAGTATAGTTGCACACTTATAAACTCATTTTCTTTTTCTATTCCGTTGTATTGTGTTGTTTTAGGATCAACTTTAAGGAATTGGATTGCTTTCCCTGCTATCCAATCAATATAGGAATCTTCAGCCCAAGGAAATGCTTCAAGTATTCTGTTGTATTCCTCTTCATCTATAAAGTCAAATATATCCCCAATATCAAACCAATCTAGTCTTATTGTAAGAGCAAAACCTTCTTCTAAAGTTACTTGCACTCTTGAGTTTGCTTTTACTTCCACATTGGTATAAACCATTTTATTGCCTCCTTTCATCATAACTTAAAATCCACTCTACAGTGTCATGTGGAAAGTTTCCTTTAACCCATTCTAAAAGACGTGGTTTTATTTCATTATTCCACCATTCTCTATCTAGAACATAAGGCAACATTTCTTTAACAGCTTCTTCTACCAACCATCTTTCTAGTTGTGTTAATGATTTAAATGAATGATGTCTCCCGACATCTTTAAAGTCAAAGAGGTAAGAATGAGCGACTGAATCTGCGATAACTAACGGATCGTAACTCTTGCAATGATCTCCCCATTCAGGATCGAAAATCCGCAAGATTTCTTTTATTTTCATTGCAAACCATTCTAAAATGATGGCTTTTTGCTCCTCTGTAAATGGAAGATCGTTAATAGTATACCATTCATTGAAATAATTATCTTTTGTGTGTGCCTTAATAAAGAAATCCACTATTTTCTCTAATACCTTTAAGCTTTGCCCTTTTTCAAATTTTACCACATCTTCTACAGGTAAACCTAATTTATCAGCAAATTCCTTCTGGCTCCAATTCTTCTCTTCTCGGAACTCAATAAGCTTGTTTATAATTTTATCCATCATCCTCCCCTCCAAACACTATTTTCTTATTAAGCTTTTGAAAATGCTTCTGCTTTCTTGGAACACACTTTAGTTCCCACCATTCAGCTCCATCGTATTCTTGCCTCTCAAGCCAACATCCGTTTTTTAATACAATAACTAAATCTAACGCAATATAATATGCTCCATATCCATTATCATAATTGATATCCTTAGCTATCTCTTTAAATTCTTCCCAAGTTGCAACATATTTACCATCTCTTGTTCCTACCCAATCAATTTCTTCTTCTTTTATTCCGTGTTCTCTTAATGTTTCCAGTGTCTCTGTTAAAAGATTTGTCATCTTTTCACCCTCGCTTTTTCAAGAAATTTTTCAAGAAACTTTAAATACTCTTCTTTTTCAAGTTCGAAGTCAAACATTCTATGCCAATCAGGATCAAATTCTGCTTCTTCAATAAAATCATAAGATTTTTTGAAAGGTCTTTTATAT
>Ga0256842_1003578_pt1 | contig 10239 bp, 10 predicted proteins | sample 4559240metaG_FD_185973 | JGI IMG/M metagenome (GOLD analysis project Ga0256842, IMG submission 185973) | Hydrothermal vent microbial communities from Guaymas Basin, Mexico - 4559-240 | ecosystem: Environmental > Aquatic > Marine > Hydrothermal vents | place: Mexico: Guaymas Basin | collected...
TTCTAACCTTTCCAAAGTGTTTATTCCCACAGTAAGGGCATTCTGTAAATGTTTTCAATACGCCTTTTTCTCTCAGGTATGTTTCTGCTTTTTCCTCATCTGCAGCTATTTTAACAAGGAAGCTTATCTCCATCTTTCCACCCCTTATCTCTTTCTTATGTTTTATTTTACTCACCTGTTGGGGTGGATTCAAGTATATAATCACCTTTTTATTTTTTGCTCTTTTCAACTGTTTGATACATTAACACTTTTATCTCACTGTTTTTCTCAAATTCTTCAAACTCGGTGTTCCACCATTTGTTCCATATTTCTTCTTTTTTCTTTTCAAGAAGTTTTTTCTTTATTTCATCCTTAATCTCATCAAATGATGGCACTTTTTCCGTTTTTGACTCTCCAACTTTGATTATCACCCACTTAACACCTACCTTGTAGGGTCCAAGAATAGCATCTTTAGGAGAGTTCATTATCTTTTTTGCAATGTCGTTCCCAAACAAGTACTTCATTTTGTCTTCCGTTAAAAATCCAATTTTTCCACCATCTTTTGCGGTTCCAGAATCCACGGACATTTCCTTTGCAACATCTTCAAAACTTTCACCTTTTAGTATTCTCCTCAAAGCTTTTGTCGCATCATCTTTAGTATCGAGAACAATTATGTAAACTTCCTTTTGAACTTGATCTTTTTTGGATAGATAGTTCTCTTTGTAGTAACTTTTTATCTCTTCCACGGACACCGTTGCGTCCTTAGTGATTTTTTCCTTCAAATTTTCAAGACTTTTATTTGTAGCATATATCCAGGAAAATTTCTTTTTTAGATCATCCAATGTAAGACCAAATTCTGCGATATATTTCTCGAAATCTTTTTCATTCATTCCGAGGTTTTTAAGGGCATTTTTCATCTGGGTATCAACATAATTTTTGATTTCTTCCTCGTTTGGATACACCCCTTCTTTTTTTGCCATCTGTTGAATTAACATTTGGTTGATGATGTCCTTTAGAACTTCGTATCTGTACCTTTGCAAAAAGAGCATTCCTTCTTCCGTAGATGTAAGAACATCGAAGAATTTCTCATCTATCGTATATACAGAGGATAATATCCTTTTAAGGTCGGCCATGAGGTTTAAAAAATCTGAATCTATCTTCTCACCATTTACTATGGCGACTGGTGTGGCAGTATTTGCAAATATTCCTACATTTAAAATAATCAGGACCAACGCTACGAACAATTTTTTCCTCATCTTCTCATCTCCTTTTTCGCTATTTCCCAATATTTGTCCATTTCTTCTACGTCCATATCTTTTATGCTTTTTCCATCTTTCTCTATAAGTTTTTCCATAAGAGAAAATCTTTCCACAAATTTCTCCACGGATTTTCTAAGAGCTCTCTCTGGATCTATGTTCAAAAATCTCGATAAATTTACAAGAGAAAAAAGAATATCTCCGAATTCTTCTTCGGAAGGATTTCTTTTGAACTCTTCTATTTCTTCTTTTATCTTTTCGATAATACCTTGTGAATCTTTCCAATCGAATCCAACAACTGAAGCGTTTTCTTGAATTCTTCTTGCAAGCGACAGAGCGGGGAGAGCTTTATTTACTTCACCTATTGAGCTTTTCTTTTTCTTGCCTTTTTCTTTAGCTTTCATTTCTTCCCAGCGAATATAAGAATATTTTCCATCCTTTTTAAAAACATGGGGATGTCTTCGGATAAGCTTATCTGTAAGGTTGTCAACAACATCTTTTATCGTGAAGGCGTTTCTTTCCTTTGCTATCTGACTGTGAAATACAACTTGAAGGAGAACATCACCAAGCTCTTCTTTCATTGCTTCATCGTCTTTTTCGTCAATTGCTTCAAGCAGTTCGTAAGCTTCCTCTATTAGATAAGGTTTTAAGCTTTCATGGGTTTGGGCTCTATCCCAATCGCACCCGCCAGGAGCTCTGAGTATTTCCATTACTTCTATAAGCTTTTCAAAGCTTTCTCCAATTTTACCCAAGTTTACACACTCCTTTTAAGTATCATTATCTCCACCCTGTCTGAGGCGTCTTCCGCGAGGTCAGAAATGTCACCTATGAGTGTTATTATTTCTTTTATTTCAAGCTTTTGCGCTCTGTCTATATCTAATGAAAATAGAGTTTTCATAATATCCCACTCTACCATGTCTTCTTCATGTTCCTTTTCCTCAGTTCTTTTTATAAAATTTTTCGCCTTCTCCATATCTTCAAACATCAAGTTTATGGATTCCTTTAACTCCTTGAATGTATCCACAGCAAGGCGTGCTTGCCTTCTTATTCCGCTTTTAATTTCTGGTGGAATTTCTGGTTCTTGAAGACTCACAATTCTTGTTACAGTTTCTGCTCTGTCAGCTATTCTGTCTACAGCTTCAATAAGTCCAAGGAGGTCTCCCCTGAAATTTGGTAGAAATGCTCCTGCATACATCATACTTTCTGTTTCCCTTCTTAGAGCATCTGCCTCGCTTTCCAGTGTCATGACTTTTTCGCAACATCTATCAGCATCATCGCAATTTCCATCAAGATATGCGTTTATAAAATCTTCAAAATTGTCAAGCGTTTTCCCGACAGTTTCCACATGCTCTTTAAACTTCTTTATTATCTTCTCTTCTTTCTTCCCTATGAATATCATCTTTATACCCCCTTTATCTTAAATATTAAGTAAAGGACAATTGAAACAACTCCTGATATAACCGGAGTCTGTACCCATCCAAGAAATATTCTAATCAACATTCTTTTGTTTGCAAGGTTAGTACCTCTAGCCAGGCCTGCTCCAAGGACTCCTCCGACAACCGCTTGCGATGTAGAAACCGGCACACCTATGATTGCGAATATCCATACAGTGAGAGCCTCTGCCAAAATCGAAATGAGTGACGAAAAGTAATCAAGTTCTATAATTCTTTTTCCAACGGTAAGCATTACTTTTTTGCTGTATGTGAGTATTCCAAAGGCTATAGCAAGACCGCCAATCAAAGCAGCACTATTAACGCTTAAAAGAACTCCCACAAACGCCCCTGTAACATTAGCGACGTTATTTGCACCAAGAGAATATGCACCATAGGCTCCAGCGATCCATGCGGTTATTATCAATATCCTATTTTGAAGTGTTATAGACTTTATCTTAGAAAACAGCGGAGCCAAAATTTTGTAGAGTATAAACCCTATTATTAAAGCTCCAATTGGCGTGGCAATCCAACATATAACTATCTTCACAAGAACCATCCAGTTGACCTTTCCAGTAAGCAGTCCAATTCCAACTATACCGCCAACTATTGCTTGAGAAGTTGAAACGGGAAGACCAAAATATGTCATTATTGCAACAGATATAGCTCCACCAAGTACGGACAAGGTGCTTTCCATCAGATTGGAGTTACTCAAAGAACCTATGGTTTTAAGTCCAGCAGCGCCACCTATAACAGCACCGAGAACAACAAATATAGATGCCACAATGGTGGCTTTTCTGTAGGGAATCATCCCGTTGGCAACAGGTGGTCCGAAAACGTTCGCAGAATCATTTGCACCAAGTCCCCAACCTAAAAATATAGCTGGAAGAATGTACCACCACATCATGTTATCGCCTCTTTTACTAAAGTATTTCTAAAATAGTTGTGTTTGTTTAAAAAGCTTTTCTCTTTTCTTAAGAACTACCTTGTATCTTTCTTCAGATATTTTTCCTTCTTTTAACCAATTGCTTAGCATGCTTTCATTTACAACCTCAATCACACCAGAAAAGGTTAATCTGTGAAAGACAGTAGCTCCAAATTCCTTAATTTTTTCCTTATGTTCCTTTGTAGGATATCCAAAGTGCTTGGCAAATCCATATTGAGGATATATTTTATCATAAGATGTCATAATTTTGTCTCTGGTAACCTTTGCCAATATAGAAGCTGCTGCTATACTTTGGCTCTTTGAGTCCCCTTTCACTATGCATAAGCTTTTTTCATTGATCTCAAGTTTTTTGCCGTCTATCAAGAGGATATCAAATTTTTCATTCAAATTTTCTACGGCTCTTTTTATTGCAAGTTTTGTGGCGTTTAGAATGTTCAAAACATCTATTTCCTCTGGTGTGGCAATTCCTATTCCATAGTAAGAGTTTTTCAATATTACTTCGTATATTTCCTCTCTACTTTTTGAAGAGAGCTTTTTAGAGTCATCAACGATATCGAGATTACTTTTTAATATAACTACAACAGCAACAACGGGACCCGCTAAGGGTCCCCTACCTGCCTCATCGGCACCTGCCACAATTCCGTACTTATTTTTATAAAAATCGTCAAAGCTTTTTCCTATCACTTTTTGCTTTTCACACTTCCCCTGTAGAATGGGAGTTTAACTACTTCTGCCTTTGCGTCTCTGTTTCTTATCTTCACAATGAGTTTTGTGCCTTTTTTGTGGAAGCCGGTTTTTACATACCCAAGGGCTATAGATTTGTTAAGCGTAGGCGAGAAACTTCCGCTGGTGATTTCACCAATTTCTTCGCCTTCTTCGCTGAATATCTTGTATCCGTGCCTAGCTATGTTTCTTCCTTCAAGAACCATTCCCACAAGTTTCCTTGTTAATCCCTTTTCTTTTGCTTCAAGAAGAGCGGCTTTTCCTATAAAGTCCTCTTTTTCAAATTTAACGGTCCATCTTAAACCTGCTTCGAGGGGATTTGTCTCATCATTCATATCGTTTCCGTAAAGAAGATAAGAAGCTTCAAGTCTTAGAAGGTCCCTCGCACCAAGTCCTGCAGGTTTTACTCCAAGGTCTAGGAGATCTCTCCACACTGTAACTGTAGCATCTTTTTCCACCATTATTTCAAAGCCGTCTTCTCCTGTATATCCAGTTCTTGATATAACAGCCTTTACTCCTTTAACTCTACCTTCAGCAAAGTGATAGAATCCAATTTCCTTCAACTTAATATCGGCTATCTGCTGCAAAACCTCTTCAGCCTTTGGACCCTGTACAGCGATAAGGCCAAACTCATCAGATCTGTTTTCTACTTTAACGTTGAACTTACTCTCTTGTGATTTTATCCAGTTGAAATCTTTATCGATATTGGCGGCGTTAACTACCAAATATGCAGTTTCTTTATCAACTTTAAATGCAATGAGATCATCTATGATTCCACCCTTTTCGTTGCACATTGGAGAATAGACAGCCTCTCCAAATTTTATAGATGCGAAGTCATTGGTTATTATGTAATCAACGAATTTTATAGCGTCAGGCCCTGTCACATATATCTCTCCCATGTGTGATACATCAAACATTCCTACATTCTCTCTAACCGTTTTTGTTTCATCCAATATAGACGTGTATTGGACTGGCATATTCCACCCAGCAAAATCAACCATCTTAGCACCGAGCCTCATATGTTCTTCATAAAGAGGAGTTCTTTTTAGTTCACTCATCCTTAGTCCCTCCCTCATCCAGTATTTTGATTGCCCTCTCATATAAGCTTTCTGGCACTAGAACTTCCGCAACCCCTCCAGAACCAAATATAACTGGAAGAGCGTAATCAGCTTGCTTAAGCATAACAGGAATTTTATGTTCCTCAAGTAGAGATTTTATTGCGCTTGCCTCAAATTCTTTGAATTCCCCTAAACTTTTCCATCCCTTCATACTTATCACCCACTTAGAATTGTATCACTAAAGTATTAAAATTACCTATATAGGGGGGTGGATACGAATGAAAAAGATACCAAAAGAAGTAATAGAAGAAGTTGAGAAGCTTAGGGAAGAGATAGAATATCACAATTATAGATATTATGTTCTTGCAGATCCTGTTATATCCGACGAGGAGTATGACAAACTTATGAAGAGGCTCATCCAGCTCGAAAAGAAGTATCCAGAGCTTGTCACACCTGATTCCCCTACCCAGAGAGTTGGAGGGAAAGTGCTGGAAGGTTTCAAGAAAGTGAAGCATTCTACGCCAATGCTCAGCCTTGATAATACCTACGATGAAAATGAAATAAGAGAATTTGATGAAAGGATAAAAAAGGGTCTTGCCGGTGAAAATGTGGAATACGTCTCCGAACTCAAAATAGATGGGATTTCCATAGCTCTTCGTTATGAAAACGGAAGATTCAGAATGGCAATAACACGAGGGGACGGGACGGAAGGAGAAGACGTTTCAGAGAATGTAAAGCTCATAAGGAGCGTCCCCTTGAGATTGAGAAAACCCCTTACTTTGGAAGTGCGGGGGGAAATATACATGCCAGTTGAGGAGTTTAAGAGGATAAATGAGGAAAGGGAAGAACAAGGTCTTCCAGCGTTTGCCAATCCGAGAAATGCAACTGCGGGAACCATAAGACAACTTGATACATCAGTCGTTGCCAAGAGAAATCTTGATACTTTTATATATTATTTAGTTAATCCCCAAGCTTATGGAATAGAAACACAATGGGAAGCGCTCCAATTTTTGAAAGAGATAGGTTTTAAAATAAATCCACATTCGAAATTGTGCAAATCCATTGACGAAGTCATTGATTATTGGAGGGTATGGACCGATGAAAGACATAAACTTGACTACTGGGTCGATGGTGTCGTTGTGAAGGTAAACTCTTTCAGGCAGCAGGAAAGGTTGGGAACTACGGCAAAATCCCCAAGATGGGCTATTGCATTTAAATTTCCTGCCGAACAAGTAAGGACAAAACTTTTAGATGTTACATTCCAAGTTGGAAGAACGGGTGTTATAACTCCCGTTGCAGAGCTCGAACCAGTACAACTTTCAGGAACAACCATTAAAAGAGCTTCTCTTCATAACTTTGATTATATTAAGGAAAAGGACATTAGAATTGGAGACTGGGTGTTTGTGGAAAAAGCTGGTGGGATAATTCCGCAAGTTGTAAAGGTTATAACTGAGCTCAGGGACGGAAGCGAAAGGGAAATTAAACCACCGGAAAAGTGCCCGGTATGTAGAGGCCCTGTTGGTAAGTTAGATCCCTCGGAGGTTGCAATAAGATGTTTGAACCCTCATTGTCCAGCAAAGCTGAAGAAAGCGCTGGAAACTTTCGTTTCTAGGGATGCTATGAACATAGATGGTATGGGAGAGAAGTTAATAGAAAGAATGGTAGATTCAGGAATAGTGAAGGACATTGCTGATATTTACTATCTCACTCCATTTGATTTTGCTCAACTTGGAAGTGGCATTGGCCAGCGGACGATTGCTAAGCTTTTAAAAGAGATTGAAGAATCAAAGAAAAGGCCTCTTGAAAAGTTAATAGCTGGTCTTGGAATACCCCATGTTGGAACAAAGATGGCAAAGATTCTTGCGGAGAACTTCGAAAGCCTTGAGGATTTAGCAAATGCTTCTCTTGAAAGGCTTATGGAAATTGAAGGGATAGGGGAGGAAGTTGCAAAGTCAATAATAGAGTATTTCAGAAACGAGAAAACTAGAGAGATAATAGGAAAACTCAAGAAAGCTGGAGTCAATATGAAATCATCTATAGTCAAAGGAAAAGCGTTGAGAGGCTTGAAGTTTGTAGTTACGGGTGAGCTTGACAGGTGGTCAAGAAAAGAAATAGAGGAGTTCATAGAAAGTCTTGGAGGAAAGGTTTCTTCCAGTGTATCTAAGAAAACCGATTATGCGATAGTTGGGAGGAATCCCGGTTCGAAATATCAAAAGGCTCAAAAGCTTGGTGTGAGAATTTTAAATGAGGATGAATTTATTGAATTAGTCAAGGAAAGGGCAAAAGAAACTGGGGAAAAGGTAGAATTTCCAGAGAAAAAAGGACCAATGACACTATTTTAAGGTTCTTTTAGCCATACTTCTATGTGTTTCGTGTTTAAGCTTCCCGGCTTTGGTTTTTGCATGAATACGATACCTGTTCCATGAATTTTAATGTTGAATCCAAAATGGTTTTTTATATATAGCACATCTTTTAGAGATAGGCCTATTAAGTTTGGCACAACATCTTTGTATAGAACTAATGGAGATGGTTCCTTCATTTCAATGATATCTTTAACAATCCTTGCAAAGACCGGTGCTGCGACCTCCCCCCCTAAATATTCACCTGCCTTTGGATTGTCAATATAAACGAGGATCGTGTACTTTGGATCATTTGCAGGAAAGGCTCCTATGAATATGGAATAGTAGGATTTTTTGTTATATCCCCCTACGTTTGCTTTTTGGGCTGTTCCAGTTTTTCCTGCTATTTTTATTCCGGGAACTTTGGCAAGCTCCCCAGTACCCTTTTCCACAACTTCTACCAATATATCTCTAATTTCAAGGGCAACTTTTTTGCTTAATATCCTTTTTTTAACTTCAAAAGAATCATTCACTATTGATGGCTTTACATAAATTCCTTCGTTGAAGATGACGTTTACGGCGGAAATCAATTGTACAGGAGTAACTCCCATTCCTTGCCCAATGGAGATTTCTGCAAAATCGATAGCGGACCACTTTTTGTAATCTCTGAATAAACCTTCTATTTCACCAGCCATTTCTATTCCTGTTTTTGCACCAAAACCAAATTTTTTAAGCCATTCATAAATTCCCTTTTCTCCTATTTTTTCTTTTAAGAGTTTTGCTATTTTAACCGTTGCAGTGTTACATGAAACAACAAGGGCTTTTTTAAAGTTCACATCTCCATGAGCTCTTACATCGCCGATATATATGTTTAGATTTTTAACTGGTTTGATCCGCCCAGTGCAATGATGCTCAAAGCTTTCGGTGGCCGTTTGTGTTTCTAAAGCTATAGCGTAGATTATTGGTTTTATAGAAGATCCTGGTTCAATGATTCCCATTATATTGTTGTTCCAACTCCTTGTTGTGACCATTGCCTTAATTTTTCCGGTTTTTGTTTCCATCACGATTGCTCCGCCGGCATCTGCTTTCCTTTTCGCAACTTCATGTAATACCTCGTAATAAACCATTTTTTGAATATCGTAGTCTATAGATAACATTATGTTATCCCCGTCAACAGGTGGGATTATCTTCTTCACTATGGGGGTCATCCGTGGAAATCTGGCCATGGTAACTATAATTTCTCCATCTTTCTTCCCTTTAAGTTTTTCATCGTAAAATCGCTCAACCCCGCTAACTCCTTTACCATCCACGACAGTTCCAATCAAAGACCCTAGAGAATACTCAGGAGTTTTGAACCTCTTTGTAGTTATATCTATGCTTATAAAAGGAAGAAAACCTGGAGGAATTCTTCTTACAATTTCGTCTTTTTCTTTAAAGCTACCAAGAAACAAAAAACGGCTGTTGCTATTTAAAACGGAGGCTTCTGGAGTTTCTAAATCAAAATTCTTCAGAAGTATAGAAACTTTTCTTGTTATATCCTCATATCTTTCTTGATTTGAATTTCTCAAAACTGTTCTTAAAAATCCAATGTCAAGATATGCTCTATATTCGTAGTCATCAGCTGCTAAAATTTTACCGTTTGAGTCGGAAATAAAACCTCTTTTTGGAGGGAAAACGTACCTCCATTCCGAGGAAAAATTTCTTTCTCCTGGAAATAGCACAAGGTGAACTACCGAATATATGACAAACAGAAAGAAAACGGTATAAATTAATAACGCCTTTTTATTTTTCATCAAAGTTTATAGACTGAATCTGTGATGAAAGATTGTAATAATCTTCTGTTAGATTTTCCAAGGAGAGCCTCATTTCCTTTATTTGTGACATTAGCCACTTGTTTTCAACAGATAGATTATAAGCCTTTATTCCAAAGGTTACGATGAGCGCAGAAAACACCAATATCGCGGTGATATACACGCTTATTTTGAATAAGGATACATCTACTGCCTCTTTTATCTTTTCAATTGTGAATGTTTTCTGCTTTACTCTACTCTTGGCGTTCATTCTACCACCTCGCTCCGCTCCGCTACTCTAAGCTTTGCACTGCGCGCTCTAGGGTTACTTCTTATTTCCTCTTTCGAAGGAGTTATGGGCTTCTTAGTCACAGGTTTAAGGTATTTAGAACTTCTAAAAAATCTTTTAACTATCCTATCTTCAAGAGAGTGGAAAGAAATGACTCCTATTCTTCCGCGAGGTTTTAAAGCTTTCTCGGATGATTCTAAGAGTTTTTGAACGTTGGAAAGTTCTTGGTTTACCTCTATTCTTATTGCTTGGAAGGTTCTTGTTGCAAAATGCCTTTTTCTTGATCTTATGGATTTTGGAGGAATAGATTTTCTTATGATTTCCACTAATTCAAAAGTAGTGTTGATTGGACGATTTAGAACAATATTTCTAGCGATCTTTCTGGCGAAGGGTTCCTCGCCGTAGTTTTTAATAATTTCGTAAAGCTTG
>Ga0256842_1003579_pt1 | contig 10239 bp, 11 predicted proteins | sample 4559240metaG_FD_185973 | JGI IMG/M metagenome (GOLD analysis project Ga0256842, IMG submission 185973) | Hydrothermal vent microbial communities from Guaymas Basin, Mexico - 4559-240 | ecosystem: Environmental > Aquatic > Marine > Hydrothermal vents | place: Mexico: Guaymas Basin | collected...
TGAACAGCAGCGGGTCGTTGGCGCAACCCTGATTGGTGAAACCAACGATTCGGGCCTCTATTACCAGTTAATTAGCACCCGCAGTCTTTTCCCCGGAAAAGAACTGCTAAATGGTACAGCGAATTATTCACAGGCGTTACTGCGGCTGGAATAAACGATGATCACGGTTCAATTTTATAGTTTAATCCGGCTTCTCTTAAAGCAGGAAAAAGTTGAGTTGCCCGCCATAGGCGATGAAACCGTCGGGCAACTCATCCACCGGGTCCAGAAACAGATACCAACCCCATTTATCCACAAACTTCTCGATGATCAGGGAAAGCTGCTCCTCGGCACCATCATCATGGTCAATCGGCGCAATATTCACCACTTGAAGAAACTCCAAACTCCAGTTAAGGACGGTGATGTTGTTGCCTTCTTCCCACCCGGAGCTGGGGGCTGAAACATGGTGATGGCCGACCGCTACAATCGCCAGATCGCTCTGTGGGGGAAAGAATCGCAAGAAAAACTGGAAGGGGCTGCGGTTCTGATCGCCGGAGTCGGCGGGTTGGGTGCTGCTGTTGCCGAACTGCTGACCAGAGCCGGGGTCGGTCAGCTGACACTGGTCGATCATGGTCGGGTTGACTGGCCCGATCTGAACCGGCAGCTTCTTTACTGCGAAGCCGATATTGGTCGCTCCAAACTTCAGATCGCAGAGCGGCAACTACGCCGCATCAATAGCAGGGTTAAAATCAATCTACTTGAGCAACAAATCGACCCGTCATTTATCTGCCCTACCGAAATTTCAACTGTCGCCGATTGCCTTGATAACTATGTCAGCCGTTTCCATCTGGAAGCAAACCTCCCCGACGAGACCTACCTCGTGCATGGTGGGATCGAGGCAAACCAAGGGCAGGTGATAACCCTGCAAAAGGGGACATCGCAACCTCTGGCAGATATCTTCACCGGAGTTCAACAACCCCGCGGAGAGATCCCCGTCAACGGCCCCGGAGCAGCAATTATCGCTGGATACATGGCTAACGAACTACTCAACACCATCCTCGGGAAGCCCCAACTTCTCGACAGATTTTTGATTGTCGGACTCGGCGATTTGCATCTCGATTTTTTGGATGTCTGATTTATAAAATGGTCGGGATTGGGCATGAAAGTTTCAACCCACCACGGCTGAATAAAACATAACGCTATACTTGTTCTTCTCAGTGACCCTGTGTCCCAGTGGTAATAAACTTTATTTTGGTTACACATCACGTGGTTATAACTGCAACGCCGGTTCCTGCAATGCCGCCATCTGTTCGCGTAATTCAAGAATATGTTCCCCCCAGTACTGCATAGAGTTAAACCACGGGAATGTTCGCGGAAAGGCAGGGTCATCCCAGCGGCGGGCAAGCCAGGCAGAGTAGTGGAGCATCCGCAGAGTGCGGAGGGGCTCAATCAACTGCAATTCAGCCGGATTGAAATCGTAGAACTGATAATAACCCTCAAAAATTTTATCGAGCTGGCGCCGTTGCTGGTCTTCAGAACCAGACAGCAGCATCCATAAGTCCTGAATCGCCGGGGCCATCCGGCTGTCATCAAAATCGACAAAATGGGGTGCCCCGTCCCGCCACAACATATTACCGCTGTGACAATCGCCGTGAACACGAATATTGGTTATTGCACCAACACGGACAAAGCGTTCATCAATCATCTGCAATAGATCACGGGTCAGCGACTGATACGATTCGCGGTATTCTATCGGGATAAACTTCTCAGAAATAAACTCAACACACTCATAACCAAAGCTGCGGCTATCAAGTTTTGGGCGGGTCACAAAAGGACGACTGGCTCCAAGGGAGTGAATCCGCGACAGCAGCCGCCCGATAATCAGTAAATGTTCCAGATTATCAAGTTCAGGGGCGTAGCCTCCTCTGCGCGGCGACAAACTAAACCGAAATCCCTGATAATGACGTAACGTTTCACCGTCGCCATCGGGTAACGGAGCAACAACGGGGAGTTCTTGTGCTGCCAGATCACGGGTGAAATCGTGTTCCTCCTGAATCTGCTCGTCCGACCAGCGTTCAGGGCGATAGAACTTGGCGATCAGTGGTTCACTGTCTTCAATCCCCACTTGATAAACACGATTTTCATAACTGTTGAGGGTAAGAATCCGGCAGTCACAGCGATAACCCTGCGATTCAACCGCATCCATAAGAAAATCGGGGGTGAGTTGTTCAAATTGGTGGCTTACCGGTTGCGGCATTAATTCGTCCTTATTCTGAAAGGTAGGGGAGTTTACCGCTGTCTGAGCGACAAAGTAAAGAAATGAAGATCCGACCATGAGTAAAATATGAATAATTTCAAATTTATTTCTTTATTATTTGAGGTCTTTCATTTAGACTGTTTCTTACTATCATATCAACGCTGCTGGGAGTCCATACGTGACCATTTTCCACCAACTCCTGATTATTTTCCTTCTCTTCTGTCTCCCCGGTTATGCCGTGGCACAGCCCGAAACAGTCTCGGGTACAGTCCGGGATCAGCAAACAGGTGTGTTGCTGACAGAGGTTGAAATTCACAGTGTTGATGCTTCAACCAACAGCAATCAGGACGGTCAATTCTCTCTGGCAACCGATGCGACAACTGTCGTTATCCGTAAAGCGGGTTACCTGCCGCAAAAAGTCACCGTCACTCCCACACTCGATCTCTCTCTACAGCCATTTATTCCAAAGGCTCTCTACCTGTCATACTGGGCCGCCGACAGCCGTAAACGACGCAACCAGCTTGAACAACTGATCGCAGAAACCGGGATGAATGCTCTGGTCATCGACCTGAAGTCCTCACGGGGAGACATTGCATTCCGCAGTAATTTACCATTAGCAACAGCCATTGGTGCTCAACACGTCAGGACGCTGAAAGATCTGCCTGATTTCCTTGCCGAGCTTAAACAGCAGAGAATCTACACGATTGGTCGGGTTGTTGTTTTCAAGGATGATCACCTGGCGAGGAATCGGCGTGATCTCGCGATTCATACCCTCGACGGCTATCTGTGGAAAGACCGGGAAAAAATCAGCTGGGTCGATCCGTATAATCCCGAAGTTTGGGATTATAATATTGCAATTGCCAAACAAGCAGCTGCACTCGGGTTTGATGAAATCCAGTTTGACTACATCCGCTTCCCGGCAAAATCGGACCTGATGTTTTTACGCGAAAATACCGGCGAAAACCGCGTCGCTGCCATCAATGGTTTTCTGCAGCGTGCCCGTCAGCAACTCGCCGATTATCCGGTGATGATTTCGGCCAATATTTTTGGTTATATCTGCTGGAAACATAAGGATCAGAAAATTGGTCAACGCTTGGTCGACCTGGCCCGCTATGTCGATTATCTTTCACCGATGCTCTATCCGTCAGGGTTTCCCTATGGGATCCCCGGCTACAAAAATCCGGTCAAGCACCCTTATGAAATTATCGCCCACTCTCTGCAACGGGCAAGCGAGTTGAGCGGTTTACCTACGATTCGTTTCCGTCCATGGTTGCAGGCATTCAGAGATTATGCTTTTGATCGGCGGCGGTTTGATGCCGCAGCGATCCAGTCCCAGATTAATGCCAGCGACGCAACCGGCAGTCACGGCTGGATGTTGTGGAATGCTGCCAGTCGATTCAGTCTGGCGGGAATCCAGCAGGCCGTCCCTCCTGGTGAACTTAATCTGGCTGATGCCGCTGCCCGGCAAAACAAATCAACAATTCTGTCAAAAACCGAAGAAGAAAAGTTTGCCTATCCACCACTGTAAGAACAACTACGAAAAAATTAGAAAAGCCAGCAGCGTGACAACGGTCCCGAGAACTGCACCGAGAAAAACTTCGCGGGGAGTATGGATTTTCATCAGCAAACGGCTCTGACTCACCAGCAATGCCAGCAGCAGCACCAGCACCCCGATCAGAAAACTCTCTCCATATAAAAATGTTGAAACAGCAATCGAAAAAGCGACCGCAGCATGACCACTGGGGACACCGCCGTGTAACGGGGTACCGCGATTAAAATGTGATTTCAGCAAGACCACCAGAATCACAACCATCAATAGTGCACCCACCGGGACGCCCCCCTGCGGAACCCGTCCCAGAGTTGGCTGACTGTCAAACAATGGAAAGATATAGCCGGAGAGAACCAGATAGCCAAGGACAATCGCCCCAATGCTGGTCACCAGCACAGCTCCTGCAGAAATATCTTTCGCCCGCTTTGCCAGCTCGTGATAATCATCGGTGATCAAATCGACAACGGTTTCGATCGCTGTATTCATCAGTTCGGCAAAAATAACGAGAACCGCCGCCAGAACCAGCAGGAAAAATTCAACCGCAGACACCCTGAAGAACAGCGCGAGAAAAATAACCGCCAAAGCCGCGACAAGGTGATAACGGACATGACGTTCACTCTTTGCCGCCCATAAAATCCCTTCGATAGCGCAATTAAGGCTTTCAATCCAGCTTGTCGGCTTCATATTTCCTCCTTCTCTTTTAACGATAACAGCTGCAAGAAATTTCACAATCGAGATTCCCCCATTTACACCCAGTGAAAAACCGGTTAATCTCTGCTCTGCAAAAATACTTCTGGAGATAGATATATATGAATGATGATTCGTTTATCGATGATGACATGAACGAAGACGGCGAAGATTTTGCCTCGATGTTTGAAGCCAGTCTCGAAAATGTCGGCCAGCAACTTGAGCCCGGCAAAAAAATTGAAGCAACAATCCTGCAGATTGGCAAGGACTGGACATTTCTCGACGTTGGGCAAAAAGGTGAAGGAGTTCTCTCCAGCGCTGAACTGCTAAATGGCGATGGAGACATTCAGTACGAGGTCGGCGATGTCATCTCTGCCTATTTCCTTTCGCGGGCTGGCGGTGAACTGCGCTTTACCACCAAGATCGGTGGCAGCGGCTCCGGAACCGAACAGCTTGAAAATGCTTATCAGAGCGGAATTCCCGTCGATGGAACCATCGAAAAAGAGATCAAAGGTGGATTCGAAGTTAAGCTGGCGGGCAATGTCCGTGCTTTCTGTCCTTTCTCCCAGACGGGGTTACGTCAAACCGAACCTGCCGATCTGATCGGGCAAAGTCTATCGTTCAAAATTACCCAATTCACTGAGCGGGGGAGAAACATCGTTGTTTCCCACCGGGCAATTCTGGATGAAGAGCGTGAGCAGTTGCGCGTCGGTCTGCGGGAAACGCTGAAGGAAGGGATGGTCGTCAAAGGAACAATCACCAATATCCGTGACTTTGGTGCATTCCTCGATATTGGTGGAATTGAAGGGCTCCTGCCAATTTCTGAGATCAGCTATGGTCGGGTTGAAAATATTGAAGAGGTTCTCAGTCCTGGTCAGGAACTTGAGGTTGCCGTCAAACGGATTGACTGGGACAACAACAAGTTTTCTTTCAGCTTGCGCGATACTCAGGCTGATCCGTGGAACAAGGTTGGTTCTATCTACAAGGTTGGGCAGCAGTACCCCGGAAAAATCAGTCGCCTTGCCCAGTTTGGTGCTTTCGTCACGTTAGAGGAGGGGATTGATGGATTGCTCCATATCTCAAAGCTCGGAGAAGGAAAACGGATTCGTCATCCGCAGGATGTCGTCAGCGTTGGTCAGCAACTGCAAGTTGTTGTTGAAAAGATTGATCAGGACGAAAGACGTATCTCTCTGGCACTCGCGGGACACCAGGATGAATCGGAAGAGACCACCTACACCGATCAACCCGTCGCATCAGCAGGACTGGGGACGTTAGGGGACCTTCTTAAAGCCAGCCAGGAGAAAAAAGGCCGGCGAAAACGGAAATGAGGCAGATTCTTTTTCTTCCCTAACCACTTGAAAATACACGAAATCAACCCGATATCCGGTGAGATACCCCTCGATGTCGAATGACGTTGATTCAATAGTTCGGTAAATTTAAGTTAAGTTAAACACTTGGGAGAAAGTTTTCTACGGGTACAATCGGGTACCCTCATTAACAATCTAATCCAACAAAAGGAGAAGAGGTATGAACTGGAAAATGTTTTTGATCGTCACATTGGTTCTTTCTGCTTTCACTGTCACCAGTGCTATTGCAATTGAAGGTGGAAATGCCCGTAAAGGGAAGCACCTGTTCAAAAAGAACTGTAAAGTCTGTCACGATGCCGGTGGCGAAGGCGGCGAACTGACCCCGATGTCCAAGACCATGTCTCAGTGGGATCGCTACTTCAAGAAGAAAGCTAAAAAGCACCCAGGTGATGTCATGACCAAAACCAAGAAAAAAGATCTGAAAGACATCAACCAGTTCCTGTTTAACAGTGCTGCCGATTCCCCATCACCGGCAACCTGCGGTTAATATCCAGATCTACGGATCTAAAAATCAAGGGGCAGGCGTTATTTGGCGCTTGCCCCTTTTTTTATGTCGACAAGTCCGGGTATAATCTCCCTTCCCGAAACAATAGGAGAGTGTTCATGAATTATTGGATTATGAAATCGGAACCCAACGCCTTCAGCATCGACGATCTTGAGCAGATGCCGAACCAAACCGAGCATTGGGACGGGGTACGTAATTATCAGGCGCGAAATATGATGCGGGATCAGATGAAAATCGGAGATCAGGTCTTTTTCTACCATTCAAACTGTAAGGTTCCCGGAATTGTCGGGATCATGGAAGTTGTGCGGGAAAGCTACCCGGATCACACGGCATTTGACCCGCAAAGTAAATACTTTGACCCCAAAAGTGACCCACAAAATCCCCGCTGGTTTATGGTCGATATCAAGTATATCCGTCACACCCGTCGGGTTATCCCGCTGACAGAGCTCAAAGAATGTGATGCTCTGGAGAATATGCAACTGGTTCGTAAAGGAAATCGCCTTTCAATCATGCAGCTCACAGCAGTCGAATGGGAGACAATCCTCAAGTTGGAAGGGTAATCACCCTGGGCAATGACCCCGCCGCCGCCTCTCAAGGGAAGGGCGAAAGCCCAACCTCTCCGAATTCATCCTGACAAATCATCGATTTTTTCAATCGACATCCAAATCCTAATCCGCTGAAATAACTCTATTTCAACTAGATATCCGGAGAAATTCGGGTCGATGTCGAATGTTTCATATCTCTCAATCCGCTATCGTCAACACACCGACACAGAACAGAGTGTTCACCCCTGGCAAGCGGATGGAGGACGATATGAAAACAGCTTTGACCATTTTAGCAGCAGGATTCATTTTGATAGTAACGCCAATTCTGGCATCGGCACACGGTCACCACCATCGCGGGCAGCGCGATTCATACCGTGGCTGGACGGATCACAGCTACTCTTATTCGGTTCATGTCCGGCATGGAGACCGGCAACCAAATTATTGTAACAAACACCACCGGAAACACGAAAAGCGGCAACTCAGGAGAGAGTTACGTGAAACCCGACAGGAGCTCCGTCGTGTCAAACGTCAGGTGCGGCACCAGAGACAGCGTCCTTACTATGCCGTGCAGCCATATTATGTTAGACCTCCGGTTGTTTTCGGTATCCCTCAACTGGTCTTCCAATTTGGATTCTAGAAAATTCCAGCACCCAAAACAAATCAGGAGTGCTGTTCAAAGGGACCATCTGAAAAGATTGGTCCCTTTTTATGTTGTATTTTTTAGAATTTTCTTATAAAAAGGATGAATGCAGTATTTTTGTCGAACCTGTATCTATCTGATCCTCGCTCTATCGTTTCCCGCCACGGTTGCAGCCGATCAGCTAACCGTCTCTTACTTTGAGCGTCCCCCCTATTACCTGACAACCAAAACGGGAGAAGCCAGGGGCTTTCTTGTCGAAAAAACAAAGAAGATTCTGCAAACAGCTGACGTTGATGCGCGCTTTATTTCATTGAAGCCCAATAAAATCATCTTCATCCTCAAACACGCCAACCTCCCCCATTGTTCCATCGGCTGGTTCAAAAAACCGGAACGTGAAGTCTTTGCAAAGTTCACCAAGCCAATCTATCAGAACCGCCCTTTAGTGTTATTGACAGCAAAACAGAACAAAGCCAAGTTTAAAAAATATCACACACTGGCAGAGATATTTGCCGACAACAGTTTGATTATGGCCCGCATGAGTTCTTTTTCCTATGGATCTTATGTCGACCACCTAATGGAGGAATATTCACCTGCCAGCTCTTTTTACTCGGGATCACAGGCGGCACTTCTCCACGCTATCGATACCGGAAAAGTGACCTATATGCTGGTTGCACCCGAAGAGGTGCAACAGATGATTGCCTCGGTAAAACGACCTCCAACATCATTTGCCCAGATTTCCCTCGACGAAATTCCCCACGGTAACTTCCGCTACCTCATGTGCGGGCATGCAGTCAGTGACGAATTGATCGGGAAGCTTAATTCCGCCATCGACACACTGTCATCTAAGGCCGATTAAGTGATTATTTAGCGGACAAAAAAAGTATCGAGTTTCTGTTTGACCATGAGAAAGACTCATGCTACTTATGTGAAGTTTTAACCTGTAATGGTGGCAATCCACTTAATTTGCCGTTTTAGATGTTAACACCTTTTTTTGGAGTCCAATGTCATGAATGCCGAAACATCCCCCCGGTACAGCAACAAGCTGTCATTCCTAAAACAAGGAAACTCATGGGTTAAGTATTGCATCATGAGTACCCTCATCCTCTTTGCCACGGCTATTCCCACCTTTGCCAGCAGTGAAGAGGGAGAACATGTCATGCATATGACCGGATCACTGTACGGGATTATCGCCCTCCTCCTGTTCATCGGTGCATACAGTCTCGTTATTATGGAAGAAAAAATCCATATGCGAAAAAGTAAGCCGGTTATCTTTGCGGCTGGAATTATCTGGATTCTGGTCGCTGTTGCCTACACAAGTCTGGGACAACCTGAAGCCGCCGAACACGCTATTCGCGGCAATCTGCTTGAATATGCCGAGCTGCTCCTATTCCTGTTGACCGCAATGACCTATATCAACGCAATGGACGAGCGAAATGTCTTCCAGGCACTACGCTCCTGGCTGGTCAGTCGTGGGTTTACCCTGCGAACCGTTTTCTGGGTGACCGGTTTCCTCGCTTTTATCATCTCACCCGTTGCTGACAACCTGACAACAGCCCTGTTGATGGGTGCCGTTGCCATGGCAGTCGCCGGTGATAACAAAAAATTCCTCGTCGTCGCATGTATCAACATTGTTGTTGGTGCGAATGCCGGCGGTGCGTTCTCCCCCTTTGGTGATATCACCACACTGATGGTCTGGCAGAAGGGTGTCGTCTCTTTTGCTGAATTTTTTGACCTGTTTGTCCCGGCATTGCTTAACTGGCTGGTCCCTGCTGTCATTATGAGCTTCGCCGTTGCAAAAGAACGTCCTGACGCAAAAGGGGAATCCATTAGTATGAAACTGGGCGCAAGACGTGTCATGTTTCTATTTCTCTGCACCATCGTAACGGCCGTATTGTTTCACCAGGTTCTTAACCTTCCACCGGCAGCCGGCATGATGCTTGGTCTCGGCTACCTTGGATTCTTCTCCTACTGGTTGAAGAAAACTGAACAACGTCTCGGAACCGGCGATCATCCTCTCGATATGACCGGACACAACCCGGATGAGCACCAGGTTCCTGCTGACCAGGTCCACGGAGAATCAACCGGATTTGACCTGTTCCGCAAGATTGCCCGGGCAGAGTGGGACACCCTGTTATTCTTCTACGGCGTTATCCTCTGTGTTGGCGGACTTGGTCAATTCGGCTATCTGGCCATGACCTCTGAAGCAATGTACATTGGCCTTGGACCAACATGGGCGAACGTACTGGTTGGTATCCTTTCCGCGATTGTTGATAACATTCCTGTTATGTTTGCAGTCCTCACCATGGACCCCCATATGTCTCACGGCCAATGGTTGCTGGTCACTCTCACCGCTGGTGTTGGTGGTAGTCTTCTGTCAATTGGTTCCGCTGCCGGTGTTGCCCTAATGGGATCTGCCCGCGGTATTTATACTTTTGGCGCACACATGAAATGGACCTGGGCTGTTGCCCTTGGCTATGCTGTGAGTATTGGAGCACACCTGCTTATTAATGCTCACCTGTTTAACCAGTTCCGCCACTGATTTTTAGACTAAATCATAAAGATAATTAACCAAAAGCCCTTCGGAAATTCCGGAGGGCTTTTGACTGCAATAAACCACCATGCACTGAAAGTGCATGGGTTTGAGTCGGGACTGAAAGTCCCTAATCACCAAAATCTTTCCCTCTCCCTCGGGGAGAGGGTGGCGCAAAGC
>Ga0256842_1003580_pt1 | contig 10235 bp, 12 predicted proteins | sample 4559240metaG_FD_185973 | JGI IMG/M metagenome (GOLD analysis project Ga0256842, IMG submission 185973) | Hydrothermal vent microbial communities from Guaymas Basin, Mexico - 4559-240 | ecosystem: Environmental > Aquatic > Marine > Hydrothermal vents | place: Mexico: Guaymas Basin | collected...
CGGCTTTAAGCTCACTTGGAGTGGATGTTAAAGCGGAGTTTGAGAATGATATAGATATATTTAGCGAAACATTCTCAAGAGCCGTGTTCGAAGTGAGTGATGCGAGTGAGTTTGAAAAGTTGGCAAATGAGCTTGGGATCAGCTATAAAAAGATAGGAGTTATCGGCGGTGATACTTTTAGGTTAAACGGTATTTCAAGAGATGTAGAGAGCTTGAAAAAGATCTATTTTAACTCATTTAAAGAGCTTATCGAGAGTGATTTGTAGATGAGGGTACTCTTTTTTGTTTTATTGTTCTCTTTATCTCTATTTTCAAGACAGTGTGCCGATCAGTATGACCCTGAGGGGTTTTTGGAGGCTCCAGAGAGACTCGGAGAGATTATAGATGAGAACCTTAAAAGCTTAAAGCTTTTTGGCAAAGCTAAAGAGTATCAAAAAAGACTCAATTTTAAAAAAGTAAAGATGTGGGATGGGGAATTTTTTGTAAAACCGAACTCTTTTGTAGTAAAGAGAGACAACTACTATCCTATAAAGAGCGGACTTTGGAGATATCATGTAAATGAAAACGGCTATGTGGATGAAGTGGATATAGCCGATACTTTTGAGTATAAAGATAGAGTCGAAAGTGTGGCAAATGAGATAAACGGCGACTTTGAGGGTTTGTGGAGAGGCTGGGGAGGCGATAGTTATACTTTACATCTTCAGCCCGAAGATGCACAACTTAGATATATCTCATACTATCTTGGTTTAAATGTATATCTTTTCGGAGTTAAAGAAGATGCTACGAAGTTAAAAAATACGGTTGTTGATTATCGGTTTTTAAACTATACCGACGAGGTAAATAACTATATCAAATGTAAAGAGGGAAAATGAAAAAAAGAGCTTTATTAAGTGTCAGTGACAAAGAGGGTATTATTGAGTTTGCCAAAAGTTTGGCAGAGTTGGATTTTGAGATCATCTCAACAGGCGGAACATACAGACTTTTAAAAGAGAATGGTTTGGATGTCGTCGAGATAGATGAAGTGACGAAATTTCCTGAATGTTTTGAGGGTAGGGTAAAGACTCTCAACCCGTTCGTGCATGGAGGGATACTCTTTAGAAGAGATAAAACCTCTCATCAAGAAGAGGCTAAGAAGCTCGGAGTTAGGGCTATCGACTTGGTTTGTGTGAATTTGTATCCTTTCAAAGAAACCATACAAAATACTGATGACTTTGAAGAGATCATTGAAAATATCGATATAGGCGGTCCCACTATGGTGCGAAGTGCAGCTAAAAACTTCAAAGATGTGCTTATAGTGACCGATAAAAAGGACTATGATTCTATCATAGAGGCTATAAAAGAAAAAAAAGATGACTTTGACTTTAGAAGAGATTTGATGATAAAAGCTTACTCCCATACGGCTGCATATGACAGTATGATAGCAAACTACATGAATGAGAGATTTAATGTCGGTTTCGGAGAGAAAATCTTTATAGCGGGTAATAAAGTAGCCGATACCAGATACGGAGAAAATCCTCATCAAAAAGGTGCACTATATGAGTTTGAAAACTTTTATAGCCAAAACTTTAAAACTCTAAAGGGAGAAGCGAGTTTTAATAACCTCACCGATATAAACGGAGCGGTTAAGATAGCAGGAGCTTTCGGGGATGAAAAAGCGGTTTGTATAGTCAAGCATGGAAACCCTTGCGGATTTGCCGTAAAAGATACCCTTTTGGAGAGTTATGCCGAAGCTTTGAAGTGCGATCCTATATCGGCTTACGGCGGTGTGGTAGCTATAAACGGTATAGTTGATAAAGAGTTGGCGGAAAAAATGAATGAGATATTTTTGGAGGTTATCATAGCCGGTAAGTTTGAAAAGGATGCGATAGAGGTTTTTGCAAAGAAAAAGAGGATTAAGCTTTTCGAATATGGAAGCGATAGACTTTTAGTGAGTCATGATAGATATGATTTCAAACATATAAATGGCGGATTTGTATTTCAAGATAGCGATAAAGTAAAAGATGATGAGATAAAAAATGCGAAACTTGTCAGTAAAAAAGCAGCAACTCCTCAAGAGTTAAAAGATCTTGAGATAGCCTATAAAGTGGCGGCTTTGACAAAGTCAAACTGTGTAGTGTATGTCAAAAATAGTGCTATGGTTGCGGTTGGAATGGGTATGACAAGCAGAGTTGATGCGGCTCAATGTGCTTTGAAAAAGGCAAAAGAGCTTGGACTTGATGTGAAAGGTAGTGCGATTGCGAGTGAAGCATTTTTTCCGTTTAGAGATAGCATAGATGCTGCGGCAAGTGCGGGAGTGAGTGCCATTATAGAGCCGGGCGGTAGCATAAGGGACGATGAAGTTATCGAAGCGGCAAACGAGCATGGAATGAGTCTATATTTTAGTAATACAAGACATTTTTTACATTAGATTTAACCACTAATAAAATTGATAGTTATATCGTAATTTTTGTAAATAGTTTTGCTAAAATTGGATAATAGATTTAGTGTATTTTCTCCATCATCGGGATAAGTTACAATAGCATCTTTATTGTCTTTTATCCCGAAAAAATCTCTTACACCGTTTAATATATCGTATGAGATATTCCAATCCGCTCCGGGAGAGAAGATAACAATATTGGTTTTATTTACAAAAATAATATCACTGTTTCTTAATATTTTAGACAACAGTTCTATAACTTCAGTTGATTTATCTTTTTCGGTTTTAATGAAAGTTAGAGAAAAATCTCTATGGTATTTATCTTCATATCTCTCTATCAATGCTATATGATGTTTAACAATAGGAAAAATATTTTTAAATTCAAGTTGAACACAAGCCATAATACCACCTAATTTAGAATTTTATCAATATTTTTAAATACAAAAATATTCCAACCATCTTTGTAATTATAGAGTAATTGTAACTTATGTGCCCTTAAAATATTATCAACAAGATAAAGTCCTAAGCCAAAACTATCTTTTTGATTGCCATCGCTTGTGAAGGGTTCAAGATACTCTTTTAAATCTCTTTTTAGTTTTTCTCCTCTGTTTTTAAAAATTATCGCTTTATCATTGGCAATAATTTGCACCTTTTTATCGGAAGAGTATTTGATGGCATTGTCTATCATGTTTTTTATAGCGATGCTGAATAGTTTAAAATCAACTTTTAGATTTAACTCTTTGGTTTTGATAAACTCCACTTGATTTTTATCTACCATGGCCAAATCTATAGCTTCATCTATGATATCTATGAGTCTAAAGCTACTCTCTTCAAGATTGATAAAACCGCTTGAAACTTTTTCTATGGTGATAAACTCCTCTATTAGGTTTTGTAATTTTTCAAAAACAGATATAAGTCTCTCTTTGTTTTTACCCTCAGGTAGCATTTCTGCCGTAATTCTTCCCTTTGTTATGGGAGTTTTAAGCTCATGCATAATGTTTCTTAAAAAAAGAATTCTTGAGCTATTCAATCTTTTTATCTGTTTTACGGCATTACTAAAAGCATTTGCGACATCTGCTATTTCATCATCATTTTTTAGTTCACATACTTGAACATCAAGATTGCCACTTGCAAATTTATCTATCTCTATTTTCAGTTTTTTAAGAGGCAATAGTTTTTTTATAGTCCACACATAAGCCATAATGATAAGTATCAAAACGGATAAAAATATAGAACCGAATATAAGATGTCTGTTGGGTTTGTAAGATTTATCTTTTAAAAGAAGCGAATACTTTTTAGTTGTTACATACAGATAGGCATTTTTGCTGTTTTTTAGTATCAATGCCGTACCTATGGCTGATGTGTGCTGAAAAACGATAGGAGTCGTATTTATGATTTTTAAAGCCTTTTTGATATCTTTAACCGGCTCCATATGGTACTCTTTTAAAAGTTTGAAAAAATCTTTCAAATCGGGAGAAAATACAAGCTGATACTGTATGGATTTTGACATTAGAGCATATCTGTTTAGAAAGTTTTTCATATATTGCTCTTTATCGTATTGAAAAAATAGTATAAAAGTAAAAACCACACCTATTGCGGCTACGATAAATATAAAGGTGATACTTGAAAATATAGAGGATTTTTTCATGGAATAAATTTGTAGCCTATTCCCCTAACCGATTTGATATGCTTTGGCTCTTTTGGGGATTCGCCGAGCTTTTGTCTAATCCTTCCGACAATCACATCTATACTTTTATTGCTACTCTCTTCGCTGATAGCTTCTATGTTGTAGATAAGCTCCTCTCTTGAAACGACTCCACCCTCTTTTTTCATAAGGTAGCTAAGTATCCCGTACTCGGCGGCCGTTAAGTCAAGAAGCTTCCCCCTAAATTTAATCTCTTGCTTATTTTCATCCAAAACAAGCTCTTTTGTTTTATCCTTTTCATCATCCTTTTTAATGCTTGGTTGTCTTCTTAGTATCGTTTTTATCCTCGCTTCAAGTTCTCTTGGATTGTAAGGTTTGGGCAGATAGTCATCTGCCCCGTTTTCAAGAGCCGTTACCTTGTCCATGATATCGTGTCTTGCTGAAGATATAATGATAGGTATATCATAATCTTTTCTTATCTCTTTGCACACATCCAAGCCGTCTATACCGGGCAGAGTAAGATCCAATATTATAAGATCGAACTTTTCTACTGATAAAACGGAGAGACCCAAATATGGATCCTCTATATTTTTTACTTTTATATTAAACTGTTCAAGATATTCTGTCAATATCTCCGCAAGTTCGGCATCATCCTCTATCATCAAAACTTTTATCACTATTTTCCTTTATAAACAAGAGGTATGATAAACTCGCCTCTTTGCACATATATGATACCTTTTTTAAGATTTGCCATAGCATTTTTATAGTCATCTATATTTTTGATATGCTTATTATTTATCTGAATAATTATATCATCCAAATGAAACCCCATCTTGTCTGCTTGTGAGTCATTTTTGATGCCTACAACAAAAACACCTTTGACATTATTAGGTATTTGATAATTATATCTAATTTTTTGATTTAATTCCACTACTTTTAAGCCATCAATCAAACTATTTTTCTCTGAAAATGCTATTCCGCTTCCCGGCATTTTTGCAAGTTTTACTTTAAAGATTTTGATTTTATTATCTTCTCTTTCTATTTTTATAGCAACTTCTTCATTTGGCTTCATTGTGCCTATCATATTTTTAAGAGTATTTGCATCTTCTATGTTTTTTCCGTTTACAGATATGATAAGATCGCCTCTTCTGATACCTGATTTGTATGCAGGTGTATCTTTTTGTGTAGATAGCACAAAAGCACCGTGTTTGTTTTTGTAGAGAGATTTTAAATCATTGCTCAAATCAGTAATGGAAACTCCAAGGTACCCTCTTACTATTTTTCCATTGTTTATTAGCGATAGGGCTATCTTTTTGACCATATTTGAAGGTATCGCAAAACCTATACCGTTGTTTCCTCCGCTTCTTGTAATGATGGCACTATTGATGCCTATGAGGTTTCCTCTGCTATCCACTAATGCTCCTCCTGAGTTGCCTGGGTTGATAGATGCATCGGTTTGTATGAAATTTTCATACTGATTTATGCCTACTCTGTTTTTATTTAGTGCTGATATTATACCGCTTGTTATAGATTTACCCACCCCAAAAGGATCACCTATGGCAAAAACTATATCGCCTACTTTTAAGTCATCGGAATTTGCAAATTGGATAGGGTGAAGATTTTTTGCATCTATTTTTATAACAGCAATATCGGTTTTTGGGTCTCTTCCGACTATTTTTGCAGCATAAGATTTGTCGCTACCTTGTATTGTAACTTTTATACTATCTGCTCCGGCAACCACATGATTGTTGGTGACAATATATCCATTGCTTGTTACAATGACACCACTTCCAAGAGCATATTTTTTTCTTTCCAATTTTTTAGGCATATCTCTTCTGTGAAATTTTTGTCCGAAAAAATCTCTAAAAAATGGATTTTGGTATAGGTTGTACATTTGATTGTTGATAAATATTTTTTTTGTCGTAGATATGTTTACTATACTTTTTTGAGGTTCTTTCAATATACCATAATAAGACAATATTTTATCACCGTTTGAACCAGGTACAACTCTTTGTGTTATACTTTTTGCCTCTTGAAAAGTAACTTTTGCTAATGAATTTGTGGCGATGAATGCTATTAGAACTACACATTGCACTATAAGTTTGCTTATTTTTATTTTCCCCTTCATAAAAACTCCTTCAATTTTTATTTTGTGAAAGTATAGAAAATTAGTGTAAACGATAAGTAAATTAAAAATATTAAAACTTGATTGACATAGACTAAACTTTTATGATATAATAACATTAAAAAAATTGATTTAAGGAGTGGGAATTGAGTAATAGTCTATATGAAACATTAGGTATTAGTGAGTCTGCATCGGCAGATGAGGTAAAAAAAGCCTATAGACGACTTGCAAGAAAATATCATCCCGACATAAACAAAAGTCCTGATGCCGAAGAGAAGTTCAAAGAGATAAATGCAGCATATGAGATACTAAGTGATCCTGAAAAAAGAAAACAGTATGATATGCATGGAGACAGTATGTTCGGAGGTCAAAATTTTCATGATTTTGCTTCAAGTCAAGGAAATGCAGATCTTGATGAAATACTTAGAAATATTTTTGGAGGCGGTTTTGGAGGTTTTAGTGGCTCGGGCGGTTTTGGAGGTTTTAGTAGTTCGGGCGGTTTTGATGGGTTTTCTCAGCAAAGAAGAGAGCCAGACCTTGATGTTACTGCAAGGATAACTATACCTTTTGATGTTGCCGTACTTGGAGGTACTCATGCTATAAACTATAATGGAGAGAGTTTTAGCATAAAGATACCGGCCGGTATCAAAAATGGAGAGAAGCTTAGGATAAAAAACAAAGGTAAAAGTTATAACGGCAAAAAGGGTAACCTTTATCTTATAGTCGAAGTTGCTCCGAGCAATGAGTATGAAAGAGTCGGAAATGACTTGTATAAGAGTTTTGATATACCTTTAAAGATAGCTATGTTTGGTGGTAAAGTCAAAGTGAAGACTTATCAAAAAGAGATCACTTTAAAGGTTGGAAAAAACACAAAACAGGGACAAAAGTTTAGAGTCAAAGGTTATGGTGTAGTTGATAGAAAAACAGGTGTAAAAGGCGACTTGTATCTGAAAGCAAATATCGTGTTGCCTAAGGTTGAAGAGCTTGATGAAGAACTTGTTAAAATAATGAAAGAAAAATTACCAGGAGATTAAAAATGCATGGATATGATGAACCGGTATATCTTATAAGTGTTGTGGCTAAAGTTTTATCCATTCATCCTCAAACATTAAGACAATACGAGAGAGAGGGTCTTATAGAACCTTCAAGAACCGAAGGCAGGATGAGACTCTACTCTCAAAAAGATATGGATAAGATAAAGATGATATTAAGACTTACAAGAGACCTTGGAGTAAATCTTGCCGGAGTTGATATAGTTTTGCAATTTAAAGAGCAGATAGATGAACTTGAAAGTGAGATAGAAGAGCTTAAAAAAGAGTTATCCGTCTTGAAAAAACAAAGAACTATAGATAAAAATAAGAGCCTTGTTAAAAAAAGACATGTTTATGATGTTATCTTATTTGGTGAATAATTTAAAAGATGTGATTGTCTTTCACGATTTTTAAACAATTTTATGATAAAGTAAATGAAAATTCTGAAGAGATAAAAATGAAAAAGATATTGATGACTTTAGTGTTTGCAGTTTTTTTGTTTGCGGCGGATTATAGTGCCATGAGTACACAAGAATTGCTTGCTATCATGAATTATACTATTGTAAAAAAAGACCAAAAAGCTATACTTAGTGAATTGAAAAATAGAGTTAGTGAAATGTCTTTAAAAGAGAAAAAAGAGTATATGAAAAATCTTCAAATTCTTAAGAAAAAAAATGAAAAAAAGTAAGATATTTTTACTTGAAGATGACTTAAATCTTAGTGAAACTATAGAAGAATTTTTGGAAGATGAAGGTTTTGAGGTTATTTGTGCTTATGACGGTATAGAAGCTGAGGATATCATATATGAAAACAGTTTTGATATTCTTTTACTTGATGTCAATGTGCCGGGTATAAATGGTTTTGAACTTTTAAAAAAGATAAGAGATAATGGCAACGAAACTCCGGCAATTTACATAACTTCACTAAACTCCACCGAAGATTTGAGTGACGGATATGATAGTGGATGTGATGACTATATAAGAAAACCTTTTGCTTTGAAAGAGTTGCTCCTTAGGATAAAAAATATATTAAAAAGAGGTTTCTTTCATAAAAAAGAGAATGTGGTTAAAATAAATGAAAATATTTACTACGATATAGATAATTCTCAACTTATTAAAGATGGTAAAAAGATAACTTTAAACAATAAAGAGGATAAGCTCTTAAAACTATTTTTGCAAAATCAAAATCAAGTTATTTCTCATGAAAAAATATATGAAACACTTTGGGGATATGATGAGATATATAGCGACAATTCTTTAAGAGCATATATCAAAAATCTTAGAAAAATAGTAGGAAAAAATAGTATTGTCAGTATCAAAAAACTTGGATATAAGATTATTACGGAGTGAGAAAAAAAGCTTAGTTGCTTTTTTGTCACTTTATCTGTTTTTCTCTATAATCATACTTTTTTTTATAGTTTTTCTTTACTATAGTTTTCAAAAAGATTTGATGCTTCAAAAAAAAAGAGAGTATCTACAGGAGTATTCAAAAGATTTTGTAGTAAAATTAAAAAGACTTCATAGAAATTTTTCAAAAACCCACATATATCCTACCGATAAAAATATAAGAACAGCTATATACGATAGTGACAAGGTAAAGATATTTTCACTTTTAAAGAGAAAACCAGATCTTAAAAAGGTGATATATAAAACAGGGGATCAGATACAATTCATAAAAGAGCCGGAATCCTATTATCTTGGTGCAAAGTATATTATTTTTGAGATGGAAGATGATGGCATTTGGTTTAAAAAATTTATTAAAAATATTTTAATGTTCGGTTTTCCGTTTTTTATCATTATTATGATAATGGGCTACTTTTTGATGAGACTATTTTTAAAACCTATGAGAGATACGGTCGTGTTGCTTGATAGATTTATAAAAGATACTACTCATGAGTTAAATACTCCAGTAAGTGCCATCATGGCAAATATAGAAACGATAGATAAAAATAAGCTTGAGCCAAAAACATTGAGAAAAATAGAGAGAATAGATATAGCAGCGAGAACTATATCCAATATTTATCAAGATTTGACATATCTTGTGCTTAACCATAGGGTGCAAACAAATGATGAAAGGATGGATATATCAAAGTTACTTAAAGATAGGTGCGAATACTTCAGTATTATAGCCAAATCAAAAAAGATAGAGTTTATTTTAGATATCCAAGATGGTGTGTATCTTGATATAGATAAAAATAAAATGATAAAATTGATAGATAATTTGATATCAAATGCTATAAAATACAATAAAATAAAAGGGAAGATAAAAATAGTACTAAGAGAGGGCAGTATCATCGTTGAGGATACCGGGATAGGTATAAGTGAAGACAAATTAAATGAAATATTCGATAGATATAAAAGATTTAATACAAGCTCGGGAGGATTTGGCATAGGGTTAAATATCGTATGGATGATAGCCAAGGAGTATAATCTAAAGATAAAGGTAGATTCTAAAGTAGGCAAATATACAAAAGTGGAGATAAGATGGTAAAAAGGTATATAGTTTTATGTTTTATATTATTGTCAGTTTTGTCGGCAAGGAGTAATATATATGAAAGAAATTGTGTAAAATGCCATAAAACCCAAGCCGTAACACTTGATAAGCTTTTTTATAGATATTTACTCAAATATAGTAGTGAAAGAGCGGTAAAAAAGGCTTTATATGACTATCTCAAGCATCCGTCTTTTTTTAAAACCATTATGCCCAAGGGGTATATCAATAGATATGGTATAAAATTGCCAAGTAAATTAAGCGATAAAGATTTGAAAAAAGCGATAGATGTATATTGGGATAAATATAAGGTTTTTGGAAAATTAAAAGTAAAAAAATAAAACCATATAATAATTCACAATTAATTCACTTTTTTATATTATTATTTTACAAATCTAAAAAAAGCAATCCTATAAAGAATAGCTTAAGCGGAGAAAAAAGTAAAAAAGACAATAGCATAGTAACAGTAAACTTTCAAAGAACACTTTCAAGAGTTTTTTAACTCTTGGAATTGTTTGATTTTTGAAG
>Ga0256842_1003581_pt1 | contig 10235 bp, 7 predicted proteins | sample 4559240metaG_FD_185973 | JGI IMG/M metagenome (GOLD analysis project Ga0256842, IMG submission 185973) | Hydrothermal vent microbial communities from Guaymas Basin, Mexico - 4559-240 | ecosystem: Environmental > Aquatic > Marine > Hydrothermal vents | place: Mexico: Guaymas Basin | collected...
AAAAAGACTTATTATGGCTATAAAGGACATATAGGAATAGATGAAGGCTCCGGTATTATACGTAAAGTTACTTACACACCTGCCAATGTACATGATTCTAAAGAGCTTGAAAATTTTATTAGTGGAGATGAACAATCGATATTTGCGGATAAGGCCTATGATAGTGCGGATAAGAAACGAGAATGTAGAGCTAATGGCATTTATTCTGGAATCATAGAAAAGGCGCATCGCAATAGGCCATTGTCCGGCAAACAAAAGAAAAACAATAAAAAGAAAAGTAAAATCAGAAGTGCTGTCGAGCGGAAGTTTGCGCACTTTAAGAGTCGATATGGACTGAGGTATGTTTTAATGTAAAAATTGAATAAAAATTCATGAGTTAACCAAAATTTTTCTTTAAAAAAGAGCAAATGTAGAAAATGCGATTTTTCCAAATGTTTCAATTAGTGTTCTAAATGTGTTGATATTTACTAAATTTTTAATATGTTTAGTCGATAAAAAACATACCAAGTTTTTTATCATTTTAAACCTCAAATATTAAAGGGGGAGCAATGAGTAGCAAATTATTGCAAAAGGCTTCCACCGGAATTCAGGGATTAGATGAAATAACAGGTGGGGGATTACCAGCCGGTCGTCCCACCTTGATTTATGGAGGGCCAGGTACCGGTAAAACTCTTTTCGGCTTGCAATTTATTGCTCAGGGTACGTCCAACAATGAAAATGGCGTTATTCTTACTTTTGAAGAAACCCCGGAAGATTTAATTTCCAATGCCCGTTCTATTGGTATTGATCTTCAGAAGTTAATCGATCAAAAAAAGATCGTGATTGATTATTTTGATTATACTGGTAAAGAAGTCCACGAAGCAGGTCTGTTTAATCTGGAAGGACTTTTTCTAAGATTAAAAGCAGCCGTTGATGAAGTAGGTGCAAAACGCATACACCTTGATACACTCGAAAGTCTTTTTAATCTGTTTGAAAAAAAAGAAATAGTCCGAGGTGAATTTAGTCGTTTGTTCCACTGGTTAAAAGAAAAAGAACTAAGTACAGTGGTAACCGGAGAAATTTCGCTCTATCAGGCTCAGCCGGTTACGCGCTATGGCCTGGAAGAGTACGTCAGCGATTGTGTCATTTATCTGGACCACCGTGTAAAGCAGCAGGTGGCTACGCGACGCTTGAGAATTGTCAAATACCGTGGTTCTGCCCATAGTACCAATGAATTCCCTTTTCTGATTTCGGATAAAGGTATTATGCTCTTTCCGATTACATCAGTTGGACTGGATTATAACGTTGATAAAGAACGAATCAGTACCGGTATTGAGGGATTGGATAAAATGCTTCAGGGTGGTATCTATCGTGGCAGTACAGTGTTAATTTCCGGTACTGCGGGTACAGGTAAGACTTCGCTGGGAGCCACTTTTGTTCATGCCGCCTGTCAACGCAATGAAAAAGCCCTTTACGTTTCTTTTGAAGAATCACCAGCACAAATAATAAGAAACATGGCTTCCATAGGGTTAGATTTGGAAAAATTTGTAAATAAGGGATTGTTGCAAATCTATGCATTTCGACCAACCATGTACGGCCTGGAGATGCATCTGACTAAATTGATGGCATTGATTACAGAAGTTTCCCCACAGGTGGTCGTGATCGATCCTATTAACAGCTTTTTAGCGGAATCTGAGGAGCATGATGTGAAATTGATGTTAATGCGTTTTGCCGATACTTTAAAGGGGAAAAATATAACCGCATATTTTTTGAGTTTAACCGGCGGCGGGGAACACACCGAAAGAACCAATGTGGCTATTTCTTCTATTGTTGATACCTGGATTGTGTTACGAGACACTGAGCAGAATGGCGAAAGAAACCGCATATTGTTTATTCTTAAATCACGCGGACACAAGCACTCTAACCAGGTTCGTGAATATTTAATTACTTCTCAGGGTATTCAATTGACTGAACCCTATGAAGGAGCCACTGGACTGATTACAGGCGCTGGTCGTATTGCGCAGAAGACCAGAGAAGAGCTGGAATTGGAAAATATTGACCAGGAAATAAAACAATTGGAAAATATGATTGAAAACAGACGAAAATTATTTGAAAATCAAATTGAACTCCTGAAAATTAATTTTAATAGCGAATTAGAAGCTCTTAAACAGAAAAAAACTCAGTTTGAACAGAAAAAATCTCGTCTGGAAGAGCAACGTCGCTTAATTCAAAAAATGCGTTCCTGAAAAAAAGAAAGGAACATCATGCCAGGGAAAAAATCACCTAGCGAAACCGTTAAGGTTCAAAAATGGAGTTTTGAACTATATGTCGCTGGTCAAACCCCGCGTTCATTACAGGCAATTGCAAATTTAAAATTACTTTGTGAGAATAACTTAAAGAAAAATTATGAATTAAAAGTTATTGATGTTAGTGAAAATCCAGCTTTAGCCCGTGTTAAGCAGTTGATTGCTTTACCAACCCTAATCCGTTTAAAGCCTGAACCAGAGCGTGTTGTGATCGGAGATTTATCAGAAATGGAAAAAACGCTTAGTATTCTGGGTATTACATATGGGAATTAAAGAAAATAAAGACATGATTTCCTTGATTTTATTTGTCAGTGGAATGACAGAGAGATCATTGAAGGCTATTAAAATTGTTCATGAAATTTGTGAGAGGGAGCGGCCTTTTTGCAAACTGACCGTCCTCGATATTTTTCAGGAGAGTAAGACGTCTAGGCAGGTATGGCCCGTGGTTCCCATGTTGATTGGTAATTTACCGAAAAATTTAATCATAAAAATTAAAGAAACCGCTCAAAAACAAGGTTTCTTTTTGCCGATTTTACGTGTTAAATTTATTCAGGTGAATGAATGGAGAGGAAAAACAAATGCCTCAGGATCTGAACCAAAAAATAAAAATTCTTGAAGAGAGATTAAAAGAAGCAGAAGCTACCATTGAAGCCATTCGACAGGGTAAAATTGATGCTATTGTGGTTCAGGGTGAAGATAAAGCAGAAATTTACACGCTGAAAGGTATTGATTACACTTACCGTATTCTGATCGAAAGAATGAATGAAGGAGCGGCCATTCTATCCAAAGAAGGCATTGTTTTGTTCGCCAATAATAAATTATCTGAGATCTTAGGTGTGGAAAAAAATAAGTTCGTGGGAGAATTTTTAGATCGATTTTTAGTGAGTTCAGAAAAGGCAAAATTAAATAACTTGGTTAAGCAAGCGCTCAGGGATGCGGTTAATGAAAAAATTTATTATGTAAGACCTGCAGATAATCAACTGAAACCACTGTTATTCTCTGCCAATCCAATGCCCAGTGATACCGGAGGTGATGTGGGGTTGGTGGTCAGCGACCTGAGCCAAGTTGAGGAAAAAGAAAAATTACAGAAAATTCAAGCAAAACTTGAAAAAATGGTGATTGATCGAACACACAAATTATTAAAGGCACACCAAGAATTAAAAATTGCAAACGAACAACTTGCCCGTGAAATAGAACAACATAAACTTATGGAAGCTGAGCTTAGTAAAAAGGAACAGGAAGTCACGCAAATACTTAATTCTCTGGCTGAAGCCGTTATTGGTCTGGATAAATCTGGCAATTGCATTTACGCTAACAATAGTAGTTTAGAAGTCTTAGGCTATCAAAACCGATCGCAGGTGCTTGGTAAAAAATTACCTGAAATCCTTTTCCCCGGGCTGCCTCCCTCCAGTTCTATGTTTAAACAATGCCAAAAAAAAATAGAAGAGCTACTTAAAACCGGCAAAATATTTACAGAAGAACTTGCCTACTTTAAAAAGGTTGACGGTAGTGAATTCCCGGTCAGTTACGTTTTGCATCCCATAGAAACCGAACAAGGTATTCAGGGCGCCGTAATATCTTTTATCAGTATTGCAGAAAGGGTGCAACTTGAAAAGCTACTAAAAACATTGTCTTCAGTAATTGAGCAAAGTATTGATATGGTATTAATAACTGATAAAGAAGGTAAGATTATTTATGTAAATCCGGCATTTGAAAAAACGACAGGTTATTCATCAGCTGAAATTATTGGTAAAATTCCGAAATTTTTATATGCTGGGCGAAATAATGATGTGCATTTCGATGAAGTTGTTAAACGTTTAAAACGTGGGGAAAGCTGGTCCGGAAACAGCTACAATAAGAAAAAGAGTGGCGAAGTATTTAAATGTAACAGCGTTATTTTTCCCATAAAGGATGATCAGGGCGAAATCATTAATTACGCTTCTATTCGACGGGATGTAACCAAGGAAGAACAATTAAAAGAACAGGTTTTTCAGGCGCAAAAAATGGAAAGCCTGGGCAAGTTGACTGGCGGCGTTGCGCATGATTTCAATAATTTATTAACCGTGATCAATGGTTTTTCCAAATTAGCAATGGAATTGATTAATAAAGATCATCCTGTTCACAATTATCTGGACCAAATTTACAAAGCTGGGGAGCGCGCTTCACACCTTACCTCGCAATTATTGACTTTTAGCCGCAAACAGGTTATGTCGCCTAAAAAAGTGAATATTAATCAAATTTTTCAGGACACACAAAAAATGTTGCGCCGCCTGATCAGTGAAGATATTGAGCTAATTTTTAAATTAGATGAAAGCGTACAGCCCATTAAGGCGGATTTAACACAGTTGGACCAAATTCTAATGAATTTGGTGGTGAATGCACGCGACGCTATTTTAGAAAAAAAAGACGCTAAAGAAAAAAAAATTGTGGTGTCTACAAAACAGGTTAACGTAAGCGATGAGGTGGCTCGTCAATTTATCGATTTACAAACCGGGCCTCATATTTTAATTCAGGTAAGCGATACCGGAATTGGCATGTCTGAAGATGTGATGAAACAGATTTTTGAACCTTTTTTTACTACTAAAAAAGAGGGCAAAGGAACGGGACTTGGTCTGGCCACGGTTTATGGAATCATCAAACAAAACAAGGCATCTATTCAGGTGAAATCAAAACCTGGTGTTGGCACAACATTTTCCATTTACTGGCCTAACTATTTTGAAGAAGAAACAACTGATGAAAAAAACGCACAGCAAAAATTAGTTTCGGGAAAGAATCAAAAAATTTTAGTTGTTGAAGATGAAGACACGGTTCGTGAATTATTGACCGTAACTTTAAAAAATTTAAACTACTCGGTTATTTCGGCCAGTGATGGCGCTCAGGCTTTAGATTTGCTTAATGACCCACAAAATAAAATTGACGCTGTGATAACCGACCTGGTAATGCCTAAAATGGATGGTTTAACTTTTGCCAAAAAAGCGAAAGAATTGGGCGTTAAGGTGCCTATCCTTTTTGCTACCGGTTACGCGGATGAACATCTTGAGCAGCTTCTCAACGCAGAGGACCAGGATTTAATTATTCAAAAACCTTATACCAAAGAATTCCTATCAGATAAATTATCAAAAGTGCTTGGCGGCTAATATTCCTTTCCAACGTAATTTTATGTAGAGATAAGAATAGCTATCGGTAACCGCAGGCTTCATACCTGTGCCTTTTGAGTTTAACACTCATCCCTAACTATCGCTATTAGAATTTAAATAAAGGTTCTTCCGGTATTTTAGTACATCAGGTACCCTTCAACTCAAAATTATAGTTATGCAAATCGTAGATTTTCAGTTTAAAAAATTCGATTCGTCCTGTGGCCATAGGACGAAAAAATTATCTTTTTGCTGGCAGCCATATTTTACACCCTTTTAGCCAATGCCGAACTCAATGGTTTGGAACCGAAGTCCTATTTAAAAGAACTGCTGGAAATATTACCTGATTACCCTGTAAATGAATTAGAAAATTTACTACCTGCCAACTGGAAAAATCGGCCAAACAATTAATTTGCGACTTCACACTTAAAAATCAAGGTGTACTTCACCGAGGAGTTACCAAAATTCAATTAAGAAAAATCCAATTTACAGAACGGTTATGTTTATGTGCAAACAATTCAAGTGGCTTGCAAAATAATAAATTAGTTTTTATATTATACCGGAAAGGTAATATATTACTGGAGCGATAAAGTTTGATGAAAAATGTCCTAATCAAGCGTGAGTATGATTACGCCATTCGGATTTGTGCTTATTTGGCAGGGCATTACCGGCAAGGTGCCATATCGCTTTCCTTAATTTCCCGCCGCCTCTTGATTCCTAATTCATTTGCCCGAAAAATTGTACATAAACTCCGGCAATCCGATTTGATAGATTCCGTACAAGGAAAGTACGGTGGAATATTGCTAACAAAAGATCCTACACAGATTTCCGTTTTAGATGTACTGAAAGCAATGGATTACAATTCCTCAGTCAATGAATGTTTGGTTAACCCGGCAATTTGTCCGTTGGTGAAGATGTGTAAAATTCATCTGTTTTTTGCGGGAGTTGAAGCTCAGGTTATTAATGCATTCAGGCAAAAAAAACTATCTGAGCTGACGATTCGTGAAGATGACCTAAAACCGACTCATAATCAAGTGGAGAAATAAGCGGTTCTTTAATTAACAGAAAGGAGGAAGGCATGGGTGCCCTCGCATTAGCACGGTGGCAATACGCCATTCTAACCGTGTATCACTTTTTCTTTGTACCGTTAACCTTGGGACTCTCCATATTGCTGGCCATTATGGAGACCAAATACGTAACCTCCGGAGATGAAACCTACAAAAAGATGGTCAAGTTCTGGGGGAAGCTATTCTTAATCAACTTTGCCATGGGTGTGGTAACCGGTATTGTGCAGGAATTCCAGTTCGGGCTAAACTGGTCGGAATATTCTCGCTTTGTCGGAGATATTTTCGGTGCACCGCTGGCGATCGAAGCGCTGTTGGCCTTTTTTTTGGAGTCCACTTTTTTGGGCGTCTGGATTTTCGGTTGGGACAAACTTTCCAAAAAAGCGCATGCCACGGTTATGTGGTTGGTGGCCATCGGTTCCAACCTGTCCGCTTTGTGGATTTTGATTGCCAACTCTTTTATGCAGGAGCCGCGCGGTTTTAAATTAATTATGGATGCCGCAGGAAATCCTATTAAAGCCCAAATGACCGATTTCGGGGCTTTGGTTTTCAATCCGCATGTCTGGTTACAATTTCCGCATGTGGTCACTTCCGGAATTACTACTGCCGGATTCTTTGTGATGGGTATTAGCGTGTATCATCTGTTCAAAAAAAGCAAAGAACAGCATGTGTATCAAACCTCTTTAAAATGGGGTGCAGTTTACGGATTGATCGGTGTGATTTTAGTGATTGGTATCGGGCATGTTCAAATGCAGCACATGGAAAAGATTCAACCGATGAAAGTGGCGGCTGCCGAATCGCTCTGGGATACCGAAGGCCCGGCCGGGCTATCCCTGTTTGCCATTCCCGATTACGATCAAAAGAAAAACAGTGTGGATATCCGCATTCCTTACTTATTGTCTTTCCTGACGTTCGATTCTTTTACACATCCTGTCCCGGGAATCAATCAATTACAAAAAGAATATGAGGCCAAGTATGGGCCCGGGGATTACATTCCTGCCGTGGCCTTAACCTACTGGACGTTTCGCATCATGGTCGGCGTGGGCTTCCTTATGCTGATCATGGCCATTGTGATGACGATCCGCTCACGTAAAGAATCTATTACGATTAGTCCGTTTACGTACAAATTGTTTTTGTGGGGGATTTTCTTCCCCGTAATCGGAACCAGCACCGGATGGATCATGACCGAAGTCGGTCGTCAACCATGGGTGGTTTACGGACTTTTGAAAACAGCAAATGGCGTTTCGCCGACTGCAGCCGTGAGTGCGGGTGAAGTTGCTTTTTCGTTAATTTTATTTACGGTTCTGTATGGCGCTCTGATGGTTGCGGATATTTTTCTGCTTAAGAAATATGCCCGCCTTGGTGTTCAGGCAATCGAAATTGAAAATGAGTAAGGGAGGAGGTATATCATGGATTTAAATACATTATGGTTCATTCTGATTGCCGTCCTTTTTATAGGATACTTCTTCCTTGAAGGTTTTGATTATGGCGTGGGCATGCTGGTTCCCTTTTTGGGGAAAACAGATGAAGAACGGCGTGTGCTTGTCAACAGTATCGGAACCTTTTGGGATGGCAATGAAGTTTGGCTTTTGACCGCCGGGGGTGCCATGTTTGCCGCATTCCCCAACTGGTACGCTACTTTGTTTAGCGGATTTTATATTGCGTTGATTTTAATGCTGCTGGGATTGATCATCCGCGGCGTTTCCTTTGAATTTCGTAGCAAGGACAAAAATCCCAAATGGCGCAACCTATGGGATTGGACCTTGTCCATCGGCAGTTTCATCCCGGCATTGCTCTGGGGCGTTGCCGTAGCCGATATCTGGCGGGGTGTTCCCATTGATCAGAATATGACTTACGTGGGCGGATTCTTTAATTTGCTGAATCCTTACGCACTTCTTGGAGGCTTGACGTTCGTGTTTGTTTTTCTGTATCATGGTTCCTTGTTTCTGAATCTCAAACTGGAAGGTGAAATTTTAGGTAAAGCAAAATCCACGGCTTTGAAATTGTGGATTCCTGCGGTTGTCCTTTTCGTGCTTTTCTACCTGTACAGTTTCGCGCAGACGAATTTGTTGGAAGCCGGCGTTTTGATTACCTGGATCGTTCCCCTTACCGCTGCTGTATTGCTGATTTTGTCTTATTTCATGCTGAAAGCGGATAAACCCGGTTGGGCATTTATTTTTACGGGATTAACCATTGCCCTGACTGTGGTTATGGTATTTGGCGCTTTATTTCCGAATGTACTGCCTTCCAGCCTGAACTCGGCTTATAATTTAACCGTACACAATGCTTCTTCCTCTCCTTACACGTTAAAGGTCATGAGCATTGTTGCTTTGATTTTTGTACCGATTGTAATAGCCTATCAGGCCTGGACCTATTACATCTTCCGTCAACGCATCGGTACAAAATCTAAACTGGAATACTAAAATCGGAAAATAAACCGCTTACTATTAAGCCGCTGCCTCTATTAGGTGGCGGCTTTTTTAATCAATAAAAGTCAAGCATATTTCGGAATTATTTCGTAACATTTTTTGTTTTTAAAAGTTGTAAATCAAAAACACGGAATACCCAAAGGCAATGAATTTAGATCGACGTCTGTTCGTATATCTCAAACGCATGCGCTGGCAATTTGCATTGGCCATCTTTTTTGCCGCATTAACAGCCGTGGCCATCATTTTACAGGCTCTGGGATTAAGCCGCATTGTGGATGGGAGTTTCCTGAATCATCAAAATTTACAGACGCTTTTACCGCTCATTCTTACTTTTGCGCTGATAACGCTCGGGCGATTTGTCTTCAATTGGCTGAGCGAAATCTACGCCAGCATGACGGCCACCCAAATAAAATATGCCTTACGAAACGATTTAATGCAACACATCAATCATCTGAGCCCGGTACGGATCGATTTGGAACAGAGCGGCGAGATCAGCAATACGGTGAATAACGGTGTGGAAGCGCTGGATGCCTATTTTCGTTCGTATTTGCCGCAGGTTTTTAAGGCAGCCATTATTCCTTTAACGATTTTAATTTTTGTGTTTCCGTTAGATACGATTTCGGGGATCGTCTTTTTGTTTACCGCTCCGGTCATTCCCGTGTTCATGATTTTAATCGGCCAATTGGCCAAAGATGCAACACAAAAGCAATGGAAAACCTTAAGTTCCATGAGCGCTTTTTTACTGGATGTAATCGAAGGCCTGACAACACTAAAAATTTTGAATCGCAGCAAAGCATTGGTAAAGCGCATCGAAACCATTAGCGAGGCTTTTCGCATGCGCACCATGCGGGTTTTACGGATTGCTTTTCTTTCCGCTCTGGTTCTGGAAATGGCGGCAACCATCAGTACGGCTATCATTGCCGTGGAAATTGGTTTGCGTTTGCTCTACGCTAAAATGGCCTTTGCCGATGCATTTTTCATTTTAATTTTAGCGCCGGAGTTTTACCAACCCATGCGTTTGCTAGGCAGTAGTTTCCATGCCGGCATGGAAGGGTTCGAGGCCGCACAACGCATGTTCGATATCTTTGCTATTCCCGGCCAGCAAAAATCCGCCAAAACGGTCATTCCCGGCAGGCCGGCTCCGGTTTCAATTGTTTTTGAAGACGTTCATGCCAGCTATCCGAATGCCAAGGCCGAGGCTCTGCGGGGCGTTTCGTTTGAAATTTTGCCCGGTAAAAAAAATGTTCTGGTGGGCAAAAGCGGAGCGGGCAAAAGCACGGTTTTTAATTTGCTTTTGAAATTTCTGCAACCCACAGCCGGAAC
>Ga0256842_1003583_pt1 | contig 10234 bp, 16 predicted proteins | sample 4559240metaG_FD_185973 | JGI IMG/M metagenome (GOLD analysis project Ga0256842, IMG submission 185973) | Hydrothermal vent microbial communities from Guaymas Basin, Mexico - 4559-240 | ecosystem: Environmental > Aquatic > Marine > Hydrothermal vents | place: Mexico: Guaymas Basin | collected...
ATCATCTTCAAGTAATTCCATTTCCAATAATGCTAAATCTATATCTGTAGTATCAGTTATAGCATCATTTTCTAACTGTACTTCTGCTCCAGGATCTTCTAGTAAAGCTAATTCAGCTTCTAACATAGCCATTTCCATTGCAGCATCGATATCTTCTTCGTTTTCGCTACCTTCTCCAGGAGTAGTAGGTTGAGTTATATCAGGAATCGCTTCATGTGGTGTATCTTCTCCAGTATCTGCTCCAGTTAGATTAAGAACATTATTCTCATTATCATCCTCATCACCACCAAGTGTAGAATCAATCTGATCAAGCTCTTGTTCAACTAAAGCAATGTTAGACTCTAACAATGCCATTTCAACTGTCACATCTTCAGCCGTAGAAGCAGTCGGTTCCTGAATGTCTTTGTTTTCATCTGGCTCATCGAGGGCAGATAAATCTACATTTGTGTTGTCAGAAGGAGTGCTATCAATACCCAATTCATTCTCAACTTCGGCAATTACACTTTCAAGAAGATCAATGTCATCATAAAACGACATATCATCTTCCTTGACAGCTTCTTGCTGACCAAGCACTTTCATTTCAAGCATACTTAATGCTTTATCAATTATACTATCTTTGTCACGATATGTTTTCATATTCCCCTCTCCTTTATAATTTAAAACGAAATCAGCAGGTGTCTTATATCTTGTTATGTTATTAGCCATAATTAAACCTCCAAAAAAAAATTAAGTTAACGTTTATTGTTGCTGTTTACGTGCTTTGTACTTTTTATATCCATAATAGCCTGCAGCACCAGCAGCGGCAACTCCAGCGGCAACTCCAACAGTTTTCAAGTTAAGTCTTATCTTCTTCAGTCTATTAGCTAATGCACCAAATTTCTCTGCAGTGCGTTTAATAAGACTTTTCTTTTGTGTATCAACTTTCTTAACTTCTTTTGCAACTTTAGCAGCTTCATCTTTCTTTTTACGTTTAAGCAGATCCCTCATTTTAGTCATTAGTGATTTACGCACATTATTAAGTCTAGTTAACTGACGACCAAAGAATTGTAATAATTTCGCCATTTGTTTTACAATTTTACCCATAGCAGAATAAAGTCTGGCCTTGCTTTTATTCTTCTCAAACGATGCACGTGTACTATACTTGCTTGCTCGATTAAGTAGTCTGTTTGCATACCTAGAAATAGCATTAGTAGAAGTTGGTATTGTCTGTTCAACTAAATTCTGTTCTTGCGTTACTATAATCATATGAATAACCTCCAAATATAATTTTTAATGGTCAAAAAGGGCCCACATTGTGGGCCAAAAAAAGGAGTTGTGATATGCGAGAAAATTACGTTCTACTTATCTTTAACCTAGCAACACCTTTTGGTCTTGCAGTCAAATTAGCATATCTTGACATAACTGTAATTGTTGGTTTTGGGCCAAGTGGATATGGAGTAATAATTACTGGTCTATATGGCGCATGAATAAAAATAGCTTTCATATCTTCATTTGGTTTGTAATCAATAAGCATTTTACCTTTTGGTACAGCAGAGCTTACTAATACACTCCATTTGCTAGTGATCGTACCAGTTTGATATCCAACAGTTCCACCATCCTCACTAGAGCCAGTATAACTAAATTCATTTAAAGCTTCAAATATAGCAGCATCAACAGGATTAGCAGCTATTGTGTTACCACCACCAAGCTGAGTATCATTATATATTTCAGCAGATAACTGACCTAACTTTACTAATATGTTTTCGTACCACATTTTCTGACCCCAAGTAAATGTGGCTGGTGGATTCACATTAAATTCATCAATATGATTAGCACCTGCCATTGTTTCGGCAACTTTAATAAGAGTATTGATAATTTCTCTATCAATATCTAATGCTATCTGCTGAGCAATTACAGAGCTCAAATCAGCCTGAAAGTCAATATCGAACAGGGCCTTATAATCCTGCTCAACTTCTATTGACCAGTCACCACTGATCTTTCTATCAGTAACGATTAATCTCAATTTAGTAAGTTTAAAATTAGCTTTACTATTAATAGTATTCTCTTCTAATGAAATAGAACCAGTCACATGTGCTTTAACTGTTACTCCGGAAGCAGGTGCTGGGTCACAAGATAAATGAACAACACCATTAAAGTAATCAGCCTTGCCAGTAATTACATATTTATTTCCAGAAGTTGGAAATGTTACGTCAAATGCAAATGTTCCATCTACTGTTGGTTGTGCATTAACTTCAACAGTTTCAGGTCCAGATCCAGTGTCTTCAGATACTACATCGATAACTAAATTCTTAGCTAAATGTGCAACCGTAGAAGTTAAACCAGCGGCAGCTAACAAATCAATATTACCTGGTATAGTAATATCTCCAGATACAGCTACACCACCAGAAATATCAGTATCTATTGATGGTGCAGTAGCAGTAGTTCCACCATATTTCTCAAATGTAACTTCAAGAAATGGTACGAAATCATCTGGCTTATCTATAGGCCTGACAGTAACCAGATCTTTTGCTACAAGACGTGGAAAGAAATGTCTCAATACAGGTAACATTAATGTTTCATAAGGATTCATATTAGAAATAGAGTTCTCAACAATAACTTGTCTTGTATTATCAGCAAGTGTTCTAAAAGCAGCTTGCTGATCCTCATGTAATGTTTGAGCAAAAGACTCAACATAAATATTCCAAGCCGCATCATCAACTGCTACAGCTCTAATGTTCTTAAAATCAACATTATTCTTTTTCTGATAAGCATAAGCCTCTTTTAATACATGTTTCATAAGATCCTCCTAGGTGCTATATAGTCAAACACAGTTATGCATATTAAGATGATTCATTGTCTTCATCTTGTGACTCAAGTCGTTGAATTTTCTTAAGCCACTCAGAAGACAGCTCACCTTTTGCTACAGCATTTGTAATTTCTCGTTTTAGTAATAAAAACTTTCTATCATTCTGTCGTTCGTTCATATTATCTTCAGATAACTGATGAATGAAAATATGCATAACTGTTATTCTCCTTATTTTTTTTTGTTGTGTACACTACGACAAAATAGAATGTGCAAGTCCACCTGCAAATGGTGAACTTTTAAGTTGATTAAACATATCAGCAACATTAGACACTACTGAAGACGAAGCTAGCTTTTCAACTGATTTAATTGGTATAGTGAAGCATTTAGATACTGATGGATGTAAATTAGAACATAGCGATACAAAACCTTGTTCCTCATTTACTACAACTATTGTATGCCATCCTAACTTGCTCATTTTAATTAAAGATTCGGTTGATGTAACACCAGCTTGTTTAAAATCAGTAGAAGCTGCTATCAACGATACCATTTTACCAGTAATTAGTGTAGTACTTAACTTGTCGTATAAACCAAGTTTATTTAAAAATGTTGCAAATGCTTTACCTAGTCCAGTTCTAGATACTTTTCTACTAATCTTAGCAAAAGTACTCATTGACGATTCATTCTGAATAATATTCATTACTGTTTTAGCAGGTTCTATATCTACTACAACTTGAATCACTGCAAGCTTTTGACCTGGACCTTTTACAACTGTAGGATCATAATCAACAAATTTATTGACCGATTCAAACAGTTTATCGTAATACAGAAATGCAATATATCGTTCAAGCAATTTAACTATACCTGGATATAAATGATTATCTATAGTGTCACTTCCCAATGCATAAAATACATATAGCATATGTAAACCTCAGTTATAGAAATTGAAATTTTGTCTCTCTCTGTTTTGTTACATGATTATACGATTTTGTAGTGACATTAAACTGTTTATCTATATACTTGCGTGAAGCAGAGTTCATCATTATCACATTATTAGGTTTGCGCAGATTACGCACTTTTTGTGCTTTTGCAATCTCATTTGATAATAACTGAATAATGTCACTATATCTACTCTTCATATCTGTTGAATCTCCAAGCGAAAACTCGATTTATGTTAATCCTGCTCTACGTTTTGCTTCAGTTCGTGCATCCTTTATAGGAATATCTGGATTTAGTATAACTTTAGATAGCTCATTATAATATCTTGCTTTCTTTTCGTATTTTTCAGCTTGAGATACTTTATCTTTTTGTGCATACGCTTTAGCAATAACAAGCATTTGTTTAGCTAATGACTTATAGTAATCAGATGTTGCTTTTCTTATGCATTCAGCACGTTTTCCTTTATCTTTAAGTTTCTTACATACTTTCTTTGCACGTTTAAGCTGTTTATTAAACATAATACGATCACGCATCAAGCGTCTTGCTAACGCAGCACCCAAAACACCTACAAGTGGTGATACAGTTGCTCCAATAGCAAATCCTCCAACTGTACCAGCTTTTGTTGCTAAATCTTCATTAATCATTTGTTTAGCTTTTGCAACATCGGATTCTTTACAGATAATGACCATTATAATCCTCCAAATTAGTCTTTCTTTGCTTCTTCATATGCTGTCTGTATAGGAATATCTGTTGACTTTAAAATACTTGCAAACTTTCTATAAAAATTTAGCTTATCTTCAGTTTTAGCAAGCAACTTCTCAATCTGTCTTTTCTTTTCCGGATCTTTCTGTTTTACCATAGCCTGTTTCAATACTCGCGATTCAGCTTCATATGTAGAAGCATTATCAGTTGCCCATTTAATCATAAGCTGTCGCTTACATTTTTGTTGCTCCTCAAAATCTGGTAATGTCTGACATTTCTTTTTAGCTTCGTGTAATTTATTAGCAAACTCTCCACGTTGTGCTCGTAATCTTGAAATAACTTCAGCTGCTGTTGGCCCTAATAATGCAGCCCAAGTTAATGCAGTTCCTATAGCTCCCATATTGTTACCCTCTATCTATATATAATCTGCTAAATTAGCAATTCGTTTACTAATTCTTAAAATCCGCCTTTTTACTAAAAAAGCTAATCCTACATCCGCGGCAAATAAAGCAACCTGTTGCATTAAATGCAACTCATCAGTTAAATTTTTAGTCATTAACTTACTAAACTTAGCTCGTACTTTCTTATAACACTTTTGTTTATGTAACCATGACTTTAATACCATGCACTGTTTACGCTCATGATGAAAATTTTCAAGTAACTTTTTTCGTTTTAGAATAATAGCTTTATACTTGTTATACGTATCTTCGTCAACTTTAACACCCAGAATTCTATGTTGCATATCTTATTTTCCACAACAGTATGGTTGATGCTTATTTGCAAAATGTACTAACTCGGACGCTAAAATTGCAGCGGCACCAATATGTACATCATTAGCAATATCTCCCTGTTCTAATAATTGACCTTCAGTTAGTATTGGAAATACTGACATAAAGTATATGGCAATTTCTGCCAATTTCTCTTTAGCAACAGCATCTGAAAGATCAGATATTGTAGTATATTCAGTCATTTGTTCTTTTGCTTTCTTCTTACAACTTTCTACAAATATATCATAATGTTCTTTTACATAATCTTTAGCTTCTTGCTTTGCAATACTAGCTAACTCTATAGCACTCTCGTATAGATCATCAGAGCTTGATACTACAGCAAGTTTATTTGGAGCAGAAGTATGTAAATCATGTATTATATCAATATATGCTTCTTTTACAGTAATATATCCTGTATAAGCATCTGTGTCTAATGCGATTTTGGCTTGTTCACCAAACAGTAAATAATCAATAGATTCACTAACTAAATCAATATAGTTAAACTGCATAAAGGCCTCCATAAATCGAATTTAATGTGACAATACTGCTACGTAACGCAGCTACACAACATAATGTACATCCAAATGATATTGGATGATATATTTTCTGACAGCTTGTTAATACTGTAGTCATCTGCTTAACATTAGCTAATAATATATTAACTACTCGCTCGATAAAAGTCTCTCCATGTTTTCCTTCTGTTTTAACCAATGGATCAATTATTTTATATTGATTCAATGAGACTGATTCGTAACTGGATTGATTTACTACGTCTAAAACTAGCGCTGATAATAGTCCTAACTTTAATGCTGTTGACACAAATTTAGAACTTATAGTAATAAACGGCATACTGTCCATCTTCGCTAATAAAACAGTATGCATGTTATCAACTGAGTTAAATATATGAGGTGTAACTTCTAAAATTTTGTCAGCAGCAGGTCGCACGAATAAAGCTTTTGATAGACCATATGCGACCTGCACTTTTACATACGGCAATAAAGCTTCATTAGCCTCGCTCGTATTAGATATATCAGTAACTAATGTTATACCAAGCTTAGATAGTATAGGCGGATACGTATTTAACACTTCAGATATATTAAATGTATTTGAAATCTTTGAGTATATGTAAGTGGTTAAAATACACGTTCTGCAAAATGCTCGAATCATACAGTACCTCTATTTCTCATACTTAATCCAATCATTGCAACTCCAGCTACAAATAATACAATGCCAACACGACCAGCTTTGTCATTAAATAGTTCACTAAAATTTTGTTTAATTTGTACAGCTAATGTAAACAACTTCTTTTTAGATGTTGCATCTTGAGGTTCTGATGTATCAACTTCTGCATGAATTTTCGTTTTCGTTAATGCTAGTACATATATAGCTGTGACTATTAATAATACACCAATTACAAAATACTTATTTCGAGTTATGCTAAGAACTTTTTTTGCAATATTAGTCAGCTTAGTTTCAACTGCTTTTCGTTTAGCTTCCGCATCTGGTAAATTCTTCTCTTTAGCAAGCTCATTAACAACATTGCTCAAATCTGGTATTAACTTAGATAAGGGTTCAACAAATGGTTTAAGTAACCGTTCATACATAGTCTTGCCAACATCAGCACTCCACAGTTTTACTAATGCAGCTCCACCAAGAATTTTGTATAAAGTATTTTTACTTTGTTTTGCTATGTTATCAAGAGAATTTGAATCTAAAGACTTAAAATCCGCTTCTATGAGATATCTGCCAGTTAATGTATAATATAACAACTTTTGAGCCTCCAAACATATTCTTTTTAGTGTGTTCTAGCTAATCGTTAAAATGGTACAGAGCTATCGTTTTTAGACGCCAAATCGTTTGATTCTGCAGCTGATGATTCAGGAATTTGCGTTACAGATGTATTTGATTCAACATGTTCGTTTGTTGCAGAACTAGTTACTGAATCAACTAATTGCTCAAGTTCGTTAGAAGTATTTGTAGTATGTTCGTCAGTTTCAGCTGACTCCATATCATTATCGTCAACTATAAGTGATCTACCAAGTTTAGCAAGAATTTGTTCTGCATGTTTATTAAACACAGTAGTAACTATGTTACGAAATTCACTATCTTCCAAATACTTCTTCTTGAAATCTTTCAAATGAAACGATTTCTCTGGATAATCTTTAAATCGCCTATAAGCACCTGCAGGAACGATTGCTTTTTCCTGAATTAAAAATTCACATATAGACCATATATCATCGAAACCAGTACTATGGTCAAATATCATTGTAAACTTAGCACCATCCGATCTTTTCTTACATTTTACTGTAAGAAATTCTACTTTACTTCCACTAAAACCATATGCATCTTGTACTTTACCAAGATTCTTCATGTATAACAATGTAAACGCATTGAACTTCAATGGATTACCACCTGGCATATCTTTACCAAATGGCATATACTTTAATTCTTTAGCTGGAGTTATATATGAATCCATAGCTATTACATCTCTTAATTGATTAACTATGATAAATGCTATATTATGATTGATGCATTTAGCTATCATTTTGGGCAGCATATGTCCCAACAGTCTAACTTTCCAACCAGTAGCTTTAGTAGGATCATCAAGTTTCATTTCTTTATCTGTCATTGTATTAGCATATGTATCCCATACGAATAGTGTAGGATCAGTAATATTTTTAGCTTTCTTTATTTCGGCTACATTATCTAGTAACTTATCTATTTCCTCCAGTGTTAAACCAACTTTAACAAGAGCATGTTGAATATTCAACAACTTCATTCTTTGTTCATCTAATGAAAACTCGTTATCCACATAAACAGAAAATGCTGATTTATATTGTTGTTCTAATTTAGCACACAAACATTGAGCCAATGTAGATTTACCAGCACCAGGTGTTCCTATTAGTACTAATGGTGCACCCACCGGCAAGCCACCGGTATATAAGTCGAATACAGCAAAACCAGAACTGATTGTTTTAATACTATTTATATCGTAACCTGCATCAAATGATGATTCTAAAAGCTCTAAAACTTCTTGTTGTAATTCGTTAAACGTTGAACTCATAACGCAAACTCCTTTTAGTTTAAGGTTAAGCTTTCTGTTCTGACATCATATGACTAATTAATTTTTGCAATTCGTTACGTACCAATTCCATTGTAGCATCTTCATCCACATCTTGCTGTTCTTCTTTCAATTTATCAAGTAATCTACTTATCTCTTGAAAGTAAGCTAATTGTAATCTATATAATTCTGTTGCCGCTTTCAATCTTTGTTCAAATACGAAAGCAGATCTTGCATCTATTTTCTTAGGAAATAAAGACATTATATGAGCTTCTAACGTTTCCAGCTTATGTAGTTTATCTTCTAATTTAGTTTTCAAATCTACTACAGAATCAAGCATATCTCACCTCTACATCGTTGAGACGTTGATTAATAGCAGGAAGAATATGTTTACGTGTAAAATCTTCATACTCAGAATATGACATTATTATATCACTATTATCCATAGATAAAATACCAGTTTCCGGTAAGATTGCATTATGTACTGTAATCTTCCATGTAGTTATATCATCAATAAGACTGAGTATAGATACTACAAGGTCCGGTTCTCGTACAACTGTAATTCTAGCTTCCTTCCACTGTATATTGCTCGTATTAATTCTGCGTAAATTTGACTTAAGTGTGTTAATGTATCTTGGTTGTGTATAATACGAATATGGTTTTATTGTAAACGACACACCATCAATCAACTCTAGTAATTGTTGTGTCAGCGGTAATGTTAAATTCGAATCAATTTTAATTTTCAATCCTTTTTGTTTTTGTTTTGTTAAAAACGGTATAAGCTTGTTTTGGTGTAATGTTGGTTCACCACCACTAATGACAATACCGTCAATAAATTGTCTATATCTGTCTATCAGTTTATCAGCATCCTGTTCACTAATTAATGATTGATTTGTTATAGAAACTAACTCATGATTATAACAATATTTACATCTTAGATTACACCCACGTGTAAATAGTATTAACGAGGGATATGGCTCAAAATCTACAAGAGTGCTAAATATATTGGCAAACATGTAATCCTCCTTTCATCAAAAACACTAGTGATTAGACATGTGACTATATCCAACAAAATTTGATAATCCTATCAATCTTCTAGTTTGCCACTCCTTTTGTTTGCCCTTGTTCCATAAATTTACAGGTCGAACATAACCTACTACTCGTGTCATTTGAATTGTTTTGATCTTTTTCTTCATGTCAACACTCCTTTTTAGCTTTTAATTGTGTTATATTTTTTTATGCACTTCCATCCTCCATATGGATATACTACATCCATATCCTTAAGCTTGAACTTCGTTTCATATATCCAGACTGTAACCCTTCAACACATCAATATGATTATTGATTTTAATCGTGGCACCTTCTTTAAACCCAACTTCACTGAATTTCTTTCGATATCCTTTGATACCAGGATTCACTTTGAGTTGATATCCCTGTTTCAATAGAATTTCCGTATCATACACTTCATGAAATGCATCTGGATTACCATTTCTGTTCGTAGCTGCACGAATTTTCTTTTTGTCTTTCACAACATAGTACAATCGATTACGTTCACTATTTTTCATTCTGCGATTGTGTTGTCGTTTTTGTTCAAAACGGATTACTTGTACAGCTGTAAATCGTTCATGTTCAAGAGTTTCATTATATCGCACTGGTTTGTTGATAGCAATACAGTAAGCATCGTTACAATGTGTCTTAGCAAGATTGAGCTCTCTGCGAATGACATATGAATCAGCACCAACACAGAACCAAACTCGATCTTTACTGAATTCGTCTTCCATCCAACGCTTTAAGAACGGCATAATTGTATTAAGCCTGGATGTGGATGCGAAATCTGCTATTTTCGTTTTAATTTTACGTTGCAGCTTCTTCAACAACTGAGCATCAGAGTGTACTCTAACATGACACTCTGGACATAATGTGAGCTACCATACTCTAAAGAGGCATGGCTTCCTGCTTCATCGTACAAGACTTGTTCGAATG
>Ga0256842_1003584_pt1 | contig 10232 bp, 9 predicted proteins | sample 4559240metaG_FD_185973 | JGI IMG/M metagenome (GOLD analysis project Ga0256842, IMG submission 185973) | Hydrothermal vent microbial communities from Guaymas Basin, Mexico - 4559-240 | ecosystem: Environmental > Aquatic > Marine > Hydrothermal vents | place: Mexico: Guaymas Basin | collected...
TCTCAACGTTCCGGTTCCCAAAATCAAGGACGACGAAATTCTCGTAAAAGTAAAAGCGGCCGCAATTTGCGGAACGGATTTGCATATTTATGTGTGGAACAAGTGGGCCGAGGAAAAAATTTACCCTCCGCAAATAATGGGGCATGAGTTTGCAGGAGAAGTAGTCGAAACGGGCAAAGAAGTAAAGAGGATAAAAAAGGGAGATTATATTTCCGCGGAGACGCATATTTCCTGCGGGCATTGTTATCAATGCTTGACGGGACATCCGGAGGTTTGCGAGAATTTAAAAATCCTGGGAGTTTCAAGGGACGGGGCATTTGCCGAATACATTGCAATTCCCGAAAAAATCGCATGGAAGAACCCCGAAAATCTGCCCGTGGAATTCGCCGCGATACAGGAACCGTTAGGAAATGCCGTTGACACCGTCCTTGCGGAGGACGTTGCGGGAAAAACCGTCGCAATAACGGGTGTAGGGCCGATAGGCCTTCTCGCCGTAGGCGTGGCACGCGCAAGTGGGGCAACGAAAATCATCGTATCCGACCTCAGCGATTACCACCTCGAAATTGCGAAAAAGATGGGCGCGGATGTTGCGGTGAACGCGGGAAAAGAAAATTTCAAAGAAGCTGTTTTTGAAGAAACAGACGGCTTGGGCGTGGACGTGGGGCTTGAAATGTCGGGGAGCGGAAAGGCACTCAATGATCTTCTTTCCGTGATGACCCCCGGAGGAAGAGTTTCTCTTTTGGGATTGTTCGGTGAAGATTTTGTCCCCGTTTCACTGAACGACAACGTGATATTCAAAAAACTCAGGATATACGGAATCACGGGTCGAAGAATTTTCCAAACATGGGTGATCGTGTCAAGGCTTCTCTCCTCCGGAAGGCTGGACGTTTCGCCTGTTATTACGCACAAATTCAAACTTGAAGATTTCGAAAAAGGAATGAAACTGATGGAGGAGAAAAAATCCGGAAAAGTCATTTTATATCCTTAAAGGAGGTGGGTAAAATGAGCCTTAAAAAGGTGAAAACGCTACTCGAAGAGCATCTTAAAAAACTTGAAGAACAAGGCACTTTGAAAGGAAAAGAAGCGGTAATCACAGGGATAAAACCTGCGGAGGGTGAAAAAGGGCCGCGATATTTCATCGAAGGATACGGAGACAAAGAATTCCTCAGGATGAACGCGAACAACTATCTCGGAATGTCTTTAAACAAAGACGTGATAAAAGCGGAAGAGGAAACTGCGGAAAAATTCGGAGCGGGCCCGGGAGCAGTGCGTTTCATAAGCGGAACGTACAAAGTGCATAAAGAGTTGGAGGAAAAACTTGCAAAATTTCATAACAGGGAAGACGCAATGATTTTCAGCGCGGCATACGCAACCGTAATGGGTGTTCTCCCTCCTCTCATAACAAAAGACACGATCGTGATAAGCGACGAACTGAACCACAACTGTATAATCAATGCAATAAGGCTTTCGAAACCGAGAGACAAAAAGATATACAAACACAACAATGCGAAAGACCTCGAAAGGGCTTTGGAAGAATCCGTCGGAAACGCAAAAAGAGTCATAATCGTAACGGACGGCATTTTCAGTATGCGCGGAGAATGGGCGCCTCTCAAAGAGATCGCGGACCTTGCCGAAAAATACGACGGCAAATTCGAAGAAGGCGTAATCACAATGGTCGACGATTCTCACGGGGTCGGAGCAATAGGAGAAACGGGAAGAGGAACGACGGAATTCCTTGGCGAAAACAGAATCGACATTCTCGTTGCAACTTTGGGAAAAGCGCTCGGAGTGAACGGAGGATACGTTGTGAGCGACAAAACGGTAATCGATTACCTCAGGGAAACGGCGCCGTTTTACATTTACTCGAACCCTATAACCCCCGGTGAAGCGGCAGCCTCCGTAAAAGCGCTTGAAATCTTAGACAGCCCCCGCGGAAGGGAACTTCTCAAACACCTCCACGATATGACGAAAAAATTCGAACAAGGGCTTATAAATTTGGGATACGAAGTGATCAAAGGCCCGCACCCCGTTGTCCCTCTTATGATAAGGGACACAAAGAAAACGCGCGACCTCGTTTCGTTCCTTATGCGGAACGGAATCCTTGCAACAGGGCTTGCATATCCCGTTGTCCCGAAAGGAGACGAAGAAATAAGGTTCCAAATTTGCGCGGACCATACGGAATACGATATTGACTTCGCGTTAGACGTTTTGGAGAAGTATAAAAACACTCATTGATTTTGCAAACCACGGAGGTTTCGTATAATAGGGCGGAAAGGAGTTATGATGGAAAAAATTGCAATTGTTCTTGCTGCCGGGATAGGCAAGCGGATGCATTCGAAAACACCGAAAGTACTGCACAAAATTTGCGGCACGGAAATGATTTTTTACCCGATTGAATCCGCAAGAAAGGCAGGCTTCGGGAAAGTCGTCGTTGTGATTTCGGAAAATATTGACCCTTCGCTTTTCAAAGAGGAAAAAGTCGCTTTTCAAAAAGTTCCGCTGGGAACGGGAGACGCAGCGGCAAAAGGACTCGATGCGGTAAAATCCGCGCCGGAAGATGCGGAAATTTTGATACTGACGGGTGACAACCCCTTAACGGAAGAAGGCGACATAAAAGCGCTTTCCGAATTCTTCGAGAACGGAGGTTTTGATGCGGTGGTTCTTTCGGCGGAAGCGGACAACCCCGCAGGATTAGGGCGCATAATTTCGGATAACGGCAAATTTGTAAAGATCGTCGAAGAAAAAGACGCAACAGAGGAAGAGAAAAAGACAAAAGAGATAAACACGGGCATATACGTGTTCAAAAAATCCGCGCTGGAAGAAAGTTTGGCGCATCTTTCAAACAACAATGCGCAGGGCGAATACTACCTCACGGACACACTTTCTTACCTGAAAAACGCGGGCAAAAAAGTCGGGGTCTTCAAGATGGAGAGGAAACTTCCCGTTTACGGAGTGAATAACAGAAAAGAACTTTCGATTGCGACAAAAATCATACAGCAGAAAATTCTCGATAAATTGATGCTTTCCGGAGTTACCATTTTGAACCCGGAAACAGTCCTGATAGATAAAGAGGTAAAAATAGGAAACGACACGGTGATTTACCCGGGAACGTCAATTTTCGGTAAAACGGAGATAGGCGCGGATTGCGAGATAGGCCCGAATACGAAGATAGAAAACGCAAAAATCGGAAACAGCGTAAAGGCGCAGTTCAGCGTAATTTTGGAATCCGAGATAGGAGACGGATGCGTAATAGGGCCGTTCTCTTACGTAAGGCCGGGCAATAAATTTGTAAGGAACGTTAAAATCGGGACATTTGTGGAAGTCAAAAAATCGTTCGTCGACGAAAACAGCAAAATCCCGCACCTCAGTTACATAGGAGACGCAACCGTGGGGAAAGGCGTAAATATCGGCGCGGGAACAATCACCTGCAACTTCAGCGGGCTTGAAGGACACAAAAAGAATCCCACTCACATCGGAGACAACGTGTTTATCGGCTCTCACACAACACTTGTCGCCCCGGTGAAGATTGCAAGCAATGCGTACACAGCGGCGGGATCCGTTATCAACAAAGATGTTCCGGAATGGACGCTCGCCATAGGACGCGCAAAACAAGTAAACAAAGAAAATTGGGTGAAGAGGAGGAAGGGAAATGGTTGATTTGAAAAGTAAGGAAGTAAAGATTTTTTCGGGCAACGCAAACAAAGAACTCGCAAAAGCAATTGCAGATTATCTCAATTTGCCGCTCGGCGAAATGCTTGTTTCCCGCTTCCCGGACGGGGAAATAAGGGTGCGCTGCCTTGAAAATGTAAGGGGGAGCGATGTTTTTATAGTTCAACCGACATTCGCGCCTGCGGACAACCTGATGGAGCTCCTTATTATGATCGATGCATTGAGAAGGGCATCGGCGCATACGATCGGAGCCGTGCTTCCGTTTTTCGGGTATGCCAGGCAGGACAGAAAAACGCAGTCGAGAGAACCGATTTCCGCAAAACTTGTCGCAAACCTCATCACCGTCGCCGGCGCAACGCGAGTTATAGCGGTTGATTTGCACGCAGGCCAAATTCAGGGGTTCTTCGATATTCCGACGGACAATCTCACCGCAATGCTCATTCTCGCCGATTATTTCAAAGAAAAGAACTTCGAAAAGCCTGTGATTGTTGCGCCCGACGTGGGTGCAGTCCACAGGGCGACGGAATTTGCGAAACATATCCCGCATTCCACTCAGGCAATTTTCGTGAAAAGAAGGCTCAGCCCGGATGAGGTGGAAACGAACAGGTTAATAGGAGACGTAGTAGGAAAAACGGTGATTCTTGTTGACGATGCGATACATACGGGCGGGACTATTGTATCCGCGGCAAAAGAAGTTGTGAAAAGAGGAGCAAAGGAAGTTTACGCCTGCGCAACGCACGGAATATTCGCGGGAGATAGCCTTAAAAAAATTAAATCCTCTCCCATTAAAGAACTTGTCATTACCGATTCCGTCCCTCATACAAACCTGCCACCGAACATAAAGGTGCTGAGCATTGCACCACTTATCGGAGAAGCGATAAAACGCATATCCTTGCACCAGTCAATCAGTGCGCTATTTGAACAAAAAGGGGAAAAGTGATATAATTCGATGTCTAAAATTTGAAATAGAGAGGTGAAGTGATGAAAAGAGTTCCCATAGAGGTTAAAAAGAGAGATGTAAAAAAGAAAAGTATGTTAAATAATTACAGGAGGCAGGGTTTGATTCCGGCGGTGGCGTACGGAGAAGGTGTTGACCCCACTCCAATTGTTCTTAACAGAAAAGATTTTTTGAGAACATTGAGGACGGAGGGCGTAAACGTGATTTTCGACCTTACGCTTGAGGGGAAAAATTACCCTTCCATTATAAAGGAACTGCAGAAAGACCCGGTAAAAGACACCATTTTGCACATCGATTTTATGATTGTCAATATCAATAAGCCGGTTACCACCGTGATTCCCATTGAAACAACGGGAACTTCAAAAGGCGAAAAACTCGGCGGCCTTCTCGAACAGGAGCTTTACGAATTGGAAGTGGAAGCGCTTCCTTTGGACCTTCCCGACAAAGTTGTTGTTGACGTTACGGATCTCGGAATGCACGACGTCGTTTTTGTCAAAGACCTTAACATTTCCGACAAAGTGAAAGTTCTCACGCATCCGGATACTCCGGTTGTATCCGTTGTCGCACCTGCAAGAGAAGAAGTCCCTGCTGCTGTCGAAGGCGAAGAAGGAGAAGCGGCGGAAGGCGAAGAAAAGAAAGAAGAAGCGACGGCATCTTCCGAAGAAAAGAAAGAGTAGATCCGTTAGGGATAAAACCTCGAAAGTGTCAGCAAATAAGTATTGCTGACACTTTTTTATCGGAACGTATGAAAATTATTTTTATAGGAGACATATTCGGAAGGCCCGGAAGAAGGGCATTAAAAAATCTGCTTCCGAAAATAAAAGAAACGTTTTCACCCGATTTTGTCGTTGCAAACGGAGAAAATGCGGCACACGGAGCAGGAATCACCCCGAAAGTTGCGGAAGAGATATTCTCTTCGGGCGTCGATGTGATAACGGGCGGAAACCACTCGTTCGACAAGCGCGTGATCTGGGATGAATGGGATAAGTTCCCTTTTCTTTTAAGGCCTTTGAATTTTCCCGAACAAGTGCCGGGAAAAGGATTTGCCGTTTCCGAGAAAAACGGGTTCACGCTCGGGGTGATCAATTTGCAGGGCAGGGTATCGCTCCCTCCGACGAATTCTCCTTTTGAAACGCTGGACAAAATCATTAAAGAAATTGATGCGGATGCCGTGCTTGTTGATTTTCACGGAGAGGCAACGAGCGAGAAAATCGCATTCGGATACTATGCGAACGGTAAAGTCTCGGCGGTTTTAGGCACGCACACACACATTCAGACAAACGACGCACGGATATTGGACAAAGGAACCGCATATATCACGGATGTAGGGATGTGCGGAACGATTGATTCGGTGATAGGGCTCGACAGAGATGTAGCATTAAGGCGCTTTTTGACGCTTCTTCCTTACGGTTTCAAAGTAGGGGATGGGCGTGCAAAATGCGACTTCGTCTACATTGAAACGGATAACAACGGAAAGGCGGTGAAAATTGAACCTCACACAATTGCAGAAGAGGATTGACAAAGAGATACCGAAAATTGCAAAGAAACTCGCCGAAAATTCAGAGCAGATGTTCCTTGTGGGCGGTGCTTTGAGGGATATTGTTTTCGGAAAAAAGCCCGCGGATTTTGATTTCGTCATTTCTGACATAGAAAAAGCGAGATCTTTTTTTTCAAGGGAAAAAATAAAATTTTTTACCATTGAGAAAAAGGATTTTATATTCCTCAGGGTTATCCTGAAAGGAAGAACTCTCGATTTCATAAAGCAGGATAAACCGCTCGTTGCCGACATCCGCGAAAGGGATTTCACGATAAACACGATTTTTTACAATGTAAAAACAAAAGACCTTATCGGCTCGCACGAGGCGTTCGAAGACATAGAAAATAGGATTTTGCGCATTGCTTCCCCGGATTCCATAGAGAAAGACCCGCTGAGAGCGTTAAGGGGCATAAGGTTTGCCGCAAATTTCGAACTTAAAATCGAAAAACTGACAAAAGAAAAAATGCGTTCCGGTTTCGCACTTTTGAAAAACGTTCCGAGCGACAGGAAACACGACGAACTGAGAAAACTTTTTTCCGCAAACTTTGAAAGCCTTGTCAAAGTATTCTGCGAGATTCTTTCCGAAAAAAAAGATTGCGTTTCGAAAGAAGTTATTCTGTCCGTAAAACGTTGCGAAGAATTTCATTCCTGCAAGACGGAAATAAGCAAAGGCATCTCTCTTGCCCACCTGTGCAAACTCTCTGCAATTTCCGAAACATTCCGCCTGGACGAGGAAGAAGTTTTCGGAGTTACGAAAAAGGAAAAAGAATTTTTAGACGTGCTCAAAAATACAAAATGCGAGTTCGAGTATTTCTTTGAGGTGTTCGAAAGGCACAATGCGGAATTTGCGGTATGCGCAAACGTTTTCCGGTGCAACGGAGAAAAAGCGGATAAAATCGCAAAGTGGGAAAAGGTAAAAATCGACGGAAACAAATTGAAAGAAGAAACAGGCATTTCCGGTAGAGAACTCGGAAAACTGAAAAGGGAAAAGACAAAGGAAATGTGCAAAAAGATTTATGAAGAAGTTTAAAATAGTCACTTACGGCTGCCAGATAAACGAATACGAATCCGAAAAATTCAGGGAATTCCTGCTAAAAGCGGGGCTTGAAGAAACGGACAGAGAAAGAGACGCGGATTTCGTCATACTGAACAGTTGTGCGGTAAGGAAAAAATCGGAGCAAAAACTTTTGAGCAGAGTGGGATATATAAGAAAACTCTTTTACGAACAGGGGAAACCCGTCTCCGTTGTGACGGGCTGCGTTGCAACGGTAAAAGAGAAAGAAATAAAGCGGATAGGCGAAAAGAGCGTTGCCCTCGTGATGAAAGGCACGCGCTCCCTGAAAGAGCGCATCGAGAAATTGAGAGAGTTCCTGAATATCGAATTTATCGAACCTTCCCCGCAGGTAAAGGGAGTTTTCGCATACGTCCCGATCATATTCGGGTGCGACAACTTCTGCACGTATTGCATCGTGCCTTTTACAAAGGGAAGGGAGCGGAGCAGAACAAAAGAGGAAGTGCTTAAAGAAGTACGTTTCTTAGTTGAGGGCGGAACAAAGGAAATCGTCCTTCTGGGGCAGAACATAAATCATTACGGAAGAGACATAGGTTATAAAAACGGATTTGTCGAAATTTTGGAAGAGGTAAACAAAATACCGGGATTGAAAAGGCTGAGGTATCTCACCCCGCACCCTGCGGATTTTACGGACGAAGATTTAAAAAGGATGCGCAACCTCGAAAAACTCTGCCCGCATTTTCACCTCCCCGTTCAGTCAGGAAGCGACAAAATCCTGAAACTTATGAAGAGGGGATACACAAAAGGGGAATACCTTTCCTTGATAGAGAAAGTCAAAAAACTCTTCCCCGAAGCAAGCATAACGACGGACATCATAGTGGGCTTTCCGCAGGAAACGGAAGAAGATTACGAAGAAACGAAAAAACTCGTCGAAGAGGTGAGGTTCGACAAGATATTTATTGCCGCATATTCCCCGAGGGAAGGGACCGTTGCCGCAAAAATGGAAGGGCAGATCGAAGAAAAAGTAAAGAAGGAAAGGTTGAATGAACTTCTGAAAATCGAAGATGAAATTTCTTTGGAGAAAAACAGGGCATTTGTGGGAAAGGAAACGGAAGTACTCGTCGAGAACGTAAAAGAAAGCGAAGCAATCGGAAGGAACCCGCAGGACAAAGTCGTTATCATAGAAAATCCGAAATCAAAGAAAGGAGACATCGTCTCGGTTCGCATAAAAGACGCAGACAAAATGCACCTTCGCGGAATCGAAGAATGAAAAAAGCCGTCATTATTTTAGGCCCAACCGCAACGGGCAAAACGAAACTCGCGCTGAAACTCTCCGAAAAATTCCCGTTCGAAATAATCTCCGCCGATTCGATGCAATTTTACAAGGAAATGGACATAGGAACAGACAAAGTGCCCGCAGATTTTATGAAGAAAGTCCCCCACCACCTTATCGACATAATCACAATCGAAGAGGAGTTCAGCATTGCGGAGTTCAAAAAACTCGCAACGCAAAAAATGAAAGAGATTGTAAAGAGGAACAAAATTCCGCTGATCGTAGGAGGATCGGGGCTTTACATAAGGACACTCACGGAAAATTTCCCCGTTGAGGAATTTGCACCGCCCGACAAAGAGTTGAGAAGCAAACTTGAAAATACACCCATGGAAGAACTCCGAAAAATTGCGGAGAAAATTGACCCGAAGGCGGTTTCCAAAATCGGGAAAAGCGACAGAAAACGTCTTATACGCGTCATCGAATTTTTTGAAAAAAGCGGAAGACGGATTTCGGAAGTTAAAAATACACCTCCTGAGTTCGAATTTCTGAAGATAGGCTTGATAAAGGAGCGCGGCATTCTGTACCGAGACATCGAAAACCGCATCGAAGAGATGTTTGAACAGGGCTTTATCGATGAGGTTAAGCGCCTCAGGAAAAAATATCCGCATTGGTCGAAAACAGCGTTGCAGGCAATAGGGTATAAGGAAGTTTCCGATTTTTTGGACGGGAAAATCACGCTTTCCGAGGCAAAGGAAAAGATGAAACTCCGCACGCGCCACCTTGCAAAAAGGCAGATCACGTGGTTCAAAAAAGAAAAAAACGTAATTTGGATAAACAGCGAGGATTTCGAAAATGCTTTCCGAAAGGCACAATCTCTCATTGAAGAATTTTTGCGTGCCTGATGTCCGCTTGGTACCGGGTACCAACCGGACATTTTTGTTCCAAAAGTTTTGTCTTTTGTCACTCTGAACTATGTCCAGAATCCTGTCCTGCACTCTTTTTCTCGCCGAAGGCAAGCACCTGTTTCAGTACCTCGTATTTTCGTCATTCCGGACTTGATCCGGAATCTCGTTTTTTCAATAGGAGTTTCGAGGGAAATGTGTTCCCTCGAATTAAAGACCCTGAATTAATGCATTTCAGGGTGACGAAGCGGGGGTCATTCTCGAGGAACGAACGAAGTGAGTGACGAAGAATCTCGTATTTTGAATTTTATTTGTCATTCCGGACTTAATCCGGAATCTCGTCTTTCTTCGCTTTCGGAATGCACTCTGATAAAGAAATTAAAAACAGTCTCTGAGTAAAAACATCTCAGGGTGACGAAAAGAGGCATATCTCAGGGCGACGAAAAAGAGAACATTTCGGATGGTAAAAAATTTATCCTGTATTTGTTTCAGAATCCGATTCTGCTTATAGTGAAATAATTACAAATCGATTATTCCGAGATGTATTAAAACCGCTTTTTCTAATTCTTTCATCTTTTTACTGTCTATGCTTCCCAAATATTTGAATAGTCTTTTCTTGTCCACTGTCCTTATCTGATTACATTTTGCTTTGGAATCCTTTACTAACCCTGCCTCTCCTTTTTTAACTCGACTTTGCCAACTGATATTCATAGAAATTCAGTATTAATCAGTAATTATTGCCATTTTAATATAGAGGCGTATCCACTACATCTGTTTTGAGAAGAAAAGAAGATATATTAGAGTATATATCAGAGTTTTAGAGTTTTATTAATCTCTTTGGAAATTGCATCTTAAGAGTTCTGATGATCTGTTTTGTTTCT
>Ga0256842_1003585_pt1 | contig 10232 bp, 17 predicted proteins | sample 4559240metaG_FD_185973 | JGI IMG/M metagenome (GOLD analysis project Ga0256842, IMG submission 185973) | Hydrothermal vent microbial communities from Guaymas Basin, Mexico - 4559-240 | ecosystem: Environmental > Aquatic > Marine > Hydrothermal vents | place: Mexico: Guaymas Basin | collected...
GGTTGCCATCTCGCGGCGTTGGTCTCTCCGTGTCGTGCCGTGCTCTGCGTGGGCTTCCTTGGGGGTTGGCCCTTTTAAGCGTTGGCCGGCCTTCAGTGTCGTGGCTTGGTTGCTTGTCCCCTGTGGGGGTGGGCTTTGGTTTTGGCGTGTGGTTTTCCGGGGGTTTGCCTGCTTGTGCTGTGGGGCCCCTTTGACGCGCGGCGGGTTCTTGCGGTGGTGTTTCTCGTGGGTTGGTGGTTGGGCGTTGGGGACGCTTGTTGGTGTGGGGTTGAGTGCCATCCCTGGAAGCCCAAAGAACGCGCGCGGGCCGTGTACAAAGTTGAGCATTCGTTATGTAAGCTTGGCCGTCATTAAATAACCTGCCGAAGAGGCTTCGACCAGGTCGAAAGACTTTCGGGTTCTGGTCGTGCTTAAGTCGTGCCCACTTCGAGGTTGCGGGGTTCATCAGGGGCACAAAAAGAGGGGGCGGGGGGTCCTCCCCCAGGTGGGCGAAGGCCGAGCGTAGCGAGGCCGGAGCCTGGTCGCCGGTCCGCCGCCCACCCGCTCACTCAAACATGGTTGTGCACTCATCCCTGTCCGTGCAGTCCGGCCGCTCGAACTTCTGGCAATCTGTGATCGCCGCGCTCTCTTCTGTCTTCCCGGTCGCTTCGACCTTGATGTACGTTTTCACGTGCCAAATCTTCTTCCAAACGCAGGTGTGAATGGCTTGGGCTTTTAGGTAGTGGTAGTACGAGTTGTAGAGCCAAGGCGCTTTGAGGCGTAGGCCGTCGAGGACACCCAGTCCGTAAAAGATATCGTGGTCTTGGTCGTTCACCCAGGTTTCCACGTCTTCTTTGCTGAGCAAGTCGCCGGACACGAAGGCGCCGAGGAGTCGGCCGCCGATGAATGCCTCGTTTAAGTCAACTGCTCCTTGGAGACCGGCGACTATTGAGCGCTTCGCAAAACGATACTTAAAGCTCATCTTCGGGCCCTCCGTAGCGCTTTAACTTTTCGACCAGCCGGCCGGCTCTCTTTCTGTGCTTGTTGTCGTGTCCCCAACCACCCGCGCGCGCGTGCTTCATCCTTCGCCCTCCGGAAGCTTTACCATGTCAATCTTGATAATCGTAAGCTCGTTGGCCTTGACGGTTGGGTGCCTTACTGCAACTTGGAAGCCTTCTTTTTTAGCCTCGAGGTCATACCTGCCTGCTTCCAGGTAGAGTTTTAAGGGGGTTGTCGGGCCGGCGTACCCTTTGAACTTGCCTTCAATGTATATCGCCGTGTCTGGCTCGTCTGAATAGATTAGTAGGGTTCCCCACCCAGGCTTTGGCGCGTTTAAGACCTTGTCCCATATGTCCGCGGAGATTTCGACAGCATCAAAGAAACGTTGGAAGCATGTACGTGTAGCTGGGTTTAGCGCGCCCCAGGTACTTATCATGCCGATTGCGTCGGGCAAAAGCTCGTGCTTTAGATAGTTTAAGGCTTCCTGTGCGATCTCGTCCTGTCCGTGCTTATGGGCAACGTATATTGCAAATAAAAGAGTCTGTGCGGCTTCCTCGTAAATAAACTCGATGAATGCCACCGTGTCTGGTATGCTCAGTATCTGTTCAAATACTTCTGCCCCAACCGCGGCCTTGAAGTTGTCCTTTGCGGCGGTGTACGTTAACCCTAAGATGTTCCAATTTATCGGCATTTTTACCCCTCCACCAACCTAATCTTGCTCGGGTTGTTCGGGTCCCCAAAGCTGGGCCGAACTTCCCATATCCTCATAACGTCGTCAAGGCCTAAAAGTTTGCGGACGGCTAAAGCGTTCTTAACCCCGTCCGGCGTCGTCGCGAGGTTAAAGGTCTTGAGGTGCTGGGCATAATCCCTTAACTGCTCTTGCGTGCGCGAAAGCCCTATTTCGTAGGGTGCTTTCACTTCCCAGTACTCATATTTTGCCCCGTCCCAAGTGATAAGGTCTATCCTGTGCTTCCCTACTCTTAGCGAAAGGTTAAGCTTTGTGAGGCCTTCAACCTCTACGGCGTCGCTCTTGTAGGCTAAAATGTGTGGTTTCAGGGCCTCGACAAGGGCCCGCAATATCTGGTTGTGTAAGCTCCCGCTCCGCCCGGTCCTCGGCTGGACAATAACGTAAGGCTCGCCGGGCGGTATGATTATCTCCCACTTGGCGGTTAGTATGCGCTTTTTGTGGCGCGGGTTCATAAACTCTTTAACTTCCTCTTCGATCTCCATTTCCCAACCACCCGCGAGGCTCTAACACCGCTTGGGGAAGTGCCCCCACTCTACACCTAACCAAAATACCCCTATCTCGTCGCAATGCCTCCCCTCTATCGCCTCCCAGCCTATGATGTTCCAATTCTGGTCTATGAGAAGTTTGAAGTATGCATCGTTGAAGTCTCCATCACCCCATACCGGGCGGTCCTCAAATGCGAAAAGTATTTCTCCGTGCCGTATCTCATACTTGTATTCTCCATAACACTTTTGTGTGTAATTGTAGAGCCAAGGCGGGGCTAACCTTGGCTCAATCGTGCCACACCAGAATAACTGACGATCTCCGTTATAGATGATGATGGTATCCTCTGAGCCGTAACAGTGGGGTATAATGGTTGCTTCGTTCTTATCCCAGTCAAAAAATATGGACACGTCAGCGGCCTTATCCCCTTTGGTGCCTGCCGTAGGGCCCTCATAGATGTCGATCGTCGCGCCGTACTCATCGGTCGTGGTTTCCGTGTAGCAGATCCACCCTCTTGTATAGTTCATGGCCCAAATATTCAGGTTTTTCAGCGTTTCAATTATGATTTTTTCGTAATAACTATCCTTGATTTTCTTAATGTCAACGTTTGGCAACATTAGAGCGCCTAATGGATAAAATTTTTCTGCGGCTGGTGTAACAAGAAGCCGGCTCCCTGCCTGGAGCTCAAGTCCGCCCACTACGAGCGAAAACGTAAGTAGAATCAACGTCCCAAATGCGACTATTATGATAACTTCTTTCTTATGTGACGTTATCCATCTTTCCACTCTCGTGTACTCGCTGTGCACCTTAACGTACAACTCCCATGACTTACCTAACCACCCTCCTGGCTCTATCTCAAGGGTAATGATAACTGGGTTTCTTGGTGGGTTCCTATCCTCGTTAGGTTCTGGCCCAGGTAGGGGTATCTCTCCAGGGAGGGGGTTTCTTGTCGGGTCCCTCTGCTGTCCGTACCCCATCCCCTGGCGTATTGCTTCCTGGTGTCCACCTACCGACTGTTGACGGGGCCAGGGTTGATATTCTGGCCAAGGCCACACCCAAGGTGAAATATATGGGTTTGGTACCGGCCAAGGTACCGGAATCGTCCATGGGAGTGGTACATAAGAAGGTAAAGGTTGTGGGGTCGTGTGTATCCTTCTCCTTGCTCGATGCCAAAGGTCGCTTAGCTTCTCTCTTACTTGCGGGGGGATAGGTACCGGTGGCCTAAGCCATATTGCTTCCGTGTATGCCTGCTTTGTAACTATGTCCATCTTGCTGTAATTCTCCATCACTTGGGCGAAAAGCTTACGGTTTTCCCTTACCTGCCGGCTCCATGAGTGCATGTAATATTCCGGGTGCATTGCCCTACGGATTACCTTACCACTCGTTGGGTCCTTATAGGACCCATACCTCATGACCGGGTCTCTTCCTCTGCGGGCTCCCTTAATCACTTTTGCCATCTGCCTCACCTATGTAAACCCTTCGCTCTCTACGTATTTATGCCTTGTGAGGCCGGGGTAAATTGAGTAAAAACCAGAAAGAAAAGCAACTACCCGCTAAAGTACACTTCTGATCATATGGTATAAAGCCCAACCAGCCGCGCCTATGAGAAACTCGATGAAGTCCCCGGCCTTGTCTTCAAAGTCTTCAACTTCTAAAGCCTGATAAATAAAGAAAAACCCAAGTAGAATTAACCCGATGTGCGGGAACGCGGCGGCTATAAACCCCGCTACCGCGTGCGTGATTGAACGCTTATCATCGAACACTTCAACTTTCACCCTTTCATCGCCTCGGTTTGATGTTTTTGTATTGTTTCAAGCTTTGATTTTATCTTTTCGAGGTCGCTGTCCTGTCGCTTGTTCTCATTTGTGAGTTTGTCGATCTTTGCTTCCAACTTTTCGAGCTTCTTCCAAATCGCTATCGTCTGCGCTATCAAGAATAGCAGGATACTAATTAAGCTTTGCTCTTGCATAAATCCCAACTCCTTGGGTAAAATCTAAAAAGAAGGGCGTTAGGCCCCTTAACTCATAATGATAAGTTCTTCCTTCGCTACGTCTTCGGCGCTGACGCTGACGCGGCTTATCGGCGTGTAGTTCGCGGCAATAATGGTGAGGTCGTACGGGGCATCCTCGACGGTCGCTCCAACGTCTATGAAGCCGGCCGGGTCGCTGTACTCCCTCCATACAAGGGTGTTGGTTCCGCTCTTGTACACCTCAAGCTTAGCGTTAGCAAGTGGCGTGTACTTCACATAGCTAAGGCTGGCGTCGCTGGTGCTCGGGCCGTCCTTGTCAAAGTAGGCCTGACCGTTGGCCGCGTCAATCTCCAGGCTCTCGATCTGGGTGCCGTCAAGGTACACCTTCACACTCTCAAAGTTCAACGGGTAGTCGTCAAGCCTGACCACGTCGCCTGCGCTCGGGTTCTCTGCTATCTTAAGGCCGGTAACCTTCTTACCTCCTGCTTCATAGTCTATGGTCACTTCTCCGCTGAGGCCTGCGGGGAAGTAGATTAGGCCCCTGTCTATGTAAACGATTGCTCCGAGACTAAGTCCACTGGTACCAGGGTCGAACTCAACACTAAGGAACTGGATTGGGCCCTCCAGAGTAACCGGACCCTGACCGGCGGGAAGGGTTGTCGAGGTGCTGGTGTAAGAGGTTCCAATCTGCTTTATGCCGGTGAGTGGCTTCTGTGGAAGGGTCTCACCAGCGGCCGCGGCCTTCTGGTACCTGCTGACCCAGAGGTTGAAACCGCTTATCTGAAGCGGGGTCGCCAGGTACTTGTAAACCTTCTTCATCACTGCGTTGAACTCATGCCACTTGTCAACCGCGTTAGCGAAGTTCTGGCGGACGGTCTTCTGTGCTGGGGTCTTCGGGTTTGCCGGCTTGACCCAACTACGTCTGTACTGCCTGCCCTTCCAAGTTGCAAAAACACCGGCCTTTCCAACCTTGCCGGAATAGACGTCACCAAAGACGTTACGCACCTTAACCAAGGCGCTCACCTCCTTACAAGTTTTTCAATTACATAATGCGCTCTTGGAATAAATAAGAGTATTGCAAAAAAAAAGTATATTGACTAAGAAAAAGTCAATGAAACAAAACGTTTGAAAAGCTTGCGCGCGTTCTCAAACCTGCGTAACTCCTTTTCGCTTCTGTTTATCCTGTCCGCTGACGCTTTTAAGATATAATAGTACTCCTTAATCGTGCTCTCACTGTATCCCTGTACCCGCATCCATTCCTTGAACTCGTTTAAACCATCCTTCCTGACCCACTCTTGAAACCCCTTGAACCACTTGATGGCCTGGTTGTACTTCCTGCGAGTAACCCCATTTTTGACCTTCTCCCACACTACCGTAAGCAAATATTCTTTGTCCGCTCCTATTACGTCCGTCCACTCGTTCTGTATTCTGCTTAGTACCCTGATGTGTGCTTGTACCGTTCTCTCGTGTATTCCCCTCGCTCTGAGATAATCAACGTATAAAATTAACCATTTATCAAACTCTGTTAGTCCGCCCATTTTAAAGCCACCTCAACCGCCGCGCTTACCCCTTGCGTGTTAAGTGCCCTCATCATCTCTGTCCACTCTGTTGAACCTTCCGTTATCCCAGTTACCAGGGTCAACCTTGACTTAAGCTTAAGCAGACGTCGGTTTAACTCGTGCTCTTCTTTAGTTCCTGCCAACTTGTTGCGTAGTTCAAGCGTTGCCTTTAACTCTTCGAGCGTGCGCCTTATTGCCTCCTCCCTGTTCTCCTTTGCTAACTTCTCCTCTTGTCTCTTTCTTAGTGCCTCCCTCCTTGCTCGTAACTCTGCTAACCTTTTCTCAAGCTCTAAAATTTCTTTCTCGATTTCCTCAAGCTTAAGCCGTTCCTCGTCCTCAAGGACTGCCTTAAGGTACTCCCTGACCGTCTCCGATATGTTGATGCCTCGCGCCTTTGCCTTGTCTATGAGGTCTTTAGGAAGATATAGGGTTGTTACTTTCATCCCTGATTTTTCGCTCATCGTTGACCACCGTTTTACAACGTGTGAAACACTCCGTCCCTGTTCCACTCCCTCAACAAGTCCGCTATCTCCTCCAAGTCCAAAGTTTCTACGTGCTCAACGCTTGCCCCTGACAACGTGATAATCATCACTTCCGCGTAGTCCCCAACCCCTCTTAGTGCCTCGATCATCGCTTCCGTGAACGTTTCCGCGCCTGCTAACTCGTCCCACTCGCCGCGTGCTGTCCCTCCTCGCTCCTTAGAAAAGTGGAGAAGGTAACGGGGCATCGTTCACCCCTCCCCTGGGAAAATAAAGCCTCTCCACTTCTTCGAGTACTTGCCGCCCAGGGCTTCAGCCTCCCGGGCTATCCTCTTGAACGTGTCGCTGTCCACGTACTCAATTTGTACCAAAAAGTCGCCGCTCTTGAACCGCTTTGAATTCTTGATATTCTCATGTAAGTCCGGCGCTTCTTCCTTAATTGCAGTCAATAACTCCTTTGCGCTCTTGTACACTACCTCGCTCTGCTCCTCGCCCTTCTTTTTTCTCCTTGTTGACGCTGTGTCATGCTTCAGTGGTGTGCTCTTTCCCTCCGCGCTGATTTTTTCGATCGCCTCCCTAAGTTTCTTCACCTCGCCGCTTAAGTCTATGATTGCCTCAGCGATAAGGTCCAGGGCCGCTGTGATGTCTTCCGACTCGCTCATGCTCCCTCACCTCCAAGTGCCTCTATAAACTGTAACACCGCTTCATTCTTCCCGTCGTCGTATCCCCACACATAGTTAACGAACCCGTACAAGTACATTGCCTCGTTTCCGTCGAACTCCTCAAAAATCCACCTGTATAACTCGTGCCAAGTCTTGACTTTTTTGACTTTCTCTATCACCTTCTCCCTTAGCACTTCCGCGCGCTTGTCAGATATCCCCCAGATGTCCCCAATCGTCTGTGCCTCCATGTTCATTTCAAAAGTCACAGTTCTAACTACCTTCATTCCTCATCCCTCCCCTGATCTTCCAGTAGTCCAAACGACTTAAGCACTTCAAAAATCGCCTCTGCAAGTTCGCCCATTCGTTCCTGACTCATCGAACCTGCTTTGACTTCTATGCTGTGCTTGTATGTTTTCTTCTTTCTTTCTTCCTGCACTTCAATCTTTATCTTCTTTATCATCCTTCATCCCTCCCTTAAGCTTTTAAAAAAGCCTCCAGCTTCTTAATCACCTCTTCCACGTTCTCAGCCGGGACAACTACACCGTGTAGGCGCCCGGCCTTGCGCTCAGCCTCTAAAACGTTGCTTGCAGTCTCTACCTCGACCTTGTAGCCGTCGCTTGTTGCATATCCCCAAACTATGGCGTACCTACTCATTTTCCCAACCTCCTGTTGGTTGTGTTGTTCGCCGGTGGCTCCTGGCACCGGCATTAAATAAGAAGCGTCCATTTTATTTAAGACTTTTGGGTAAAAATCTGAACGGGTGTTCAATTTGGCAGCCAAGATCTTGGCTGCCACTCTGAACAATGTTCAAAAATCAAAGGTTCACTATGTCAACCGTTCCCGCCGCGCTCCTGACCAGGGCCCTAACTCCCTTGTCTATTGCCTCCTGTGGTAACGTTACCCTCGACGTTATCTTTCCTTTGCTAACGTCTGTTAAACCCTCCACACTCCAAATCATCGCGCCATCACTATCAAAAACCTTAACTTCCTGTATCGCCTCGCTTTCAATTGCCTTAACTGTTATTGTCGTCTTCCCGTGCATTACCACCTGTCCCACTTCCTCGTCGCCAAAACTTGCCGCTGGCTCCTGCTCGGCGTACTTCCTTATCCTAACCCAATCGACCCACAACTCGTTGTCATTATACGGAACACCAAAGCCTATATCGTTAAGTGGGGTTGTGCTCCTCGTTATTGTCGTCTTCTCCTCACCGTCATAAATCAGCGTATAACTGTTCCCATTCTTCTTGACCGTCCAAATATGATACTCATTGTATTCATGCGCGAACTCGTATAACTCAGTTACCCCCGAACCGTCAAAGTTCCAATCAGATACACCGAAATTTCCGTTATCAGTTGCGCCAAATACAAGAGCGTGCGCCCCCGTGTCAATGCTTTTGAAAAAGTAAAGCCCCGTTATCCCCAGCTCAACCGATTTTGAGATTTTCATCTTTGCCTCTACTGTTACCTGTGTCAGGTCTCCCGTTGCTGTATAAACCGCTTCATCCAACCCGCTAACGTTAGAACTTAAACGCTTTAAATGTAATATGCTGTCTGCTATCTCGTAACTCTTCGCTGAGTTTGCACCGATAAGCGTCCATCTCCCTGTGTCTTCTTTAAAGTCATCAAAGAACTCGAACACCGCTTCCCCGTCGCTCTCGCTCTCTGCCTGAGCGTTCCCATAATACATTTTTATGCTCGTGCTCCCTCCTGCCGGTATCTGCGGAACCTTCACCCACACCTTAGCCGTCTTGTTCTCCTTGTCCCACTCTTCCACCCAATAGCTTAGCTTATTGCCATCGTTATCGTAAAACCTTAAGTCCGCTCCCTGCCTCGACCAGTCAAAATTTGCTCCCACATTATCAGCCGTTAACTCTAACCTAACCTGATAATCCGTTAAGTCCGTGCTGTTGCTGTTCGTGATAGTGATAGCCTGACGGTAAGGCCACCCGATAGCGTCCCAACCGCTCACCCACTCCACCAAGTTTGCTAAAACTTCCTGCTCCTGGATCACCACCCGAGGCCTAACCAGGGCCACCTTAACCGCCCACTGCTGAGCCGTCAAATCTGACCCACTACCTCTTAAATACTCCTTCAACTTCTCCCGCTCCTCCGTGCTCAAGCTCTCCCAGAAAGCCAACCCCATCTTAAACCTCTTCTTCTGCTCTTCCTGTTGCGGGGCCTTATTCTCTTTCTTACCATCCCACAGCCGCCTAATCTGTCTCCCGTAAAACTTTTGATAAACTGCGTTCCCCTGCCTGCCCTTGTACTCGTCGCCGTAAACGTTCCTTATCTTCACCACTTTAAGCCACCTCCATCATAATATCTCTATACTTCTGCTTAAACTCCTCAAAATCCGCCTCGTCCCCGTCCACAATCACCCAGAACTGCCCGTAAATATCCTTCTGAAAAATCCAGCCTTTTAGTATCCTAACATTCTCAAGCTGTGCCGGGTCTTCCACCTCGACCGGTTCCGCCAACTCTTGAAGTGCCGAGTAGTACCCCTGACCCATATAACTCACACTGAGCCTAAAGAACCTGACCCTAAAATGCCTCCACTTGCCCGCCTTTCCCCTGCTCCTCAAAAAGTCGAAGTACTTCACATAAGCCGCCGCCTCTTGCGTGTTCACCATCACGCTCTCAATCAATTCCTCGACCCTGACCATCGCCATCACCATCACTAACCCTTAGCGTCTTCATCGTAAATAACTTTTCTCCCTGGAGTAAGTGTGGCGTTGGTTCGTTGAGGGTTCGGAGTTGCTCTTGTCATGCCCCCACCAGGAACCAGGCCCGAAGGGCCCCACCTGGCTTAACCCCCCCGAGGAGCCGTCGCCCGTAGGGGACCCTCGCCGGTCCCCGGAGGCCGCGGCGACGCCGCCAAAAATCAGAGGGCGGGGGGCGGGGTCGGGTGGCTGGGTCAATCCTCAAGGTAGCCATCAGGCCAAAGCGTGAGCCTTGCCGCGAAGACTAAGCCTCACTCAAGATTAAATAAGATTATGATTATTTATTTTAAATAAAGTCTTTCTTTCTTTCTTTCTTCTTTCCCGGTTCCAGTGGATGCACTGGAAACAGACCGGGCAAATCTGACCAATGATCCCCAGACCAGCCCGTTTACATGAATATCGGCGACCGGCCGGCCGGCCGAAGGCCGGCCGCAAGTCCTGTGAGGTAGAGGAACCGCGGCGAGCGGTAGCGAGCCGCGAGGGGGTGGTGGGTGGGGGTGGCTGGGAGGTTGCCATCTCGCGGCGTTGGTCTCTCCGTGTCGTGCCGTGCTCTGCGTGGGCTTCCTTGGGGGTTGGCCCTTTTAAGCGTTGGCCGGCCTTCAGTGTCGTGGCTTGGTTGCTTGTCCCCTGTGGG
>Ga0256842_1003586_pt1 | contig 10232 bp, 7 predicted proteins | sample 4559240metaG_FD_185973 | JGI IMG/M metagenome (GOLD analysis project Ga0256842, IMG submission 185973) | Hydrothermal vent microbial communities from Guaymas Basin, Mexico - 4559-240 | ecosystem: Environmental > Aquatic > Marine > Hydrothermal vents | place: Mexico: Guaymas Basin | collected...
GGCTGACTTATTTTTGGCAAATTGCCCAATGCGATGTGGCTGTTTTTACGGATCATTTATCTTTTAGTAAGGGAAGTTCCATCAATCGTTCCGCTCCTTTTCCGGACGGACAAACGGTGTTGCGTATTCCTGTTTTGCACAATGAAAAACGCGGGCGCATTTTTGAAACGGAAATCGATTACCACAGCGGATGGAAGGAAAAACACTTAAAAACCCTGCATCATTTTTTCCACAATCTGCCGTTTGCCTATTATTATTTACCGGAGTTGGAAGATTTGTTCAATTCGGAATTCAATTCACTGGGCGATTTTCTTTTTGAGCTGCACAAAATATTGGTTCATTGGCTGCATTTATCCGTGCGCTTTTTGCGTTCCAGCGAAGGGGATTTTAACGGCAGTGCCGAAGAATTGATTGCCTTTTGGTGCGCCAAGACCCATTCCGCAACTTACATCAGTCAACCCGAGACATTTGAAAACCAATGGGTAAATAAACAGCAATTGAAGGAAAAAGGATTGGAAATTTCCACATTTTCCCCATTGCCGGATTCGCATCTGTTAAGGAATTATCAGGATACGACCATTTTGCAGTTTTTGCTGCAATTCGGCCCTGAAGCGGGATTTATTATTCAACAATATTTGCCGTCAAAATAACAAGGGATAAGCGTTTTAGGCTCAAACGGGAATTCAGCCCGGGATAGCGCTCCTTCATTTTTTACTGTTTCCTTTCAGTAATATTACACCTTTTCCGGGTTGCTTAATAAAATTGGCCTGGCGCATGAAAGAATCAAAGACAGGGTATTGGAATTTAGGTAGCGGTTTGAATTCTTTTCCCGTAAAACCGAAAAGCGTTTTTTCTTTTAGCAGACGTTCCAGAATCAACAGCCCTAAATACTCTTTTCCTGCCCGTGTTTCCTTTGATTCAAATAATTCCTTTAAATGCACTTCCTGATTAATACCGGAGAGATGTTTTAGAAAATTAATCATGCGCGCCAGAATGAACAGAGTGTAAACAGTTTCGCGTTCAGCAGGATGTTTGCTTAATCCCAGGGAAGTTAGGCGTCCCAATACCCAATAGGGCTTATCCATGTAATCGTTTACGCCAATGGGCAAATTGGGTGTGTAATAAAAAGGGGAAACACCGATGGTTACCGGTAATTGCGCCTGATAAATCATCGTTGTTAGCATGGAATGCAAGGTATCTCCGGGCAGCCCGAGAATTTGGTACGAAACAACCCGCATATCCAATTGATTCGCCCGGTTTACTACCTGTTCAAATTTTTCAAAATGATAAGGCCGGCGTAACCGGCGCAGCAACGTTTCATTTTTGCTTACCAAACTAATGTTCAGCTCCTGAAAGCCCGAGTGACGCATGGCCGTAAGTAATGTATCGTCTAATCGAAAATAGGCAACACCGTTCATGGCCATCAATCGGATATCGTCCCGGGCAAAATCGGTTTGCAGAGCCTGGGTTAACAAACGCATGCGTTTCCGGTCGAAAGTTAAATTATCATCTTCAAAGTCAAAGGCCGAATAACCCTGAGTGTAGCGCAGGCGCAGCTCTTCCATGATGTTTTCTACGGAACGCAGGCGGAAGCGTTGCCCAAATGTTTGATGCACGGAACAAAACGAGCAGCGATAAGGGCAACTGCGCGAAGAAACGACAAAACTCAGGGGCCGTCCGCCATAGGGATAGTTTTCGGGGTTAAGATCCGAGAAATCGGGGAACGGCAGGTCATTTAAAGGAAAATTGTCCTGTGCCCGATTAAATTTCAAGCTGCCGTTTTCTTTGAATCCTAAATTGGGAACCGAGTGCCAGCGCCTGTTGCCGAGAAGAGCGTCAACGAAAGCAACCATCGGGCGTTCGCCTTCACCGAAAATCACAAAGTCCACAAACGGCAGGTTTAAAACATCCTGCGGCACTGCAGAAACATGGGAACCGCCTATTAAAACCGGCACGCCCAATTTTGCCTTTAAAATCTGGGCTACGTGGAGCGCCTGCGGGGCATAAGCGCTGAACAAAGCGGAAATGCCAACCAGATCCGGATTTAATTGTGCCACGTCACGCACGATATTTTGGTAAGATGCGCCAAAGTGATAATAGTGATAAAAGGTGGAAAACGGACTGCGGTCGGCAAACGGATAAAAAGGCTTCAAATAGTTCAGTTCTTTTGGCCAGGCGATTGAACATTTGCCGTGCCCGGTATGGTAATCGCGAATAATTACATCTACTTCGGGGAAATGTGCTTGAATAGCCGATTTTAAATAGGCCAGACCGATAGGCTGTAAACGAATGCTCGTTGTGTAAAAATCTTCGACTGGCGGCTGAATCAGAACAATACGCATGGTTTCTCCCATATTGAACCGGCAAGAAGGCAGATGAGTAAAAACGAAACTTTAGTAAGATTAGCGGTTTGCAAAGAGAAAACCCCCCGGCTCTCTGTTTCGCCTTTTTGTGCAGTCTTTAAAACAACCACTCGTATGCAATCCTTACTACGCTTTGCGTTATAGAATGTCCCAGACTTTGGGCTTTTGGCTTTTCAGTTTCCATGATTCAAAAGTAGATACAATTTTAATCAATTACCAGCAAAATAATGCGAAAAGGATAAAAAAGTTGGCTTCGTTTTAGGGGATGGTGTAAATTAACGTTAGATTTTAGGCGGTATATTAGGTCAGAAAAAGCGCAAGCCCTGAAATCCGCATCTGGAACATTTAAAACGGTGTTCCATTTAATTAATATTGAAAATTAAGTATTCACAAAACGGATTTGGAATGAAGCTTTATTTTAAGGTACTAAGTTTTATCAAGCCGTACTGGAAGGGCCTGATTCTCATTCTGCTTTTCACTGTTTCATACGTGATTTTTAATAATCTATCCATCTGGATTTCGGTCGATTTTGTCCGGCAGTTATTTAGTCCGGAATACATAAGCCAGACCGTGCAAACAGAGCCGGCCAATAAGGTCGTTCCGGATTCTGCCTTACACAAAAAAGAAAACGCCTCACTCGACAAAATTTCTTCTTTAAAAAATACGGGCAGCGGGCTTTATCAAAAAATAAATCAAAGCATTAAATCGCTTATTCTGCGAAAAGATCGCTACCGGACACTGGAGTTGGTTTGCCTGGCCATATTTTTGGCTTTTTTGATGAAAAACGTTTCACAATATTTGCGCAAACTTTTGCTTACCTATATTCGCGTGCGCGTTGTGGTTGATATTCGCAATCAACTGCACCGCAAGTTATTGCGCCTGCCGCTTTCATTTTATCACGCGCATCACAGCGGTAAACTGACATCCATTGTATTTAATGATGTGAATGCCATCCAGAATGTTTTAAATCAAAGCTTCGGTAAAATTATTCTTTCACCGCTGCAAATTTTGGCCAATATCGTCATTCTTTTGATGATCAGCGTTAAATTGTCTTTGTACACATTTATTATTTTACCGCTGAGTTTTTACATCATTTACAAAATCGGGCAAAGTATTCGCCGGCGCAGCCGCCGGGTGTTTCAGCAAATTGCCGATGTGATGCAATCCTTTCAGGAAGCGGTTTCGGCCATTACAATCGTTAAAATTTTTACCAATGAGCAAAAAGAAGAAAAACGTTTCCGGAAAACCAATTATCTCTTTTTTAGGAAGATGTTCCGCGCAGAACGGTTAAAAATTGCCACCACTCCGGTTAATGAAATTCTGATGGTGCTGACGCTCATTGTGCTTTTATGGATTGGCGGGCGCATGGTTTACATGAATTCCGGTTTACAGGCCGAAGATTTTGTACGTTTTCTGGTCTTTTTATTTGCCATGTTCAAACCCATTCAGGAATTTTCGGGTGTTAACAATACAATTCAAACCGGCATGGCTGCCGCAGAACGTGTTATGAATGTATTGGAACAACCGGAAGAAACGTACGAACCGCCCAATGCTATTGTATTGGAAACATTTAAAGATCGCATTCAATATGAACATGTTTATTTCAAATACAATCCGGATGATGAATTTGGTCTGGAAGATGTCAATATTACCATTCATCACGGAGAAACCGTGGCTTTTGTGGGCCACAGCGGAGCAGGGAAGACTACGGTAGTTGACCTGCTGCCCAGATTTTACAATGTGGATCAAGGACGGATTACGATTGACAGTGTGGATATTCGGGAAATCACACTGCATTCGTTGCGCAAGAAGATTGGTCTGGTTACGCAGGAAACCGTTCTTTTCAATGACACCATTCGGGCCAACATTGCCTACGGAGTTGAAAATACAGATGAAGCGGCCATTATTAATGCGGCAAAAGCGGCCAATGCCTGGGAATTTATTCAAAAATTTGATCTGGGCCTGGACACGCATATCGGTGAACACGGGGTAAAACTTTCCGGTGGTCAAAAACAGCGCTTGGCCATTGCCCGCGCTATCTTGAAAAATCCGCCTATTTTAATTCTGGACGAAGCAACCTCTTCCCTGGACACGGAATCGGAACGATTGGTTCAGGAAGCGATCGATAAATTGATGCGAAACCGCACGGTACTGGTTATTGCGCATCGCCTTTCCACCATCCGCAATGCCAATAAAATTGTGGTGATGGACGGCGGACGAGTGGACCAGATTGGTACGCACAAGGAAGTTTATCAGAAAAGCGCTGTTTACCGAACGCTGTACGATAACCAGCTTCTGGCCGGTCAGGAAAAATCGCCGGCGTTCATTGAAAATGGAGCAACCGATGCCTGAACAAATTAAATTTGTTTTATTTCTTGTATTAAGTTTGCTGCTGACAGGAACTTCCGCTGCACAGACCAAAGCATGCTCCGACAGCCTTCCTACCGATTCGGCGCGTGTTTTACCCTTCCATATTGGTGAGCGTTTGGTTTTTCGTTTACGCTACGGTTTTGTTAAAGCCGGTGTGGCCGAAATGAAAGTGTTAGGCAAAAAAACGGACGGCGGCTGTGAAGTTTTGCATATTCAATCCACCGCACGCAGTATTGGTTCATTTGACTGGTTCTACAAAGTGCGCGATGTGATCAATGTCTATTTGGATCCGCAAACGCTTTACCCTATACATTTTGAAAAGCTGCTCCGCGAAGGACGTTACATGGCCGATACGTATGTGGATTATTTTCAGCAGGACTCTTTGGCTAAGGTAACTTACATTCGTTACAAAAGAAAAAATAAGATTCGAAAAAAAGAACAGTATAGTGTTAAAATACCACCCGGTGTTTTTGATGCGCTTTCCGTCATCTACTATGTGCGTACACTTCCATTGGAACCCGGGAAGCCGGTTTTTGTGACCAATCACGAAAAGAAAAAGGTGTATACCTTAAAAATTCTCGTGTATCCCAAAGAAACCATTACGGTAAAGGCAGGTACGTTCCGTTGTGTGCGCATTGAACCGCTGTTGGCCGGAGAGGGAATTTTTAAGCACGAGGGGAAATTAAATATTTGGCTGACGGACGATACCCTGAAAATTCCGGTGCGGTTGACAACCAAAGTAATTGTAGGGCACATTGCAGCCGAACTGGAAAAAATAGAAGGCGTTCCGGAGCCTATCCCGGCCCGGATTAAACGTTGAACCGTTAAATTTTTGGTGGTTTGCGTTTTTTACGATAGCGGGCGAATAAAGCGGAGTCCAACTGTTCCATGTAGGTCTCCTCATCCAGAATAATGCGCGGATTGTCTTTTCGGAATTGTCTTGTGTATTCGGCGACAAACAGGCAGCGCACAAAATGGCGGTAGCGTTCGGCAGCCGTGTATTTTACGCGAATAATGCGTTCGTTTTGTTCCTTTTGCACCATTAATCTGTAAAAACGATCATCCGGTTCAAATACCAGAAAATTGCGATACCAGGCTTCAAAGGGCAAAAGCCAGGCAGCGGCGTTTTTGCGTCCTGTTTCAGAAAATAACCGTCCGAACAGCAATTTGAATTGCGAGAGGTACAAATCGTCTTCATACAATTGATCTGCGGCCAAAAACAGATTTTCGGTCAGCAGGGCAATAGCCGATTTCTGTTCGCCCACCTCCAGATAGACATGGCCTAAAAAAATACGCCCTTCCACACTTTCAAAATTTTGTTGCAGATAGGCGGTTAGTTCCTTGCCCGCCCGCTCGTATTCCTGCAGCAAATAGTTGAAGATTCCGTGCAACAGATAATTGTTTTTATTGTGGTCAGCAAACTGTGCCAGATAGATCTTTTTCAAAAGATTCAAAAACAAATCGTAGGTGTATTTATGGATTTGGCGTTCCAGAAAACGATGGCGAATTTTGCGGAAAGCCGTCAGCAAGGCCATTGGCGAGGCGATTCCGGCTGGTTGGATTTCTTTCAGGAGACGCTGAATTTCTTTGAGAATTTGTCCGTATTCGGTTTTGGCTGTAATTTGATAATAGGACGCCCATTGCGACAGGGCGCGTTCAAATTCAAAATCAAAAAACAATTGCTCGGCTTCGCGCAGCATCGAATCGAAGCGATCCCAAAGAGTAGCCATCCAAATTCCCTTTTAATTGTTGCCGTACAAAAGATACTTTTAAAAATGGTTTTATTCAACTAAGGAAGGAAAAGAATTTTATTTTTTAAAGAGGATGATCCGGTTGCGTCCCGCATTTTTTGCCTGATACAATGCGTTATCGGCCTGATGGATAATTTGCTGGGGCGATTGCACCTGGCGGGTGTCGGATATTCCGGCGCTGAAGGTGATTTTAATATCGGTGTCGTTGTACTTGATTCGCAAATCACGGGTTAAACGGAGCAAGCGATTTACAAAAAGAAACATTTTTTGCGCATCCATGTGCGTTGAAATCAGGGCAAACTCCTCGCCGCCGTAACGGCAGGCAAAATCCTGCTCTTTACGTAAATTGCGCAAAAGCAGAGTGGAAAGCACCTGCAAAACTTTATCTCCCGCTTCGTGGCCATACGTATCGTTGACCCGTTTAAAATGATCAATATCCAAAATGGCAAAAGAAAAGATGATATTGGATGCCAGGTATTGATGCCACAGATTTTCCAGGATAACATTCATGGCGCGCCGATTCAGCAATTGGGTTAAAGAATCGGTTTGGGATTCCAGACGCATGCGTTCATTCTCAACCAGTAAATCCGAAGTAACGGAACTCAGGGCGCTTAATTTATTCAGCGGGCGCATGATGTTTTGAAAACGGCGGTTTGCTTTGATCAGACAGGTCTTTAATTTATTGTCTTCAATGGGAATGTGCAGCAGATAATTAATGTGCGCTTTGTTAATAGCCTGTTCAAAGGTTTGCAGATTTGAGGAATCGGTTAGCATAATACGTTGTGTCCATGTGTGGTAATGCATGGTTGATCGCAAGAAATCAACCCCTTTCAGATCATCGTCAATAATTGCCAAAGCGCAGGGGGATTGTTCAATGACCGTAAGATCCTGAAATTCGGCCAGGAATTGCGCTTCGTAAATGACAATGCCAAATGATCTCAGTTTCTCAGACAGAACAGGCTGGTACGGATGATTTGAACGGTACAAAACCAACTGTTCCGGTAATCGATTTTCTGCTGTCATAAGCAAAATCCGTTAATGAGCCGTTTAGGGTTAAATACGATTACATGTTTGGATACGGCATTATTCTGCGTAAGAACACGTTGAAAGGCACCCGAAATACGATTTTCAAAACCGCTGCTGTTCCGGGTGCATTGCCGCAATTAAAAGATATGTTCGTCTTATTAGGGATGGACTTTAACGCGAGCCGTATTTCAACGCAGCAGCCACAAATTCTCTGAACAACGGATGTGCTTTGGCTACACGCGATTTTAGCTCAGGATGAAACTGACAGCCTACGAACCAAGGGTGATCGCGTAATTCGATCATTTCCACCAAATCGCCGTCCGGCGAAAGCGCGCTGATAACCATGCCGGCATCTTCCAGCTCCAGACGATAACTGTTGTTGAATTCGTAACGATGGCGATGGCGTTCGGCGATTTCGGATGTTCCGTAGGCCTTGTAGGCCAGCGTGTCTTTGCGTAATTTGGCCGGATAGCTCCCCAGGCGCATGGTGCCGCCCATTCGCTTTATGGACTTTTGCGTTTCCATCAGATGAATAACCGGATTGGAAGTATTGGGATCGAATTCCGTGCTGTTGGCGTCTTTCTTGCCCAGAATATTTCGCGCATATTCGATGACTGCGCATTGCAATCCCAAACAAATGCCAAAGAAGGGAATCTTGTTTTCGCGGGCGTATTTAATGGCCGTTAATTTGCCTTCGATTCCGCGTTCGCCGAACCCGCCGGGCACCAGAATGCCCTGCACGTCGCCCAATTGCTCGGCTACATTTTTTTCGTTCAGATTTTCGGTATTAATCCATTTCAGCTCTACTTTCACATCGTTTTCCATTCCGGCATGCTGAAAAGCGGCCATAATACTTTTGTAAGCATCCTGCAAGGAAACGTATTTGCCGCAAATGGCAATTTTGACTTTGCGTTTCACCTTTTGGTAGCGGGTGATTTTTTTACGCCACCATTCGATGTCCAGTTGGCGTTTTTCAAGATGCAACTTGTTTAGTACCAATTCGTCGAACTTAACTTCGGCATATTGCAACGGCACTTCATAAATCAGCTTTACATCCAGGGCATCGATCACCTCGTTGGAAGAAACATTGCAGAACAAACCGATTTTCTGTTTCACATTGTCCGGCAGGGGGCGGTCAGAACGGCATAGCAGCAGGTCGGGCTGCAAACCGATTTCCCGCAAACGCATTACCGAATGCTGGGTGGGTTTGGTTTTGAGCTCGTTGGCCCCGGCAATAAACGGCACCAGGGTCAAGTGAATAACCAGCGTGTCTTCCGCCGGATGGTTCAAACGGAATTGACGAATGGCTTCCAGAAAGGGTAAACTTTCGATGTCGCCCACCGTGCCGCCGATCTCCACGATGACGATCTCTGCGTCCATCTTTTCGCCAACGTTGATAATCTTGCCATTAATGGCGTCGGTAATATGCGGAATCACCTGCACCGTGGCTCCGAGGTAGTCGCCGCGTCGTTCTTTTTGAATGACTTCGTAGTAAATTTGCCCGGCCGTGGCGTTGTTATCACGCGTCATGTTCACGTTTAAAAAGCGTTCGTAATGGCCCAAATCCAGATCGGTCTCCGCGCCGTCGTCGGTTACGTACACTTCGCCGTGCTGGTAGGGACTCATCGTTCCCGGGTCCACGTTAATGTACGGATCCAGTTTAAGGATGGTTACTTTGTAGCCGCGGGATTGCAGCAGAAAGCCCAATGAGGAACAGGCAATTCCTTTACCTAAAGAAGAGACAACGCCTCCGGTCAAAAAGATGTATTTACGCTTTTTCATATCGCCCTTACTTTTTCTGAGTTAAAAGTTGATTTATTTTTTTTAGATCTTGCGGCGTATCGACACTGAACGATTCGTATTCGGTTTGCACCGTAAAAATTTTTCGCCCGTTTTCCAGAACGCGCAATTGCTCCAGCCGCTCGGCCTGCTCCAGAGCGCCGGATGCCCATTTGGTAAATTCCAGTAAAAATTCCTTACGATAGGCATAAATACCCACATGTTTAAAAAAAGGAAAGTGTTCGGGCCAGGAAGATTGCTCCGGAACATCCCGCAAATACGGAATAACCGAACGCGTAAAATAAAGCGCCCAACCGTCTTTGTCGATTACCACCCGCACCAAATTGGGATCGATCAATTCTTCGTAACGGGTAATGCGTTTTATGGGTGTCGCCAGATGCACATCGTCTCGCTGCGCAAACACGTCCGCCAGCGCGTCGAGTAATTCCGGCTGGACAAAGGGCTCGTCGCCCTGCAAATTGATGACCACATCCACCGCTTCGTCCTTCACGGCAAAGGCCACCCGATCGGTTCCGGAGGGCAGTTCCGAGGGCGTCATGACCGCCTGACCACCGAAGTCCTGCACCGTCTGCAAAATACGGCGATCATCCGTGGCCACCAGCACCCGGTCGATGCTTTTGGCTTGCAGCGCTTTTTCGTACACCCATTGGATCATCGGTTTGTCGCCAATAAGAGCCAGGGGTTTACCGGGGAAACGGGTGGAACCGTAGCGGGCCGGAATGACGCACCAAACGTTCATTTGTGCACAACCTTCGGAACGCTAAAATAGTTGCCTTTGCGCTCGGGAGCGTTAGATAGAGCCTCTTCCGGTTTTAAAGAAGGTTGGCGCACATCTTCGCGAAACACGTTTTCCATTTGCAAGGGATGGGCCAACGGCTGCACGTCTTCGGTGTCCAGTTCATTCAATTGATCCATGTATTCC
>Ga0256842_1003587_pt1 | contig 10231 bp, 7 predicted proteins | sample 4559240metaG_FD_185973 | JGI IMG/M metagenome (GOLD analysis project Ga0256842, IMG submission 185973) | Hydrothermal vent microbial communities from Guaymas Basin, Mexico - 4559-240 | ecosystem: Environmental > Aquatic > Marine > Hydrothermal vents | place: Mexico: Guaymas Basin | collected...
CAGTCTGGTTGCCGTCCAGGCAGAGCTGGTCGGGTTGTCGTTTGCGATCCGTGCTGATCACGCATGGTATGTCCCGGTTGGTCATCGCTATCTGGGTGCTCCGGAGCAGTTGTCGTTGGAACTGGTTCTCGAAAAGCTTCGACCTTTATTGGAAAACAGTGATTACAAAAAAATCGGACAGAATATTAAGTATGACGCACTGGTGTTGCGGCATGCTGGAATTGAACTTCGCGGGATCGATATCGATACGATGGTTCTTTCCTACGTCACCCATCCTGAAGCAAAATCTCACGGGATGGACGCGTTGGCTCTGGAACATCTCAACCACCGGACGATCCCTTATTCCGAAATGACCGGAAAAGGAAAAAAACAGATCTGCTTCAGTGAGGTAGAGGTTGAAAAGGCGGTTCGCTATGCGGCAGAAGATGCCGATATCACATGGCAACTGGCAGAGAAACTGTTACCACAGCTTCCTGTCGGAGCGGTGACCGACCTGTTCCGCAAAGTTGAAATGCCGTTAGTTGATGTGCTGACCCGGATGGAATGGCGGGGAATGACGATCAATGGTGATTTTCTCGGCAGCCTGTCGGGGCAGATGGGGAGTCAACTGGAGAAGCTTGAAAGTGAGATCCATCAGCTGGCCGGGGGAGCGTTTAATATCAATTCTCCCAAACAGCTGGGGGAGGTTCTGTTTGAAAAACTGGGTTTGCCCAAAGGAAAGAAAACGAAAACCGGTTGGTCAACCAATGTTGAGGTGCTGAACAATCTGGCCGTTGAGCACGAAATTGCGGCCAGAATTCTTGAATATCGTTCAGTTAGCAAGCTGAAGAGTACCTATGCCGATGCATTGCCAAAGCTGATTAATCCGGCGACAGGGCGGCTGCATACGTCGTTCAATCAGGCGGTGACTGCAACGGGTCGCCTCTCTTCAAGTGATCCCAATCTGCAGAACATTCCGATTCGTACGACAGAAGGACGGCGGATTCGTGAAGCGTTTATTCCTGCTGCGGGTTGGACCCTGTTGTCAGCCGATTATTCTCAGGTAGAATTGAGGGTGATGGCACATATGGCTGATGTTGTTGATTTGAAGGAGAGTTTTGTTGCCGGAGAGGATATCCACCGGCGCACGGCGAGTGAAATTTTCAATGTTTTTCCCGAAATGGTCACCGATGAAATGCGCCGTCAGGCAAAGACAATCAACTTCGGAGTTCTCTACGGAATGGGGGCGTTCAGCCTTGCCAAAGATCTGGGAATCAGCCGTGCTGAAGCGCAGCAGTTTATCGATCATTATTTTGAGCGCTACCCGGCGATTTTGAAATATCTGGAAGAGAAAAAAATAGAGGCGCGGGAAAATCGGTACGTGACAACTCTTCTCGGGCGTCGTTGTGCGATCCCTGAGATTAACAGTAAAAACGGTGCGGTTCGCAGTTATGCAGAACGCAACGCGATCAATTATCCGATTCAGGGAAGTGCTGCCGATATCATCAAGGTGGCGATGGTCAACATTGATCGGTGCCTGACAGAAGAATCGTTTAAAACCCGGATGTTACTGCAGGTTCACGATGAACTGGTTTTTGAAGTTCCCGAGAATGAACTTGAAGCTGTGAAAGAGCTGATTCGGGTTGAAATGGAATCGGCTGTTGAACTGGATGTGCCGCTGAAGGTTGATATTGGTGTTGGAGCAAACTGGGCTGTTGCCCACTGATGGATTGAAGGTGCGAGTATGGATAAAGAAAATTTCAAAAGTGAAACTGCCTGTCCCGATTTGACCAACCTTCCCCCTCTCGGGATGGAACCGGCCGATTTGGAGCGCCATTTTCGCCATTATTATACGAACTATCTGGGGCGTGACCGTAATTGTTGCTCGACCCATTATCACTACGCCTATGATGCGTTGGCACTGGTGGTGCGTGACCGCCTGATGGAGCGCTGGAAAAATACGCGTTATGCTTACGAAGAGAGTGATTGTAAGCGGACTTATTACCTTTCATTAGAATTTTTGATGGGAAGGACATTGGGAAATGCGGTCTTGAATCTTGGCCTCGATGAAAAGCTTACCCAGGCCTTAAACTCAATTTGTCTGGAGTATGAAGACCTTGAGGGTGTAGAACCCGATGCCGGTTTGGGGAATGGGGGACTGGGGCGTCTTGCAGCGTGTTTTCTGGATAGTTGCGCCACCTTGCAATTGCCGGTGCAAGGCTATGGTATCCGCTATGAATACGGGATGTTTCGCCAGCATATTGTCAACGGTTATCAGGTTGAAGAGCCCGATCACTGGTTGCGGATAGGCAATATTTGGGAGATCAAACGGCCCGAATACAGCCAGCGGATAAAATTTTGTGGTTACAGCGAAGCGACCAGTGATGTCGCAGGAAGAACGAGGATGCGCTGGGTTAATACCCGGGATGTTCTGGCTGTCCCCTACGATGTTCCAATCCCCGGTTATCGCAATGGTACGGTTAATACTTTGCGCCTGTGGAAGGCAGAGGCGACGGAAGAGTTTGATCTGGAAGAGTTTAATTCCGGCGATTATACCGGTTCAGTAGCAAGCAAGAATGAAGCAGAAAAAATCACGATGGTTCTTTATCCCAACGACAGCAGCGAAAACGGGAAAGAACTTAGATTACAGCAACAATATTTTCTCGCTTCTGCCAGCTTGCAGGATGTTCTGAACCGCTGGCTTATTACCGAGCAGGCAGATCTGAGCCGATTTGCCGAAAAAAATTGTTTTCAGCTTAACGACACCCACCCGAGTTGTGCCGTGCCAGAGCTGATGCGGCTGCTGATGGATGACCAGGGTCTAAGCTGGGATGAGGCCTGGGATATAACTCGAAGCACGATGGCCTATACAAATCACACCCTGCTACCGGAGGCTCTTGAACGCTGGCCGGTGCGGATGTTTCAGCGCCTGCTGCCACGCTTACTTGAAATTATCTATGAAATCAACGCCCGCTTCCTGAAGCAAGTCGCTGAGCGCTGGCCCGGAGACATGCAACGGCAACGGCGGATGTCGTTGATTGAGGAGGGACCGGAACCACAGGTGCGGATGGCTTTTCTCGCAATTGTCGCCAGCTTTTCGGTGAATGGGGTCGCTGAATTGCATTCAAAATTGTTGCGCGAAGGGTTGTTCCACGATTTTTATGAGTTGTGGCCGGAAAAGTTCAATAATAAAACAAACGGAGTTACTCAACGCCGCTGGCTGGCATACTCCAATCCCGAATTGAGCGATTTGATCAGTGAAAAGATAGGATCCGGTTGGGTGACCGACTTGGCACAGCTGAGTCGGCTGCGCCCACTGGCAGATGATCCCGCAGTGCAGCAGCGTTGGCAGCAGGTGAAATACAACAATAAGGTACGCCTCGCCGAAATGGTCGCAGCAGATTGTGGAGTCAAATTTTCTCCCGACGCCATGTTTGATGTTCAGGTTAAACGGATTCATGAATATAAACGGCAACTTCTCAATATCCTTCATGTGATTCATCTGTATGACCGGATTAAACGTGGAGATACCCATAACTGGACGCCGCGCTGCGTTTTGATCGGGGGAAAGGCGGCTCCTGGTTATGCCATGGCAAAACAAATTATCAAGTTAATTAATAATGTTGCGACGGTGGTCAATAATGATCCGGCGGTAGGTTCTCTCTTGAAGGTTGCTTTTATCCCCAATTATCGGGTTTCGGCCATGGAGGTTATCTGCCCTGGTGCCGATCTGTCAGAGCAGATTTCCACAGCGGGGAAAGAGGCGTCCGGCACCGGGAATATGAAATTCATGCTGAATGGTGCGTTGACGGTCGGGACGCTTGACGGGGCGAACATTGAGATTCGCGAAGAAGTTGGGGAGGATAATTTCTTCCTGTTCGGCTTGACCGCGGAAGAGGCTGAAGAACGGCGCAAGGATTACGACCCTCTTGCGATTATCGCAGGTGATGAAAACCTGCAGCGGGTGATGCAGCTACTGCAAAGTGGTCACTTTAGCCAGTTTGAAGCGGGGATTTTTGATTCTATCTTGCAGGCGATTCAGAATCCTCACGATCCGTGGCTGGTTGCTGCTGATTTTTCCGACTACGTTGCCGCGCAACAGCGGGTGGCGCAGGCGTATCGTGATCAAACGGGCTGGACTCGGATGAGTATTCTTAACACTGCGTCTGCCGGAAAATTTTCGACCGATCGGACGATGGAAGAGTACAACGCAAAGATTTGGAACCTTTCAAAGATCCCGGCATTTCCTGTTGAATGATTTGTTCGTGAATAGAAATTATTAGCGATTCCCGGGTTGTTCTAGTGATTATTTGTGCTTTTAACGTGTCATGAGAGTTGCCCCATTTAACGATATTCCCTATACTCTCGGACTATTGAAATATTTGATGGGCGCATAAACTGTGAAGGGCATGTTATTTTGGCACTTGTTTACGTAGATGATTTAACTGAAGGGATGGTTTTAGCGGAGGATTTATTCACTCCGACCGGGCGGTTCGTTTTGGCAGCAGGGGCCCCCCTGCAGGCCAATCACCTCAAAATTCTGAAAAGCTGGGGAATCATTGAGGCCGATATTGATGAATTGAGCCTAGGAGATGATTATCGCCAGAGTCAGGAGTTGAACTCAGAATTTATTGAGCGGGCAGAAGGCTATCTCTGGCGACGTTTTATCCTCAATGACTTGGAATTAGAGCCGATCGCGACACTGTATCGCCATGTTGTCCACCGTTTTGCACTGAGTTTGCAGCAGGGGTGGGATCCAATTGTCTTTTCTGATGCTGCTCTTCCCGTTGACGAACAAAGCGATCTGCCACCGTTGAGCCTTCCCCATCTTTTGAAGGGGGATGTCGATATTGTCTCTTCTCCGGCGGTTTATTCGCATATCGTTGAATTGTTGAATCATCCGAACTCTTCTTCCCTTCAGATTGCCAAGGCTATCAGTAACGATGCCAGTTTGACTGTCCGGTTGCTGCGGTTGGTCAATAGTCCATTTTATGGTTTCTCGGGGAAAATTGATTCGGTTTCACGCGCGGTATCTTTACTGGGAACGGATGAGCTGTCGACATTGACTCTGGGAATTACGGTTATCCGGCAATTCCAGAATGTTCCGTCAGATCTTCTTAATATGGATTCGTTCTGGCGTCATTCGATTCGCTGTGGGTTGTTTTCGCGGATTCTTGCCGGTTACCTTGGTGAAGAGGCTGCTGAGAAATACTTTATCGGTGGGTTACTTCACGATATCGGACGACTGGTCATGCTTGACCGGATGGCCCCTCAATATGCCGGTGCTATTGCCCTGGCACGTCAGGAACATCTACCGATGTATCGCGCTGAGCAGGATCGACTGAAAACCGATCACAGTATTGTCGGGAAACACCTGGCGGAGAAGTGGCGGCTGTCACCCTCACTGATTCGCATGATAGGCAGTCACCACTCACCGCGTCTTGCCCATTATTCCAAGGAGGCGTGTATTGTCCATATTGCGGATGTTCTTGCACATGCCTGCGGTCACGAGGTGATGCTGGTCAATGAAGTTCCCGAACTGCAACTTAAAGCATGGGAAGAGACCGGATTGACTGAAGACGTTATCGCTCCAACAATCAAACAAGTCGATTCTGAATTTAAAGCAATTGTCAGGGTCTTTTTCGGAGGACCCGACTCTGAAGAGGAATAGTCTCTCTGATGTGCAAATACTGAGGTAACGATGGAACAGTACGATCACATTATTTCGGTTATTGCCCTGAGTATGGGTGTCGCATGGGCAAGCGGAATTAACTTGTACGCGGCAATTCTGGTTCTTGGATTGCTGGGGGCTTCAGGTAATCTTGTTCTGCCTGCTGATCTGCAGATTTTGATGAATCCGATGGTTCTTTTTGCTGCCGGGGCGATGTATCTGGTTGAGTTTTTTGCCGATAAAGTTCCCGGTGTCGATAATTCGTGGGATGCCCTCCATACTTTTATCCGGATTCCTGCGGGGGCGGCAATGGCCGCCGCTGCTGTCGGTGATGTGGACCCGGCAGTTTCTCTGGCTGTTGCGATTGCCGGGGGAGGGTTGGCTGCCGGTGTTCATGCAACAAAAGCAGGAAGCCGGGTTCTGATCAATGTTTCTCCTGAGCCCTTTACAAACTGGGTGGCATCACTATCTGAAGATGCTCTGGTGATTGCCGGTCTTTTGACGGCACTCCACTATCCCTGGGTGTTTGTTGTTTTCCTGTTGCTTTGTATCGTGATGATGATCTGGTTGCTGCCAAAGCTTTGGCGAGGAGTAAAGTGGGTTATCTCCCGCTTGAAAGATCTTTGTTCCGGCCGGGGCGGGGGGATGTCTCCGCCTCCGGGCTTGAAAATTCCGAAAGCCCTTCCTGATTTTCCACAGGAATCTTCGGATAAATAATCGTACCAATAAAGAAAGCCGTTATCGTTTTGATAACGGCTTTCTTTATTGGTGGTGCCCCTGAGTTTTTTACAAAGAAAAATTAATTTCAGCTGTTGCTTGGCGGCGTCTGTCATCTCCCTGAAAGTTGTTTTGTCGTTTTTGTGGGGACCGAATCGGGTCATCTGTAGCATTGACCCAGTGGTCACTGCGCCGGAATTCCTGAATTTCTCCGATGTGGAGGAGAATATCGAGAAATTTAGGTTCGATCAGATCTTCCTCGCCGCTTTTGTAAACTACCGGAATTTTCACGTTGAGTCTCCTTTCACCTTTCTTTATGAAAATGGAGAAGAAAAGCAAGCCCCCGGTTTTTAGCGTTGCATAGAAGTTTTCCAGAACTATGATTTTTATCAGGTCGGTCAGGTAGAGTCAATATGAGGTTTTTTAGAGGGGAGGCGAATCAGGGAGATCACAAAGGCGGGGAAAGGACGAAATCCCTTCCCCGCTGGAGATAAAATTGTTTAGGCTTTTGTCCAGGCAAGATCGTTGGTAAAGATTTTAGCTTCGGACTTTTGTGCTTCACGAAGAGCCTGCTCGGTGAATTCAACATAAGTCCAGTGGTCAGGGTTTTCCTCAATCTTGCGAACCATTTTCGCATTCAAATCATGCCCGGCTTTAAATGCTCTGATATGGCCAAGCATCGGAGACCCGAGGAGGCTGAAATCGCCGAAAGCATCAAGGATTTTGTGACGGACAAACTCGTTGTTATAGCGAAGACCTTCGGGGTTCATGACACCGTTTTTGTCGATGACAACGGCATTCTCTAAAGAACCACCCCGTGCCAAGCCATTTGCTTTAAGATATTCAACCTCGTGGAGGAAGCCGAACGTTCTTGCAGCAGCAATATCCTTGCAAAATTCTTCAGTGGTGAACTTCATGCTGTGTTGCTGAACCGAGATCGCCGGATGGTCAAAGGCGATATCGAATGAAATTCTGAAGAAACGTGATGGTATAATGCTGATCCGTTTTTCCCCTTCGATAATTTCGAGGGGCTTACGGATAGCAATAAATTTACGACTACGATGGAGGTTTTTAACTCCAACCTGTTGAATCTCACGGGTGAATGGTGCAGCACTGCCGTCTAAAACAGGAACTTCGGGGCCGTCAATATCAACGTGAAGGTTGTCGATTCCAAATGCAGCCAAGGCGGCCATAAAGTGCTCGATAGTCGAAACGGTCATTCCCTGACAGCCGATAACGGTCGCCATGCGGGTATCAACGACATTTTCTGAGCATGCTTTGATATCGACAGTTTGCTCACCATCGGTCCGATGAAAAATGATACCGGTATTTGCAGCCGCCGGACGCATCTTGAGGTTGATACGGGCTCCGCTATGGAGTCCAATTCCGGAGATCATTGCTGGTTTTTTGATTGTACGCTGTAAAATCATTTAAAATCGTCCCGTCTTGTTTGTATCGGATGAACTGTTCTTCTGCTGTAAATGCAAAAAGCTTGCCAGTCAATTGTAGGACTCTATCTTGCCAAAAGTACTGGGCTTTATCTTTTTATGTGAGTTTGTTTGCCTTGGGATGTGTTGCGCGAATGCGCAATTTTTTGAGATATCTGTGCCGGAGACACCACAGCTGTTACTTGTTGTGTCGCTGCCACGTATTGGAGGGTGGCGTAGCGCAAAAAATTACATTCGTCCTGAGCGTAGAATGGCGATTGCTAACCCTAATCCGAGAACACCCGCAACAGAATAACCTAACAACCCAAGGATCGGGAAACCGAACAGCATCGGCCCTTTATCGATCTGCATAATGAGTGAAGACCCAACAATCAGTGCTGAGATGATCATACTGAATGAAATGCGATTGGTCGACTTGTCGAGGTCATTAATCAAACGCTCAAAACCGCGGTGTTCCAGGTCGATTTTGAATTTATTCCGATTGATCCGGTTAATAAATTCTTTGATGTCTTTGGGTAAGCTTTTCCCCAGTGCCTGATACGATTGGAGAGTTTTGGCGGCATCTTTTGCAATGCTGGTCGGGGAGTAGCGTTCTGCAATAATCTGCTCGGCAAACGGTTTAAGCTGCTCAACCATATTGAAATTAGGGTCAAGCTGCTTCCCAAGCCCTTCCATAACAAACAGTGCCCGCGATAATAACATCAGGTTGGATGGGAACTTGATTTTGTACTCAGTAAGGATCTGGATAAAGTCGATAAGAAGCTTGCCGACTTTGAGATCCTGGAGCAGAATATCGTAGTAATCATCGATGAATTCTGTCAGGTCGTGTTTAAGGTTTTTCAGGTTCGATTCATCGTGCAGGTCTCCCGAATAGAGAAGCTGCATGACCAGACGGTCGACATCGCGCCGCAGGACACATAATAACAGTTCTGTCAGGTGAAGCTTCAGATCATCGTCAAGCCGACCGACCATGCCGAAATCGAAGATACAGATAACGTTGCCGGGCATGACATGGAGGTTTCCCGGATGGGGATCGGCATGGAACAGTCCGTGGATAAAAACCTGGCGGAGGAAGTTATCGGCCCCGTTTTTTGCGATAACCTTAACATCCAGCCCTGCATCTTCCAGTTCTTCGTACTGTGAAATTTTTATCCCCGAAATATATTCAAGGGTGAGAACTGTCTGACCGGTGTAGTCCCAGTAAACTGTGGGGATATGAACGGTTTCATCATCAGCAAAGTTAGCAGCAAAACGTTCTGTTGTCCGGCCTTCCCGGGAGAAATCGAGCTCACGATAAATGGTGCGCCGGAACTCTTTGACCAGGCTCACCGGATCGTAAACATCGCCACCGGGTAGATGCTTCTCAATCAGATAAGCCAGCCCCATCATAATATCAAGATCGGTTTCGATGATAGATTCGATGCCGGGGCGGCGAACCTTACACACAATCTCTTCGCCGGTTTTCAGCCTGCCGCGATGAACCTGCGCGATACTGGCGGTTGCCAGGGGCGTCTTCTCAATCTGATCAAACAGCTCTTCTGCCGGATAGCCCAGCTCTCGATGAATCTGTGCCATGATTTCAGCGGGAGGAACGGGAGGGATCCGGTCTTGAAGTTTTTTCAGCTCTTCCAGAACATCGGTCGGGACAATATCCGAGCGGGTAGAAAGGAGTTGCCCCAGTTTAATAAACGTCGGCCCCAGTTCTTCCAGAACCAGTCTGAATCGAGCCGCCTGAGTCAGACGTTCCAACTCGCGCGAAACGGTTCCCAGGGTGACGATTCGTTTTCCCAGCTCAATGTAATAGTCGATATTGAGCTGGTCAACGATATGACCGAATCCGTACTTGATCAGAACACCAAGAACCTGGCGATATCTCTTCAGTGAACGGATATTGCGGTTGATCCGATTAAAGGGCAATGAACTATCCTGTGATGTCTATTTTGATAATGCTTTCAGTTGTTTTTCGAGCTTCTCAACTTTGTCCTGAAGTTTTTTGAACTCTTCGTTTGTCATCACTCCGGCTCGATCACATGCTTTTTTAACTTCATTCTGTGCCATTTCTTCCAACCGTTTCTGGTTGTCTTTGGCGGCATCACGGAGTTTTTCGAGAAGGTTTTTTCCTTCTTCTTCAGTTAAATTCATCCGCTTTTTCAAGTCATCAATCAGTTCTTCTGCTTTTTTCTGGGTGAGTGCAACAGCACCGATTCCGGTCAACAATGTTTTTTCAACAATTTCCAGCATAGCAGCCTCCTGTCGCTAGGGATACGGACGTTTGAAAATCTATCGAAATTATAGCAGTTTTTGCAAACACTTCAAACCCGTGACCGTGTTTGTTTACTGGGATGTTATTGTTGGGTGGTAAGGCTTCTGCTTGATTGTCTCATCACGCTGATGAAAACCATGGACTTTAGTCCAA
>Ga0256842_1003588_pt1 | contig 10230 bp, 10 predicted proteins | sample 4559240metaG_FD_185973 | JGI IMG/M metagenome (GOLD analysis project Ga0256842, IMG submission 185973) | Hydrothermal vent microbial communities from Guaymas Basin, Mexico - 4559-240 | ecosystem: Environmental > Aquatic > Marine > Hydrothermal vents | place: Mexico: Guaymas Basin | collected...
CCCTCACCGACATCCTCATCACCGGCACGGAGATAAACTACCTCTTCATCTGCCCGACGAAGCTCTGGTACTTCTCGAAGGGCATCACGATGGAGCAGGAGAGTGAGTGGGTCGATTTGGGCCGTTTCCTCCACGAACAGCGCTACGCAAGCGAGGAGAAGGAAGTCCTTGTCGGGAGCATAAAGATTGACTTCATCAGACGGGGCGACGTCATAGAGGTCCACGAGGTCAAGCTGGGCAAAAGCATGGAGAAGGCCCACGAGATGCAGGCTCTCTACTATCTATACTACCTCAAAAAGCTCGGCATAAAGGCGAGGGCCGTCCTCCACTACCCAAAGCTCAACGAGACTAAGGAAATAACGCTCGACGGCCGGGAAGATGAAATTGAAAGGGCAATAGCGGAGGTCGAGCGGATTAAATCCCTTCCGGCCCCGCCAAGACCGGTTAAGTCAAAGAAGTGCCTCAAATGCGCCTACCACGAACTCTGCTGGGTTTGAGGTGGTTCCATGGAAAAGCTTTCCCTGATCATTGTGGCAATCCTTGTGCTTGCATTGGCCATCGTTCCTCTATTTAGACAACAGAGCCCAGTTAGGCAACAGGAAGGCGGGTTTAACGGAATAACAATTGTTTACGACAACAAAGCGTTGGGCGGCTTTAAGAGTTCATGGGGCTTCGCCGCCCTCGTGAGGTTCAAAAACCACACGATTCTTTTTGACACCGGTGGCGATGGTGAAACTCTGCTGAGCAACATGAGGAAGCTTGGCGTTGACCCAAAGTCGATCCAGTATATTTTCCTGTCTCACATTCACGGAGACCACACCGGCGGATTGTGGGCAATTCTGAGGGAAAACCCAAACGTGACGGTGTTCCTCCCGAACATATTTCCGGACAGTTTTAAAGGGAAAGTCCGGAGCTTTGGGGCGAAAGTCGTTGAGATCGACGAACCCGAGGAGATTCTGGAGGATGTTTACACCACAGGGGTGATGTTTCCGGTAGGGGAGCAGGCTCTGGTTTTGAAGACCTCGAAGGGCCTGGTTGTGGTAACCGGGTGCTCCCATCCCGGGATAGTCAGGATAGTGGAGAGGGCAGAGAACATAACGGGAGAAAACGCTTACCTTGTCGTTGGGGGTTTTCACTTATTTGGAGCCCCGGAGAAAGAGGTTAGGGCAATAGCTACAAGTCTCAAAAGGCTTGGAGTTCAAAAAATTATGCCCTGCCACTGCACCGGAGACAAAGCGGAGGAGATTTTTGCTGAGGAGTTTGGAGTGAATTATGTAGAATGCGGTGTTGGAAGAACCGTAAGCTGGTGATATCATGAGGAAGCGCTCCATAACCCTGCTCTCGGACGGAACGCTTTTCCGGAGGGAGAACACCCTCTACTTTGAAAACGCAAAGATGGAGAAGCCAAAACCTCTCGCAGTTGAGGGCGTCTACGACATCTACGTCTACGGCCACGTGAACATAACCTCCCAGGCGCTTCACTTTTTGGCACAGAAGGGCGTAGCTGTTCACTTCTTCAACCACTACGGCCACTACGATGGGAGTTTTTACCCGCGGGAGAGCCTGAACTCCGGCGATTTGATCATAAAGCAGGCCGAGCACTACCTTGACTATGAAAAGCGCCTCAAACTGGCGAAGGCCTTCGTCAGGGGTTCGGCTTTGAACATGGAAAGAAACTTGGTGCGATGGAAAGTTAATGACGGCTTCTCCGAGGAGCTTAAAGCCCTCCTGGAGGAGCTTGAAAGAGTGAAGAAAATAACCGAGGTCATGAACGTTGAGGCGAGGATTAGGGAGGGCTATTACTCGAGGTGGGATAAACATCTTCCAGAGGGCTTTAAGATAGTTAAGCGCACTCGCAGGCCGCCGGGAAATGAGATGAACGCGCTGATAAGCTTTCTTAACTCAAGGCTCTACGCGACCATCGTGAGCGAGCTCTACAACACCCAGCTGGTTCCAACGGTGAGCTACCTTCACGAGCCCGGAGAGAGGCGCTTTTCCTTAGCTCTGGACCTGAGCGAGATTTTCAAGCCGATTATAGCGGACAGGCTCGTCACGAGGCTAATAACCAAGAGAATTCTCTCAAAGGAGCACTTCAGGGAGGAGCTCAACGGTGTTCTCTTGACGAAGGAGGGAATGAGGAAAGTCCTGAGCGAGTACGAGAATGAGCTCACGAAGAGCGTAAGGCACCCTGAGCTTAAGAAGAACGTGACGAAGAAGAGGCTGATTCGCCTTGAGGCATACAAGCTCATCAAGCATTTGGTTGGAGTTAAGCCCTACGAGCCGCTGGTGGCGTGGTTTTAAACCAGAGGAATCACGAGCTTTCTTCTTCCTCTCCTCTCTTTTTTGACGTAACCTTTTCTCTCCAATCTGGAGACATATTCGCTTATGAATGGCAGTGAGTAAGTTGAGTCATTGACAAGCTCAAGCCTGTTCCTCAGTTCTGTGAGGCTCGGCGGTCGCCCGACTTGTTTCGTGTAATCCTGTGCGATCCTCAAAATCTGTAGCTCTAAGGGAGTCAGCTGAACCTTTGGATCCACCACAGGAAACTCTATAACACCGCCTTTTTCAGTAACGTAAAAGACAGATTTTACTACCTCAGGGCTCTCATTTCTAACAAGGACGGCCGCATAGAAGAGTTCGTACCCAACTATTCGCCTCCCACCTGTGATGTTTATTACCGTCTCAGGGACTATAAGCCTCTTGAACTCTTCTATTCTTTCCTGAAACAGATACGGCTCTTTGACTTCTATCACGGCCACGGGGACTCCTAAGCTTTTGAATCCCTCCTCCGCCTCTCGAACGTTGGAGAGTATTATTTTGCGATACTCCTCTGTGGCATCTTCTCGTATTGAATAAAGCACGATCGCACTGCTGATTTTGGGATTTCCTCTTCTGATTCGTTCCGGCAGGACTATCTCCCCGTTCTGAAAGATATGGTTAATATGCTCCCCTACCGTGGCTATATACCTCACTTTCCCACCCTGTTAAATTTGGCTTTAGACTTAATAAATTTAACTTAATTACCGGGAATAATACTTAAATATTGTTTCTGCACTATGTTAAATGGTGTCCCCAATGGAGGATTGGATTCGGAACATCGGGAGGTATCTCAGCTATCTGGTCGATGACAACTTTGAGGAGTATGCCTACGACATCGTTGATGGAATCGCCAAGGCTAGAACGAAGGAGGAGCTTCTTGAAAACGTTTACAAGGCCCTCCGACTTGCTCCAAAACTTGAAAAGAAGGCCCGTGAAAAAAGATGTAACTTCCGGAAGCCATCTCCAATGGACATTGAGGCCCTTGAGAATGAGGTTGAAAAGCTCTCTGATAAGCCAAAGGAGCTCAGGGCTCTTGCGCTCAAGCTGGCCCTCTGGGCCTTTGCCTACTGGAATCACTGCCCCAAAGAGGGGCAGGAAAAGGAAGGAGGTGAAAACTGATGTACGTCCGGATAAGCGGTAGGGTTAGGCTTAACGCCCACTCTTTAAATGCCCAGGGCGGTGGGGGAAGCAATTACATTGAGGTCACCAAGACTAAGGTAACCGTTAAGACTGATCGGGGCTGGGCTGTCGTTGAGGTTCCAGCAATTACTGGCAACATGGTAAAGCACTGGCATTTCGTCGGCTTCGTGGATTACTTCAGAAAGACGCCCTTCAGGGACAACCTCACCGAGAGGGCACTGAGGTACAACGGAACGAGGTTTGGCCAAGGTGAGACCGAAGCTCTGAAGGCCGATGGAAAAACAAAAGTTAAACTCAACAGTGAAAGCGAAATAATAAAGCATTTTGCCGACGCGGATGTTCACGGATTCCTCGCACCAAAAACTGGATATAGAAGGGTCTCCCTCGTAAAAACCTCTTTCATTGTGCCTACTGAAGACTTCATAAGAGCTGTTGAAGGCGAGCGCCTGATAAGTGCAGTAAAGCACAACCGCGTCGACGTCAACGAAAAGGGCGCCATCGGAAGCTCCAAAGAAGGGACTGCGCAGATGCTCTTCAGCAGGGAATACGCAACTGGAGTTTATGGCTTCTCCATTGTGCTTGACCTTGGTCTCGTCGGGGTTCCTCAGTCCAACATTGCAAACGGTAGCGTGATACCAGATAACGAGCGTAAGGAGAGGATTAAGAGCGCCCTTTTGGCGTTAGTTCCCATGCTCAGCGGCTACATCGGCGCAAACCTCGCGCGCTCCTTCCCGCTCATAAAAGTCGAGGAATTCATAGCGGTTGCAGGTGAAGAACCCATTCCAGCCCTCGTTCACGGCTTCTACGATGACTACGTCAAGGCAAGCGGAGCAATAGTGGAGAACGCCAGTAAGTTGGGCTTTAATATCAGGGCCTTCGCATACAACACGGAGACGGAGTTCGTGGAAAATGCTGAGAAGATTTCCTCAGTCGAAGAACTCGTGAGCAAACTCCTCGAAACGCTAGAAGATTCCAGCGGAGGGAGTAGCTGAATGGACGTTCTCCTCGTGCGCCTCCGCTTCCCTTTTTACTCCGTCGCCAGGAGATCATTCCAAGTGAGAACATCTCTGTTATTACCATCACCCTCAGCGCTTAAAGGTGCCCTCGCAAGGGGGCTCGTGTTGTTAAAAGGCATCAAAGGAGAAAACCTCGACGAAGTAGCCGAGAAGGCCGTGAAAGACATCGAGGAAAAGTTAGCGGACGTGAGGGCCGTTGAAGTCGCCCCACTGACGCCGATGGTCAAAAATGCGTTCCTACTGAAGAGGCTGAGGAACCTCGAAAAGGGTTCAAAGCCTGAAAAGAGTGATGCTATGAGGCGTGAGTACGTTTTCACCCACGAGCTACTCGTAGCCTATGTCTTCAGAACTCTGTCGGAGGAGGAGAAGGCGCTATACCTGAAAGCCGCGATGCTTATTGACACTATCGGGGATACAGAAAGCCTTGCAACGGTCGTTTGGGCGGGCTTTGTTAATCTAGTAAAGAAAAGCGCGCCGCTGGCGTTCTATGCGCCATACCAAGAGATTTCGAAGGCTTTACCCGATAAGGTGTGGAATGGTGGGGCCGTCAGAGTCCACACGGAGACAATGCTCGTGTCCCCTGACTACGGTAATAGAAGGGAGGAGGTTTTCTATCTTCCCGTGGAAGAAAAGCGGAGGAAAAGGGTCGTTTACTACGAGAGAACGGCAAAAGTCCCCGACGTTGAGGGTGCAATCGAGGTGAACGGGGAGGTGCTGGGTCTATGGCTACCAAAAAGCTGAACGCCGATGAGCTCTTCAGGCTCATAACCGGCTACGAGCCCTACGATTACCAGCTCAGGGCGTGGAAAAAGATAGAGAAAGCCATGTCAAACGGGGGAAAAGTAGTGATTGAGGTGCCCACCGCGGGAGGAAAAACCGAAGCGGCCCTCATGCCCTTCTTGGTAGAAGCCTACAACGGAACGTGGGCGGTTTCGAGGTTAATTTATGTCCTTCCTACGAGATCCCTTGTTGAAAAGCAGGCCGAGAGAATACGTAAACTCTTGGTGAACGTTTTGAAGCTCAAGGGAAAGTCAGAAGAAGAAGCTAAAGAGCTTGCGGAAAGGCTTGTAACCGTTGAGTACGGCCTTGAGCCAACCCATGCTTTCCTTGGATGGGTCGTGGTCACCACTTGGGATGCCTTCCTTTACGGTCTCGCCGCTCACAGAACCGTTGGGAGGAGGTTCACTTTTCCAGCTGGAGCCATAGCCCAGAGCTTGATTGTCTTTGACGAAGTTCAGATGTATCAAGATGAGAGCCTTTACATGCCCCGGCTCCTCTCACTCGTCGTTGAACAGCTCTCCGAGGCAAACGTTCCGGTAGTTGTAATGAGCGCAACGATTCCGAGCGAACTCAGGAAGATGGTAGCTGGGGAGTCAGAAATCGTCACGGTAAGGTCGGACGATGCTAGGAAGCCTGAGAGGGGAAGGGTTAGCGTCCAGGTCGTCGAGGGAACTATTGAGAGCGTGCTCGATGACATAGAGGATACCCTCAAAAGAGGGGAGCGAGTTCTCATAGTCAGGAACACCGTTGATAAGGCAGTTTCTACGTATCTCACGCTGAAGCCAATCGCCGAAGAGCTCGGCATGAAGTCCCTTCTAATTCACGGTCGCTTCACCGTGGAAGACAGGAAGCAAAAAGAGAGGGAACTTGACAGGGCTAAACTCATCGTGGCAACTCAGGTTGTTGAAGCAGGCCTTGATCTGTCGAGCATCGGTCTCGTCGTGACGGATATAGCCCCTCTCGATGCCCTCATACAGCGCGTTGGAAGATGCGCGAGGAGAAAAGGAGAGAAAGGTAAAGCGATAGTGCTCGTTGAGACGCAAGACTTCGATGGTTTCCCTGAGATTAAAGGGTTCTCCGAGGCTCTCAGCATCATCGAGGAGAGAGTTGGAACAAAAATAGAGCCATTCGTAGAGTTCGAGAATCACAAAGACTACAAGCGTGTTCTCAAGCTAACTCTTGATGTTTCAGATAAGAAGCAGGCCACTTGGTACATCGGAACTCTCAAAACAATTAAGGAACTCAAAAAGAAAAAGCCATCAAAGAACCTTCTAATAGTTTCCTACGACACCGCACCGTATGATCCCTTGGTTCTCCTCCTGAGCCACGACGAGCTCGGCTCTTTAGAGCATTACCTCTACGACGTTGAAGAAGCGAGAAAAGCACTCGACAGGGTTTACAGGTTCCACTACGCCAATAACCTTGTGCCGAAGGAGTTCTACTCTGCCTACATCTACTTTAGAGAGCTTAAGCTCTTCTCGGCGCCACCTGAATACGAACTACGCTCACGGCCTGAGCTTTACGCAATGCTCTACGTTCTCGATGAGAACTCAGAAAAGATGTTGAATTCCAGTCCGAAGGGCGAGGTAATCATTAATCCAAACAGGATAATCCGCATCAGTCTATCACTACTCGAAGGCAACTGGGAGAAAATAAGGGAATGCCTCAAAGGAAAGCTCATCCGAAAATGGGATCCGAGTGAGGAACGTTACCACTGGGTTCTTGAGAATGCCAGCGAGAAAGATCCGAAGGCCCTTACAATTTACGCAGTGTCAGAAAAGTGCTACAGCAGGGAGCTTGGTTTCTGGACTAACGAGAGAGGAAACGAAACAGGAACAAAGCAGAGAGCTAGAACACCCGAAACACACGAAAAGAAGAAAGGCCAGGCCACGCTTTTCAACTTCGTGGGGGTGGAGAAATGACCCTTCTCGCATTCAAAGGGCAGCCCCTTGAGGAACACGTTAAAGCCATGTTGCTGGCATGGGAGGAAGTGAAGGGCAAGTATATACCCTCGATAATAAGGGTGATGAAAGCTTACGATGTCGATCTAAGCTGGGAAGAAGCCGACAGACTCATGAAAGCGCTGATAATCCTCCATGACTCCGGAAAAGGTGCGAGGATTTATCAGGACTGCCTTAAAGGTGGGAATAAGCTTAGGGGATTCAGGCATGAGCTGGTGAGTTCTTACTATGCTCTAAAAATCCTCCAACAAGTATTTGACGAAAGGGTTGCATTCGTTGGCTCACTTGTGGTCATGCTCCATCACGAGCCGATACTCATGGGGCAGATTGCCAACCTTGACAGGGACTCTCTGTCTGCAGAGGTTGCCCTTGACAAGCTGAGGAATTTCGATGGGGTAGTTCCAGAGCTAGAGGATTTCTTGAGGAAAAGCTTCCGGGAGCACCTCGGCGTAGATATTGACGTTCCTGTGGCGGAACCAGAGGACGTTGTTAAAACTGTTGTGGAGCTGAGCGTGAAGGCACGCCACTTTCCCGACGCTGGAAAGCTCCGCTTGATTGTTGGGGCACTGCTTATCCCCCTAGTTCTGTGCGACTACAAGGGTGCCGAGGAGAGGGAAGGAGAAACCCCGAAGTTCGCGGAGGTCCTTGAGGCGGAGTGGATGGGGGGTAAGAGGAGATGAAAAGTATTGATGTGCCCATTCCACATTTTTCATCTCACAATTCAAAGATACTCAATACTCACATTATGTATGGACTTGTAGAGTCTCTCCTTAGGGGTGGAGTTAGGGACGTGAGAGTTTTTCCCCAAGGGGAAGGTTATAGGATACAGGCAAATTTTACATGGCATCAATTGCTTGAAGGCATAAAATTGGCGCTCCACGATATGCTTGCTTTGCACTTTGCTACTGGGCATGTTGTAAAAATAAATAAACTCAAAGCGATAATAAGCAACGTCAGCTTTTCTGGGGGAGTCTTTTTAGATCCCCCTCAGAATATTCAGAGGTACCCACGGGAGCTCCAAGCAATCTTGGAATACCTTGAGAGGGCAAACCTTCATTCTAAGCAAACATTAGAAGAAATGAAGTCGACCAAGAGTTTCATCTCCGATGGACGTTCAAAACATTTAGTTGTGTTGGAACAGTTAGATCCAACCGTGAGCAAGTGGATAGGCTTTTATTCCTACGAAGAGGGAGGTAGGATATCCCGTTTGGAATATGCCCTGGCGTGGATAGGCCTTCACTATTATTCAACTATCTCTAAGGTTCTCAGAAAATCAAGTCAGATGGTTATAATAGCTCAGTATCCTCCATTAGAGAGCGTGGAGACTTGGGAGCTTCTTCTTATAAAGGATATCGCTACAGGACTTGTTGATGATAAGGAGAACTATTGGAGAATTGGTGTAGAATACGGCTTGTTCCGAAAACTTCTTGATGTTAGTCTTCCTCCATCTATCGAAAGAGTTCTGGGACTCTCCAAGTTTGGAATGGTTTTATATGCCCAAGAACGTAGTGGGGCAAAAGGATGGAGAGTCTTTAGACAGTTGGAGTTACCCAAGCTCTGGGATTTTGTAAGCCACCTGAAGATTGTTGCGTTGTATGATCTAACAAAGTTCGTTAGAGTGCTCAAAGAATTAGAACGCTCCAAAGACAATAAGGAGGGTATAGATGATGCCCTTGCCCAATTGGGAAGGGGAATATACTCAGCAGTCGTCTTTAATGATGTCAATAGTCTTTACGCTGCTATTAGGGGACTTAAACGGCTTGGATATTCCGTGCCACCCAACCTGATGAATGCCATTATCGAGTATGTTTTGGGTGATGCAACATGAGGGCTTACCAAACTCCTGGCATCGATGAGATATTTGACCTTTACGTGGCATACGGTTATGTTGAAGCCCTTGTACGGGGCGGAGCTAGGGAAGTAACGCTCATTCCAACGGGAACTGCAAGCGGGAGTTATTACAGCGTTGAAGGTGATGGCAACTTTAGAAGGGGACTAATTGATGCGCTGGGGGAGATGCTTTCGTTACACTACGCTCTTGGCACCTACAGCCAAGGGGAGGGAGGTAGTGTTATAAGTGACTCAGACTTTAGCGCGGGAGCCAATGTTAACAATGCTTATTGGGATAGTGTTCCATCCCGTTTGAGGAATATCCTTGAGAAGTTAAGAGCAGGGAAAAAACTTGGAGGAAAGTATCCTATTCCGATAACTCTCATGCCCTCTGCTGGTAAGTTCATACCCCAGCACATGGGAGTCCAAGGGGGAAATCCTCTTAAAGTTGATTCGCTGGATTATGCTCTCGCTTGGGTTGGATTCCACTATTACACACCTTACATCAGGTACACCAAGGGCAACAGAACATGGGTGCACATCTATCAGGTTGTCCCTCAAGAATGTCTGAACCTCGTTGAACTTCTCGCCCTAAAGGATTTGAAGAAACACTTTCCTCACTATTATGAAGCCAATATGGGCTACCTCTCCAATCCTCGCCTTGCGCTGTTCTATCACATTCTCCACACAGAAAGCCTTGGCGCTATTGAGACCGTAATGAAAAGGCCCCTCCTTGTAAGGTCATACACTCTTGAGAGGGAAGGCAACAACCAAGCTATACGCTCCTATGGCGAGGAGGACGTTGGAAAGCTAATGGACTTCCTCTGGGAACTGAAGAGGAGGAGCACCTACCACACGGTAAGGTTCTTTGATGCACTCCTCAAAAAAGAGAGCGAGGCGATTTTAGCAGTTATAGACGCGGTCATCAACGATAGGCCGGAAGGGCTTTATCAGGGACTCAGAATCGCAAAAAGAGTTGGTATAACACCTCCTCAAAGTATTGTTGAAGGCATGGAGGCGTTCATCGACGCTTTACATTTTCCTTTTGCACTCAAAGGAACAAGAGAAAATCCTCTTCGAGTTGGCCGATACTGGAGCTAAAACCTGGAACTGAGTAAAGTATTTGAGGAGACGACAATACTTCCAAGAGCGAATCGTGGACTTTAACAAAACTGAGAAAACCG
>Ga0256842_1003589_pt1 | contig 10228 bp, 10 predicted proteins | sample 4559240metaG_FD_185973 | JGI IMG/M metagenome (GOLD analysis project Ga0256842, IMG submission 185973) | Hydrothermal vent microbial communities from Guaymas Basin, Mexico - 4559-240 | ecosystem: Environmental > Aquatic > Marine > Hydrothermal vents | place: Mexico: Guaymas Basin | collected...
TTTACCCCCTCTAAAATACTAATCTTATCTTTTATAAAAGTTCTCTTTGACAAATCCCCATATTTCACTTGAATATCAAAGTTATAATCTCCAAGTTCTGAAAAGTCATCTTCACTTATTTCAAATATCACAAAATTTGGTCTATCTGCATCTATAGTTCCACTTATAACAGTAGCTTCTGCACCTCTTTTTGCATAAGCAAATTCAATGCTTGTCGCATCACTTAAATCTGCTGGTTCATCATTGATAGATAACTCATAGATGATGGGATATGTATCGCCTTGAAATCTCTCTATTTTTTTAATCATAACTGCATCTCTCCTTTTAGTTTATCTTCTACAAAGTTAGCACTTGGTACTTCTTCTATAAGATTAGCTTTGAAATGGTCATAGCTTGTAGCTGTTGGTATATCTTCTATAAGATTTACTTCAAATTTGCAAACTGGTACTATTTTGTAAACTACATCATTGCTAGAAGCTGTACTGTTTGATGATGTTGTTATCTCTACTTCATCAACTACACTTTCGCCACCTTGACCATCTTTTGCACTTGCTGTTATTTTAAAAGTAGCACTTACATAGAAAGTTATATCTGCTAGAAACTCATCATCTTTTATGACTAAAGTATCTAGTAATTGCCATCTGCTGTTAGTCTCAAATATACTAGATACTTCTACGAAAATGCTATACTTTACAGATACTAAATCATCCTCGGCATCTTTAGCATTAGCATCAAATATGTAGCGATTATCATCGTATTTTGTGTATTGTAAGTCTAGTGTAGGGATTTGATTGATTATGACAATATTTGATGTAGTTGTAAATTTTAAGTCATCTTGACTATCATTCCACTTTGTAACCACTTTAAAAACATAAGTACCAAGTTTGCTAAAGTTAAATGTTAGTTCATCTACTTCGTTATCATCTAAGTAGTAAGTTTGAGATACTATCGTGTCATCTACATCATCATTATCTATACTTAGGGTTATATCTTCGTTTATGATGGGATTTTCATTATCTGTTGAGATGCTAACAAGAGGTTTATTATAATTTACTCTGATAGTTTTAGTGTCTTCTGTTTGTAAATCACACTTATTTGTAACTCTTACACTTACATCGTAATCATCTACATCATCAAAGCTATAACTATCTTTTTCATCGTAACCATCTCCAAAATCATACTCAATTTTATCAATCCTAATATCACAAAAAGTTTTCCCATACCAATTAGCTTTATGATAATGAGTTATATCGTTATAATCCCATTGATATTCATCACTTGATATACAAGTAGCTGTTATATTGTTGTTGATAGTTCCATCATTTACGATTATAGTTGTATATGGTGCTTGACACTCTAAGAGTTGAACATCAAAAGTGTAGCTATCTGAGCCATCTCCAACTACTTTAACAACACTACAAGCATTATCCGTATAAAAATGAAGTATAGCTATGTCTCCATCTGCAAAACTCGCCCCTCCATCATTTATATCTGCATCATCACTATCTACTGTAAACTGCTTATCATCCGTTTCTTTCTCATCACTTTGTTTATTCGTGTTGTAATGAAAAAAGGTAAATTTACAATCTATTTCATTATCATCTTTATCATAAACATTTCCAACAAAAGAACTCATTTATTCCTCTCCATCCATAGCATCCCACTCTATCGTTATAGGTTCATCTAAAACTTTAGTTCTTACTAAAAACGGTACATGGGCTTCAACTCCGTTATCTTCTTCAACTAATTTAAAATTATTTGTATTTGTATCTTTTGTAAGGTCTGGAATATAAACAAGCCATTTACCACTACTTACATCATTTGATGGGTATGCCTTTACCAACTCTATACTTTCACTTGCATCTTTACCTGTTGCATCTTCAATAAGTGGTATAAAATAACTTGCTATGGTCTCGCCCCTTACTGGCATAGAAATTAACTCAAATCTATCACTTTCTAATCTGATAGTACCTTTAGAAGTTAGATAATCTAAGCGATATGGAACTACAAGAGGAATTATTATATCTTCTATGGTAAAAAAGCTTTTATCTAAGGTTGATGGTTCTATGTAGTAAAACCCTTCGCCTATTTCGGTCATATCCCCCTCATCAAGCTTTGCACCATCCATATCAAGCTGTTTGTATGATATGGTCTCATCTTCATCGCTACAAACTATCACAAGTACATCAGGTTTACCAACTCTAAATATCCCTATGTTTAAACCTTGTTTGGTAAATAAAAAGCAATCTTCATCGGGTGTATCTATGCTAAAAGAGTAGAAGTCGCCTATCTCAGTAGCTTCTATGGTGTCAAGTTCTGCAAGTCCATCGGCTAGTGTAAATTTAAAAACTTTGGTGTCATCGCTACAAGTTTCTATTATGTTAAATGAAGAATTTTTATCTTTAAAATCAGTATGTCTCATTTAAAATTCCTCAGTTAAGACAATGTTTATCAAGAGAGTGCATGACCTCTCTTGATAAGAAAAAAACAATAGTTTGTTTTTAAACTACAGCTACCAATTTACGACCAGCACTTACTTCTGAAATAAGTTCAGCTGTTGTTTTTTCAACAACTTCATACTTAATGATTGTATCATCCATTTCAGGGTGTGAAATAACTACATTCATAACACCTGCAGTATTTACGATACATTCTGCTTCATAACTAGATAAATCTCCAGTATTGTTTATATCAGTTCCACTATTAATATCAGAAAGTAAAGCACGATTGATGTCGATAGAAGTATCAGATGCAGCAGTTACACGATAACCGTGTCCACCAGTTACAAAAACATCTCCAGCAACAAGTTCATTGCCAGAATCTAAATTGATTGTTTGGTCTCCAGCATGAGCCACACCAGCTGTTGAACCTTTATGAGCTTCGATAGCTTTTACTAAGTTATCAAATGTTCCTGCACCATCATTTGCAATATCATTGTTATCAATATCAACAACTTTCATAGATAAATTATCTTTATCTGCGAAGTCTCCAGTATTTATCGTAGGGTAAAAACTTAACCCTTTTTTAACTTGTCTCATAACAAGCTCCTTAAAATAAAATTTTCACAAACACAAATCCCTCTATGTTTGAGTAAAGAAATATTAGCTTTTCAAAATCTTAAACTTTGTCAATAAATATTTTTATACAGATAAATTATCTAATTTAACAGCTTTTTTAGTTTGTAGTTTAACTTGTATAATCTTCTTAGTTTGATTAGTTTTAGTTTCTGTTTTTATGGTTTTTTTTATAACCTTTTTAAGTTCATTTATCATATCTTATCGCCTTGATTTTAGTTTTTACTACACCATTTTTAAAAAGATGAGTTAGTTTTTTTACTATAAATCTATCTTTTGTTAAATCTTTTGGTATGCGATAATCAGGTGCATAGATAGATATAATAGAGTTGATTTTTAAAGGTGCAAAATATGTCGTAAACTCTACTGTTTGCTTGTCATATCCATATTCTAAAAACTCGGCTACTGCTCTTGTGTTTGCTATGGTTTCGTTTGAGATTAAAGGCTCGTTTATCTCTTTGCTTTCACCTTTTTTTTCTATCTCATAGATGTTGTTGTATAGGTTGTTAGATGTGTCTATCTTGTTTGATTTTATTATCATTATTCTTCCTGTTTCGTATATGGCACTATCTCGCCGTTGTCTTCAAGTATATAGTAGCCATCAGGAGTAGTTGTTACATCTAGTACATTATTCATCTTGTCGAGATTATCATTGTCAGGGTCTGCTGTATCTAGTATTTTTAAGATAGATTTATCTAGTAATGCATCAGGCTCATGATTTAATAGCCAAGGGTATAAATCTCCACCAGTTCTTGCACGGAAAAAAGTAACTTTGATATCTGTTTTTACATAAATATAAAGAGGTGGTAGAATCCTTTGCTGTTCAGGATAACACTCTATAAGATTATAACCCTCTAAATTACTATCGATAAATTTACTCCACATACTCCCACTATTATCAGCATAGATTTTTTTTACTGGTGCATATTTTTCATTGTTTACTGCATCTTCAACTAAATAAGCACCATCTATAACAGTACGATTATCAAAATCTATACTGTCATCATTTGAGTTAAGATTATCGAAACTAGCACTAGAATAAGCCATCTCTATCACAAAAGCACCATCTATCACCCTAAAAGGTGTTATATTATCTATCTCTACTGTTGTTATCATTCTTTTGCCTCATGTAAAGAAAATCTTTTTTTGTTTATGTAGTATTCTAAAAACAAAGGTTCAGCACCATCTTTATCAAATCTATAAGTACCATAAGAAGTTATACTAAACTTTAACTCTCCAAATAAACTAACAGTTTTGCTTTCTAAAAAGTTAGGGATATTATCTGCATCATATTTAGAGATTTTAACTTCTCCCTCAATCGCTTGATAATAGTCTAAACCCCAATCACTAACCAAGTTGAGTGTAAAGTCATAAGGTATGGGATAGTAGCCGTTCATCGCTATCTTATGAGTATGTTCTAGTAGTTGGTTAAAATGTTGTATAGTTATATTCATCTCTGTTGGGTACTTTTGATGCTGTATGTTTCCATGCAAAACAGTAGTTTTATAAGTTATCTTTAGTTCACCAGCTTCTACTAAGTCAAAAGTTAGGAAATTATAGTTTGGTTCATAGTGATAATTTTCTACACCCTCAACAGCTATAAGTTCTTTTATACCCCCTGCAAGTCTTACAAAATAATCTTTTTCAAGTTGATAGTTTTCTATAAGTATTCTATCGCCACTTTCACAATTCATATTTATATTTGGTAGTTGAGTTGTAGGGGAATAATAAACTATGTAGTAAGCATTAACTGGACTAACTTTATAGGTCTTTTCCTCATCTTCAAACATCACAACGGCATCAGGACTACACGGCTGAGGACTGTCTTTTAAATCAAGTGTAATAATGGGTTCAGCAAAGATAGTTTCTTGATTTTTAGTATTTATAAATATTTTATTTATCTTTTTGTCATCTTTGTTAGTAGATGTGTTGAACTCTAGTATATCTTTTAAACTTGTAAATCTCTGAACACTTACATCATCTTCTTTTATACTTCTTTTATCTTCAAAATATAAAATACCTTTTTCATAATAGTAATCAAACAAAGTGATATTATGCAACTCTTCTATAACTTCCTCAACTGATTTGTCTTTTATCTCATAGTCAAAAAGAAAGAGTATATCTGTTAGATTTGTATAGTTTAGAGTAGTATTTACTAAAAGCTTACTTAGCAAAACTTTTAAACTAGAAGCTTGTATAAGTTCATTTTTATTGCCACTATACTTATAGCTATACTCAACTGTTTTACTTTTACAATATACTTTTATGTTGTTATTTAGTAAGTATTCTATACTATCTACTACATAAAAATCACTTACTATCTCTTCATCATCCAGTTGATATTTAACTTCTATTCGCTCTACTAAATCACTCACAATAGCACTATCAAAATAAACATCATTTACCGTAAAAGTAAAAGTGTTAAAAAGCTTCGTTTCTTCAACTTCTAAAACACCATCATCATCTGCATCTACTATCTTGTTATCTATTTTTATTTTTTTATCTAAATGGTTTGTAAAGTATATGCTAAATTTTATATTCATTTTTAGTCCTCAAAGTTTTTAAAAATAATTCTTTTAGGTGGAACTGTTAAATCTCTACCAAGTCTATAAAAAAGATGATTAGTTTGGTTTGTAAAACTTTTGATTATAAAAGTATTATGATTTAGAGTAGTTGGAAATTTACTTACTTTAAAAGTATTATGATTTAGAGTAGTTGGAAATCTGCTTATTTGGTTTTTTATATAATTACCATTAACAAAAACGATAATATCGTTATCTGTGTAAATTTTTATATTTTTAAAATAACCATATTCACTATTGTCATCATCATCTGAGTTATCTCTCATAAAAAAGAAAATTAAATCTACAGATATTGATTCAAACTCAAAGACCTTATTCTCCCAGTCATCAGAACTTTCAAAACAATCAAAACTATTGCTATCATAGCTAAAAGACAAACAGCTATCACCACCATTATCAATATTCGTCTTATAATCAAATTCCACTCTTGTTACATTTTCTACAAACTTAGTTATTCCACAAGAGCTAAAATCTTCATTACCATGCTTTAAAATGTCATTCTCAGTGTAAGCAGAATAGTCCTCATTATATTGACCCCAATTTTTAAGATTATTTTTGATAGGTTCTAGTATTTCTTTCCCTTGTTCAAAAATACCTAGATTTTTAAACTTACTTACTTTAAAATTATTATGATTTAGAGTAGTTGGAAATCTGCTTACTTTAAAATTATTATGATTTAGAGTAGTTGGAAATCTGCTTACTTTAAAATTACTTTGATTTAAAATTGTTGGAAATCTGCTTACTTTGCTTCTTATGTAATTGCCGTTTTTAATTTCAAAAATTTTATTTGATGTAGTGATAACTATATTTTTAAAATAACCAGTACCATCTCCACTTGAGTTTTCTTCCATTTTAAAAAAAACAAAGGTAGGATAACTAGCACTTTTAAATTCAAAAATTTTATGCTCCCAATCTACCGAGCCAGTCATAAAATCAAAAATTTCAGAAGTAGAAAAACCTAATGCACTATCATCTTCAGTACATTCAACTTTCCAATCAAATTCTATTTTTATAATATTTGGTATATTTTCATTGTAAATTATAGAATAATTAATATCATCATCCTCGATAGATGGAAATTTTAAAAGCCCATCTTCCACATAAGCTTTAGCATTTTCTTCATATTGAGTCCATCCATTAAAATTAGAAGCTATAGGGTTAAACACTTCACCTATTTCTATCTCATCAGATGGTATTTTAAACCTATTTATACTATAAACTATGTTAGTACTTATCTGAGCCATACTATTTTACTTCACATCATACCAAACGGCTAAAATAAACTCATTTAATGGGTCTTCCATCGGTGCTGTAAAAGCTGGTATAACCTCTTTTACCCAGAACCCTACATATTCATCAGTATTTAGTGTATCTCTCTCCATAGTAGAACTAGCTTTTAACCCTGCTACATCATCATCGTTAGTATCTTTAAAAGTTATATCAGTAACATCTACACTTTCAACTTCCCAACTTGTAAGTTTAGCACCATCAGCATCATAAAAAGTAACTCTATCATCAGCTTTTACAAAGTCGCTTACATCTCTATCGGCTGTTACTTTTTTGTTATCTGCATCATATTCAACTGCTGTAAAACCACCATAAAGCCTTACACTATCTTTGTCTAGGTCATTCTCTACTTCATCATTACTACCAGCTAAAGAGATATAAACCTCTTCTGTCGGACTTGATGTAACACTACTTATATCAAATCCAAGAGTGATAGTATCAACTGTAGCTTTTGCATAGTATTTAAACCATCTTTCACCACCATTTTCAGCCATCGCTGGGCGAACTGGTAGCATAAGGCTATGAGCTACACCACTTTCGATTAAATCTTCTGTAATATCCCCACCATTTACTGAACTATCCCATTCATCAACTGTACTTTTATAAAACTCTATATCAGCCATATTTTAAGCCTTTTTTGTTTTTATATTAGCTTTTTAGTTTTGTAGTTTTTGTCAATTTAAAGTCTTGCCATCTTAACAACAACTTTATACCACTCTGACCCCTCAAAAACTTGTTCAACTTTTATAACTTCATCCTCTTCTAATCTAAATCTTGCTTTTATAGTTGTGTCTTCTGTAGTAGTTAGTAGTGCTTCTACACCTAAATCATTCGCCATAGCTACAAGTTTAGAGATAGTTTCTTCTTTTAACCAACCACCATCTTTAGAGTCTAAAGTTAAGTTATTTGCACTATCTCTTTTTATACTCTCATAGATAACTGCACCACCATCAAGAGTTTTAAAACTCTTCGCTTGAACATTTTTAACTTGAAAACTCTCTAAGAAAAATAAACTATTATCTAACTCTATACCACCAATATTTTTTATTCTAATCATTATCCTAACCTTTTAAATTCTTGTGCCAAAGCTGTTGCTACATCAGGACTAGACTGCATCGCAAAACCTTTACCATTTGGCATATTGAAGTTGATATTTGTTGTATCATTTAAACCACTATTACCACTCATAGAAGTTGGTAAACTAACCCCTCCAACACTTCCACCAGTTGCAAACTTTGGTAAAGTTACTTGCATATTGTTTAGTTTGTGTAGAGTATCTGTTCCGTGGTGTTTAACTGCTTCTTTTCTAACTATAAATTCTCCATCTTCTAAGAGTGCTAAGTTTCTATCTCCTCCACCATAGCCCTTTAATTTGCCACCTTTTAAGCCGTTTATCTCACCTCCGTTTTTGTAGCCTAAAACTTCTTTATTTAATGCATCTGTTTTTCTTTGTTCAACCTCTTTTCTATGCTTATCATCTAAAGATTTTTTAGAATGAAGACTTTCTTGAAGTTTTACTAAGTAGTCATTTGCTTTTTTTCTAATCTCTTCAGGTGTTCCTTTAAATTTACCTGCTGGGTTTGTGGCTACTGCTATTATTTTTTTTATTTTTTGTTGGTCAACCTTATTTTTCCATGCAACATTATCTTCATTTGTAGTTTCTAAAATAGCTTGTTTGTTTGGAATATCAAAATGACCTCTTTTTAAAGCTTCTAGTGCTTTTTGTTGTGGTTTTGCTTTTTCATCTGCTTTTGCTTTTTCTTCATCTTTTATTGCTTTTTCTTCATCTTTTATTGCTTTTGCTTTTTCTGTAAACTTATCCATTTTCTCTTTAAAATCATACAGTCTTACAGATAATCTATCCAAATCTACTTTTTTTGTTAATTCTACTTTTTCAGCTTTTACTTTTTGTAACTCAGGATTATTTTCTAATGTTATACCTTTTGCTAGTGCATCTTCGGACATTGCCCTTATTTTTTGGTTAAGAAGTGCAATTCTACTATCATTTACAGATAGTGCTTTCCAATCTTTCTTAATGGTTTCCCCATCATTCACAATTTTTAATTTTTTATCTTTTAAATTTTCAGGTACTTCTAGCTTTTTAAATTTTGCAAGAGATGGGTTTTTATAGTTTTTCCATCCATTGTAACCAGTATCTAAGTATTTAAAATGATGTCTACTGCTTCCCCCAATAACTCCATAAACTCTATCTTCTATCTCTTCTTTCTTCTTATCATACCCATCACTACCCTTAGAATTCCCACCACTAGAACCACCACCACTATCATAACTCTGCACAAGCTGTTCAGGTTTGTTATACCCTATAAGCCCACCAGTAGCGAACTTAGGTATAGCACTTTTCATATTGTTTATCTGTTCCATAAAGCCTGTACCATGATGTGCAACGGCTTCTTTTTTTATGATAAATTCCCCATCTTCAAGTAGTGCTAGGTTCTTGTCTCCACCTCCATAACCTTTAAGCTTTCCACCCTCTAAGCCGTTGATTTGCCCTCCAGTTTGAAACTTTGGTAGTTTAAAATTATTTTCAGCTTTCTTTAGACTTGCATCTTTAGCTTTCATAGCCCTTTGCATCTCTCTTACTTGGTTAGCCCAATGTTTCGCTCTTCTGCCATTCCTGCCACCAAAAACCCACTGACTAGCTAAAGACTGCTGTATTTTTGCTTGTGCTATTTTACTAACTAAACTAAGTTTAGATGCATCTATTTCGTGCTTAAACACTTTAAATTGTTCAAATTGTGAACCAAGTTTATCAAAAACTTTTTCTATCTTAGTAACAGATTTATCAAACTTATCAGCTTTATTTTCTGCATTTATAAAGGTTTTATCAACTTCTTTATCATCTTTATCTAACTTAGATTTTTCTATCTTTTCAGTAATACCCTCACCAATTTTATCAATAGTTTTTCTATCTTTTTTTTGTAGTTCTTCATACTTTAAAGGTACATCTTTTTTATTTTCTAAAGAAGTATAGACTTGTTTTATTTTAGATGGCATCTCCTCATCATTTTTAGCACTTTGTATTTCATCTACAACACTTTCAAGACCACTTTTATCTATCTCATCTACATTTTCACTGTTGGCTTTTTCTTTTACTTCTGATACCTTAGTTATAAACTCTTCATATTTAGATTGAACTTCACTAAATTTACTTTCTATCTCAGATGTTTTAGTAGATATGTTCTCTTGAGTGGAATGACTTGCACTATTTATAGTATTTCTTGCTTCGCCCTCTAATCTTGTTAATTGCCCTAAAAAAGTGCTATT
>Ga0256842_1003590_pt1 | contig 10228 bp, 8 predicted proteins | sample 4559240metaG_FD_185973 | JGI IMG/M metagenome (GOLD analysis project Ga0256842, IMG submission 185973) | Hydrothermal vent microbial communities from Guaymas Basin, Mexico - 4559-240 | ecosystem: Environmental > Aquatic > Marine > Hydrothermal vents | place: Mexico: Guaymas Basin | collected...
ATAATAAGAGAAAAGAGGTAAACTGGCATCAAACCAAGGACCAGCCCACGGTTCCCATGCTGGTTTCCAAATATTCATCATGATTTTTTGCGGATAATGAAAGTCGGCGATAAACGCATCATCCTGACGGTATACTTCGTGGCCGTCAATGAACCAGGCAATGTAATCCGGCGTCCATTCAAACGCATAAACGTGAAAATCCTGATGGGTATCAAAAGGAACCCATTGATGGCTATTGCGGATTTTTTGATTGGGACCAATGCTCGTTACCTGAACATTGTGATTGTAGCGTCCTAAAATTTCAACATCAATTTCGTTCCATTCAGAAGATGATTCAAAATCATGGTACGTGAAAAACGATGACAGATATCCGCTTGCTGACGGAGGTTTAATACGCGCTTCAAATCTCCCGTAAGTATAGGATTCCTTAGTGCGCAGTTCCGCGCCTTTGTAATTTTTACACAATAGGTTCATTGGTACGAGCAAAATAAAAAATAGCAAACCCAATATTTTGCTTTTTCCTGATCGTAAATGCACTAAAATCCATTCACAGTTTTGTTGAACATCCTTTTTACCGCAGACAAACCATCTTTTTTGTTTTAGAAAGTTTGCCCGCTTTAACGCGATAAAAATAGATACCCGTACTTACCGGGCGATCATTTTGATCATGTCCGTTCCAAATGAAAAAATTGTCCCCTGCGGTAGTCTTCTGCCGTGTATTAAACAAGCGTTTTCCTGCAAGATCATAAATTTCCAGTTGTACCGTACCGGCCTGAACCGAGTAGTAGGGGATTCGGGTAAATTGATTAAATGGATTCGGATAGTTTTGCCCCAGTTTAAAATTCGCAGGTGGTTCGTTAATTTGTCCTGTTCCGCTGATTTTAACGAATTCGATTTGATCAATATTAAAACCACCATTAATGAATTTAAGAATCAGCTTATGCGTTCCCGCCGTTAAATTGATGTTTTCTATTTTGACCGTATCCCAGTTGTACCAGCCGCCTGTTTTGGATATTGTTACGGTATGAGTCAAAGCTTTGTCGTCATCCATAATTTGAAGTGCACCGCCATCAGTATTGGAGGCAATGCGCACGTAGGCATCGTAAATGCCGGAACTTTGTACCTGAACCGTGTAAGCAAGCCATTCGCCGGGATCAATCCAGCCTACGCTGTATTCCGGCCCTTGATTATCGTGGCTGCTTTCGATATCGACTCCGTCGTTTCGATATTGATAGCCGGTGTTCCATGGATTGTACTTATCCCAATGCAGGCGTTCATATTCGGTGTCCGAATAGGCTACCCCATTACCGCCGTAATCGTAATCCACACAGGCAATTGAGCCGGGAATAGTATGTTCTTTGAATGGCTTGCTTTTAGTCAAAAAATCCGGGTCGAACAGAGCATGCACTACATCCGGTAGATAACGGCAGTTTTCCAGCTTTAAATTATCTGCAAAACGCATAAGAATGCTTAAAGCCAACGATTCATTTGGTTTGTTGCCCTGACCATTCCAATAATCTACCAATTTTTGAAATCCGTCGGGCAAGGTTGCAGAATACGGACTGGTGGTCGTGGCAAATTTTTTGTGAGTCCACCAACACCAACTAACATCGTTATCCTGTAACATTTTAACCGTGCTGGCAAACCAGTGATTGGAATTTTCGCCGCTTTCACCCATCCACAGGGGCACCTTGTATGTTTTTCGTAAATTTAAATAGCTTTGAATCGAAGAAACGGACGGGTCATTCCAATATTTATGAAAACTGTACGACATATTCGTATCCCAGGGAGGCGAGAGGCTGGTGAAATCGGTACCGTACCAATTGCCCTCTACAAAGACAATATGATTTTGATCGACTTGCCGAATGGCATTAGTGATCCGTATATACAAACTGCGCAGTTCGGTGGCAGAGTGTCCGGAAGGTAAAACCGGCTCATTAAGAAGATCATAACCGATGACAGTTGTATCGTTTGCATAACGCTGGGCGATTGTTTTCCAGATTGCAATCGTTCGATCCTGATTTTCTGTTTCGGTCCAGAGGCGCGCTTCCTGTCCGTCACTGTCGCTGATATTGCCTGCATTTTGCCCGCCGGGAGCACAATGCATATCTAAAATAACATAAAGATGGTATTTGGCGCACCATTCAATGAATTGGTCTAAAACGGCAAAACCATCGCTGGAAAAAACACCCGGTTGGTTTTCAGGTGAAAGTAAACGGTAATTAAAAGGCAGGCGAATGGAATTGTAGCCCAGTTCGGCAATGCGCGCAATATCATTTTCATTTACATAGTTTTGGCGGTAATTTTTCCAGAATTCCTGCGCATTTTGTTCTCCGATAACATCAACGATCTGTTCATTAATTGAAGTGGGGGAGCCAAAGCCCGGGAAATGGAGCATGTAACCCTCGGGCACCAGCCAGCCGCCCAGACCGACACCTTTGAAAAATACTGTTTGTCCTTTATCATTAACGAATGTGCCGTTTTTTGCTTTAATAAAGGCCGATGCTGCTGTGATGTTTGCAAATATAAAAAAAAGGATTAACATTTTGTGCGATCGTTTCATTCGGCGCTCCTTTTATCCGGATGCTTTTCCGAATGGAAAAGACGGATCGAATTTAAATTCAATGCAAATACCTCGATTAAATAAAATTTTACGATTGCTTTACCACATAATTTTATCATCATTTAAAATAAGACATCCCTGTTTAATCAAAATGAAACTGCAAGCATAGTGCCAAGAATTTTTTACTATTGATACCGGCGTTTTTTGCACTCGTGGCTGGTGATTGTTATTATGATAATAATGGGCCTTTTATTAATATAATAATTTTATTTTTAATTTTGATAGGTTAATGCCACATAGATTGGTAATTATCCCACGAATCGCGTCGTGGCCAGAAGAAAAGCGCCCAGGATTATTATTTGCCTTCGCCAGATTTCGGGGAAGGAAAGAACCCGATTAATTCCATTGGGAGAACAAGAATTCAATTTAATAATAAATTCCCAGACAGGGAAAATTGAACATAACCCATCGTTTTAACGGTGGGAATAATGTGCCGCCTCGGAAAAATTTCAATCCCGCAAGGGATGGTTGAAAAAACGTACGGCGGATTTTTGGATTGTTTGAAATTACAATTTTTCAAATGTCCCTGGCGGGACATCATTCACGATGAGGCGCGGTGATCCCAGCAAAACATTGCTGGGCTAAGTTCAATAAATCCCTGGCGGGATTTTTACAAATTGCGATCATTGATTTTTGTAATAAGGTCATTTAAATGAAAGCACGCGGAATATCATGAATATTTTAACATGTGTGAATTAATAATTTTTGGTTTTTTACGTTTCCCAAAAGAGCTTTTGGAAAACGGTGTTTAAAAATACATTCGTAAATTATACAACAAATTCCTTGAATTTCCCCTTCAGAGGAAAAATGAACTTAGCCCATCGTTTTAACGGTGGGAACAATGTGCCATCCACGAAAAAATTTCAATCCCGCAAGGGATGGTTGAAAATAACTTTATTTTTTTCCCAAATTAAAATTTGACAAGGAATATTCTCCTTTATAAATTGCGTTTCATTAAATGCGACCTAATAAGTCGTATTTATGATGTAGTAAAACCAGACCAAAAGAGTCGTATTTATGATGCGTTTTAGTAAAAAAGTGGAATATGCCCTAATTGCCATGGTCGAAATGGCCCAGCAAGGCGATTATTCCGAGTTGGTGACAGCGCGTTCGTTGTCCCGGGAATATCGTATTCCGCAGGAAATATTGAGCAAAGTTTTGCAAAAATTAACGCGCATTGGTCTGTTGCAATCGGTGCAGGGTATTAAGGGTGGCTACACTTTGGCGCGCCCTATAGAAGAAATCAATATGCTCCAGGTAGTCGAATCCATTGACGGCCCTTTGCGTTTGGTGGCATGCAATAGCGGCCGACCATGCGATTGCGAACAATTTTTATTCTGCAATATTCAATCGCCAATGCAATATATTCAGAACGAATTTGCCCAATTATTGCGTTCGATTACGTTAAAGGATTTGCTGACGCGTATGAAAGGCGATTTCTCCTGGGTATACGACAAAAAGAATCCCGGGAAAATAAATGCAATTACGAATGCCAATCAAAGTGTATGAATCATTTTAGTATGGAGTGCAAGTATGAGTGACGAAAAAAAACAAATTGAAGAAATCACTTCGCAGGAATATAAATACGGGTTCGTAACCGATATCGATGTCGATGAGCTTCCTCTTGGTTTGAATGAAGATATCATCCGTGCGATTTCGCGTAAAAAAAACGAACCGGAATTTTTAACAGAATGGCGTTTAAAGGCCTATCGAAATTGGCTAAAGATGGAAGAGCCCCATTGGGCAAAGGTGAAATATCCGCCCATTGATTACCAAACAATCCGTTATTATTCGGCACCAAAGAACACGCCGAAATATAACAGTCTGGATGAAGTTGATCCCAAATTGCTGGAAACGTATAAAAAGCTTGGCATTCCGCTGGAAGAACAAAAAGTGCTGGCCGGAGTAGCAGTGGATGCTGTATTTGACAGCGTTTCCGTAGCTACAACGTTTAAAGAAAAACTTTCAGAATTAGGTATTATTTTCTGTTCCATGTCAGAAGCTATTCGTGAGCATCCGGATTTGGTGCGAAAGTATTTGGGTTCCGTCGTACCGCCCACGGATAATTTTTTTGCTGCCTTGAATTCAGCCGTTTTCAGTGACGGTTCCTTTGTTTACATCCCCAAAGGGGTGCGTTGTCCCATGGAGCTTTCCACTTATTTCCGTATCAATGCCGCTCAAACAGGACAGTTTGAACGTACACTGATCGTAGCCGACGAAGGTTCCTATGTCAGTTATCTGGAAGGGTGCACAGCGCCAATGCGCGATGAGAACCAATTACATGCCGCGGTTGTGGAACTGGTGGCCTTAAAGGATGCCGAAATCAAATATTCCACCGTGCAGAATTGGTACCCGGGCGACGAGGAAGGGCGCGGCGGCATTTACAATTTTGTGACCAAGCGCGGTATTTGTTACGACAATGCTAAAATTTCATGGACACAGGTGGAAACCGGGTCAGCCATTACCTGGAAATACCCAAGTGTGATTTTAAAAGGAGATAATTCGGTCGGTGAATTTTACTCGGTGGCAATGACCAACAACTACCAGCAAGCAGATACCGGTACAAAAATGATTCATCTGGGTAAAAATACGCGCAGTACCATCGTTTCGAAAGGTATTTCGGCTGGCAGGAGTGATAACTCGTATCGTGGTTTAGTAAAAGTTGGTAAAAATGCTACTAACGCACGCAATTATTCACAGTGCGATTCCTTGCTAATCGGTGACAAATGCGGTGCACATACATTTCCTTATATTGATGTGCAAAATACAACAGCTCAGGTGGAACATGAAGCAACCACATCAAAAATCGGGGAAGATCAGATATTCTATTTGAATCAGCGGGGCATTTCAACAGAAGATGCAGTCTCTATGATCGTCAATGGATATTGCCGCGAAGTTTTCCGTGAACTGCCTATGGAATTTGCCGTGGAAGCGCAAAATCTGTTAAGCCTGAGTCTGGAAGGTAGCGTTGGCTAAAATAGTTGATTCTTGAATGTCGGGAATTTGTCCCCCAAAATACAAAAACGAAAAAAATAAGAAAATAACGGAAGGAAAAATAAAAATGAGCTTATTGGAAATTCGTAATTTACATGCAATGGTTGAGGGAAAAGAAATTTTAAAGGGAATTAATTTAACAATTAACGAAGGTGAAATTCATGCTATCATGGGGCCGAACGGTTCCGGTAAAAGTACGCTGGCCAATGTATTGGCCGGTCGCGATTTGTATCAGGTTACCGAAGGCGAAGTTTTGTACAAAGGAAAGAATCTTTTGGAAATGTCACCAGAAGAACGTGCACGGGAAGGCATTTTTCTGGCTTTTCAGTATCCCGTGGAAATTCCCGGAGTGAGTAACACCTATTTTCTTAAAACCGCTTTGAATGAAAAACGGAAGCACCTTGGTTTGCCAGAACTGGATGCAGCCGATTTTTTAAAGTTGGTTCGCGAAAAAATGAAAATCGTAGATATCGATCAAAGTTTGCTGAACAGACCGGTAAATGAAGGTTTTTCCGGTGGCGAGAAAAAGCGTAATGAAATTTTTCAAATGGCCGTACTGGAGCCGACCCTGGCAATTTTGGATGAAACCGATTCGGGATTGGATATCGATGCCTTAAAAGCCGTTGCCGAAGGAGTAAATCGCCTTCGCCGCGATGATAATGCATTTATTGTGGTCACGCATTACCAGCGTTTGTTGGATTACATCATTCCCGATTTTGTACATGTGCTGTACAAAGGGCAAATTGTCAAATCCGACGGGCGTGAATTAGCTTTGGAGCTGGAAGAAAAAGGGTATGATTGGCTTAAATAAAGGTGCAATAAAATAAGAATCGTTTTTAATAACGAACTTATTGCATCTTATGAACGAAACAAGGCATAAACTTTCCATGTGCAGCTAAGGAGAATGAAATTCATGTTAAATCAAGAAAATATTATTGAAAAATACAAGATCCAGTTCAAGAATTTTGAAGCCGACTTGAACGGTCAAAAAGAACATCCCTTACACGGAGTGCGCAAAAAAGCAATCGAACTGCTGGAAGATGTGGGTATTCCGACTACAAGGGACGAAGAATGGCGGTTTACCAATTTGCAGCCGCTGTTAGAAAAATCTTTTGCCGTGGCTTTGCCAGGGCAGGCGCCTCATATAAATAAAGAAGTTCTTAAACCGTTTCTCTATCAGGATTTCAGTGGCCCGCAATTCGTTTTTGTGGACGGCGTTTTTTCAGAAGAGTTATCCACCCAAATCGAACAGGATACTTTTGGGATTTTGTTGACGTCCCTACAGGAGTACATCCGGCAGAATCCACAAGCCTTGCAACTTTTGGCTGAAGAGCCCGCTTTACGCAATAACGCGTTTTGTGCTTTGAATATGGCTTTTGTCAGCGATGGAATCGTTATTCGTGTTCCGGATAATGTAGTGCTTGAATCGCCGGTTAATATTTTGTATCTGTCTTCCTCACAGGCCGGCCAAACGGCTAATCACGTACGGAACGTGATTACAATCGGTAAGCATGCGCAGGCACGTATTGTTGAAACCTATCTTTCGCTTGAAACAAGTGAGCATTTCACCAATACCCTCACTACCATTGATATTGATCAGGATGGTCACCTGATCCATAATAAAATTCAGAATGAAAGTTTAAAGGCATTTCATATCGGTAATTTGTTTGTGCGTCAGAATAAAGGCAGCCATTTTGTATCGAATAATATTGCTTTGGGAGGCAGACTGGTACGCAATAATTTGGTTATTACATTACAGCAGGAAAACGCTGAAACACAGTTAAACGGTTTGTACATGGGTAACCAAACACAGCACATCGATAACAATACATTAATCGATCATGCGGTTTCCAATGGTACCAGTCACGAGCTTTACCAAGGGATTCTGGGTGATCAGGCAACAGCGGTTTTTAGCGGCAAGATCTTGGTGCGCCCGGATGCACAAAAAACGGATGCGGTGCAAAACAATCATTGCCTGTTGCTGTCCGACGATGCGCGCATTAATACCAAACCACAACTGGAAATTTACGCAGATGATGTAAAATGTACGCATGGTGCGACGGTAGGACAACTGGATGAAGAAGCGATTTTCTACTTGCGCTCGCGGGGTATTTCTGAGCAACGGGCTAAAAATTTAATGATTTACGCCTTTGCCGAACACATTATCGGGCAAATGAAGATTGCTCCGGTGCGTCAGTTTGTCGATAACATTATTTTACAACGTTTTAAAGAGAATATGAATTTTGTAAAATAAATAACAACTTGAAAACCAATAATGTAGGTTAAAAGGAAAGAATTTCTATGGATAGTGAATTTCGGGAATTATATCAGGAAATCATTTTAGACCATAACCGATCGCCCCGTAATTGGGGTAAGTTGGAACATCCCACACATCAGTTGGAAGGTGAAAATCCGTTATGCGGTGATCATTATACGTTCTATCTGCAAGTAGAAGACGGGGTAGTAAAAGATGTGCGTTTTGAAGGACAAGGGTGTGCCATCTCAAAATCATCCGCCTCGGTAATGACAGAATACATCAAGGGCAAAAAAATAGATGAAATAGATCATTATTTTGAGCTTTTCCAAAAATTGGTTCGTGGTGATGTGAACCCCAATGAATATTTAGATGAATTAGGCAAGTTGGCCGTTTTTGCCGGAGTTTCGGAATATCCCATGCGGGTTAAATGCGCAATTTTACCGTGGCATACTTTGCACAGTGCCGTGCATGAAAAACACGGTTCTAAAGTTTCCGATCAAAATGAATAATAATGAGCAGTTGGAGGAAAGCAGAAATGAGTGAGCAAGTTCAGGCTCCTATAAACAGAGAACATGTTATTCAAATGATTAAAACCGTTTATGATCCTGAAATTCCGGTTGATATCTGGGAATTGGGGTTGATTTACGATATCAATATAGATGATAATAATAATATTTCCGTCAAAATGACCTTAACGGCGCCCAGTTGTCCGGCGGCGCAGACTTTGCCCATTCAGGTTAAGGAACGCCTGATGCAAATTCCGGGTGCAGGAGATGTTGATGTGGAAGTTGTCTGGGATCCGCCATGGAATCCGGAAATGATGTCCGATGCTGCCAAATTGCAGTTGGGATATTTTTAAAAGATTGTAACACCAGTCAAAAGGCAATTTTGCATTGTCCGGAAAATTATTTTTTGAACCCAGGCAAATTGTAATCAGTACTTATTAATTTCAAAATTGTCAGGTTCTTTAAAAATTTTTCAAACTTTTCGAATTGGATACTCTTTGATGGTTAGGATAATAGCTAATCTACTTTAAAACAGGAAGGAACAGGCCGTGGCTTCTTTAAATGAAAATCAGACGATTCAACCTGCGGATTTTCGCCAGGATTTTCCTGTTTTGGATCAACAGGTTCATGGTAAACCGCTTATTTACTTTGATAATGCCGCAACCACACAGAAACCAATTAAGGTGATCGAAGCGTTAACGAATTATTACAAACAGGATAATGCCAATGTGCACCGGGCAATTCATACTTTGGGTGAACGGGCAACGATGATGTATGAAGAAGCACGGCAGAAGATTGCTGATTTTATTCATGCCCCCAATGCCAGAGAAATTGTTTTTACACGCGGTACAACCGAATCCATTAATTTAGTCGCTTCTGCCTGGGGCGAAACTTCCATTAAACAGGGCGACGAGATTATTGTCAGTGAAATGGAACATCACAGCAATCTCATCCCTTGGCAATTACTGGCCCAAAAGACAGGCGCCCGCCTGAAATTTATTCCCTTTGATGAAAACGGAATGCTCGATATTCCGACGTTTGAACAATTACTTTCAGATAGAACACGTTTGGTTGCTTTGACCTACATGAGTAATGTGTTCGGCACCATTAATCCGGTAAAACGTATTATTGTCCTTGCACACGAACGCAACATTCCCGTGTTGCTGGATGGTGCACAAAGCGTTCCCCATTTGCCAGTGGACGTACAGCAATTAAATTGTGATTTTCTGGCTTTTTCCGGCCATAAAATGTTAGGGCCGACTGGAATCGGTGTCCTGTATGCCAAAGAAGCATATCTGGAAGCCATGCCGCCTTATCAGGGGGGCGGGGAAATGATTCAATCGGTCTGGCTTGACCGGGCTACCTATAATGAAATCCCCTATAAATTTGAAGCAGGAACACCGAACATTGCCGGTGCAATTGGACTGGGTGCCGCGATTGATTATTTGCAGCAAATCGGTATGGAGCGCATTACTTTGTACGAACAGGAACTGACGACCTATGCTTTGCAAAAAATGGTTGAAATTGACGGACTGACTATTTACGGTAACGCACTGGAGCGCGGGGCTGTGATCTCCTTTAATTTGGACGACGTGCATCCGCATGATCTCTCCCATTTTCTGGATCAGCAGGGCATTGCTGTTCGCGCCGGGCATCATTGCGCTCAACCGATTATGCGCAAACTGGGCATAGCCGCCACCACGCGCGCCAGTTTTTATTTATACAATACGAAAGAAGAAATTGATTTTTTTGTGGATCAGTTAAAAGAAGCGAAGCAGTTCTTTACGTATTGATTCGAGGCAAAGTTTGGTGAATATTCCTGTTTGTTGAGCGAATTAATGATATCAT
>Ga0256842_1003591_pt1 | contig 10227 bp, 9 predicted proteins | sample 4559240metaG_FD_185973 | JGI IMG/M metagenome (GOLD analysis project Ga0256842, IMG submission 185973) | Hydrothermal vent microbial communities from Guaymas Basin, Mexico - 4559-240 | ecosystem: Environmental > Aquatic > Marine > Hydrothermal vents | place: Mexico: Guaymas Basin | collected...
TTTCATCATTTATTCCAAACGTTAATACTGCATTTACATTCCAATATGGTTAGATTAACAGGGCGACCCATCAGATTATTAGCCATTGGTCAGTAATATTTACATTCCAATATGGTTAAATTAACAGTAACTGCTAACAATCAAGATAGAATGACACTAGATAAATTTACATTCCAATATGGTTAGATTAACAGAAAAGCTTTGATAAATCACTATATCCGGAGGAATCTATTTACATTCCAATATGGTTAGATTAACAGGTAAACATCGTTGTTGATGTTACAGTTGATTATCTTGATTTACATTCCAATATGGTTAGATTAACAGATATTAAAAGAAATAGGTGTAAGTGAGAAAGATATTATTTACATTCCAATATGGTTAGATTAACAGTAGCGCATTTATTGATAACAGACGATAAGCCTTATAAATTTACATTCCAATATGGTTAGATTAACAGGAGGGATACATGGAAATACTAGCAGGGATATTAGCATTTACATTCCAATATGGTTAGATTAACAGGCTTTAGCTACAAATTTAGTGTTTGCAACATTTATATCATCATTTATGTCATCCATGAAAAATATATTTATAATTCTAATATATTTTTATAGAAAAACAAATCTATTCTTACTACTACTTATTCTTTCCACTATGTCGAACATCTATAGTTTTTACATTACTAAACTACGACAGTTAAATAAAATTCGATGTTGCGTCATCATCTTTAGCCCAAATTTCTTTATCAAGCCATCTTTTATTTCTACTCTTAAAAATTATTACTGAATCAACATCATCTCTAATATATCCCTTTATCTCATATTTCAAATTGAAAATTTGCGATTTAGATAATTCGCCTTCAAAAACGGAATTTTGAATATGATGCAAATATTTTTTACAAGATTTAAATACATTTCTCCATATTTTAGCTCCACCATTATCATATTTAATATCATAAACTAATATAACATACATATTCTATCATCTCCAAATAAAGATTACCACCAAATTTTAAAAGCTTTATAATCAGAACCTTCAATTAAACTTTTAATTAATTTATATGCCTCCAATCTAATTAAATATCTATACGTAACTTCTCTTTTTAAATCACGATGCATTATTTTAGTATTTAATTTATCATCAAATTTTTTTAATATTATTTTTCTATCTTTTTCTTTAATAAATAAAAAATCAATATCTTTTTTAAAAGAATTCGCATTTATTATTTTATTATTTATTATACTAAAAATCATTCTGTCTACAATTAATGGTTTAAATATTTCAGAAATATCTAAACTTAGAGAAAATCTTTTTGATCCTGGTTCATGCAAAAAACTAATAGTTGGATTCAACTGTGTTTTATAAATTTCAGATAAAACTACAGTATATAAAACACTGTTTAAAAATGAAATAAGTGAATTTATTGCATTGTCAGGCGGCTGTCTTACACGTTTTGAAAAATTAAAAGTATTACCAATTATCTCATTCCAGTTTGAATAATATATTTTTCTAATATTCCCTTCAATCCCCATTAATTGCTTTATATTTTTTGCATACTTAATACTGTTTCTTAATTTAGAAATTTGCTTCATTCCTTCTTCGACATTTTTTCCTCTTTCTTTATAATACCTTAAATTTCTATATATATGAAATGCGCTAGATTCAATAATTTCTTTTGCTATTTCTAGTCTTTTTAAATCATCACAATAAGTTGAAACCTGTTTAACTAATAAATTTCCAGAAACGTTTTTTTCTCTTGGATAATAAGTCCCTGAGTAATATCCATAATAGTTAAACGTATGCATACATATTTGATTTTTTGATATCATATCTAAAAATTTAGTATTAAAACTCATTGTAGAAAAAACAAATATATCATTTATTTGCTCAACTGGTATACTAATTTTCTTCCCATCATATTTTTCTACCATTAATGTATTATCGTTTCTCTTAATATTTCGAACCTCAAATAAGTAATAATTCCTCTTCATAATCCATCTCACTTTTTTAAAGAATATAGCAATAATCGTAATATGCACATTTATTGCAAATCTTTCTTTTTTTTATAATTTTAGGTATTTCGTCGCTCAATATATTATTTATATCCTCAATAATTTCTTCGATTCTTAAAATATCAGAATCTGAAAGTTCTACACTTTTTTTAATTCTTAATAACGGATAATCAATTACGCCATTAATGTTTTCGTACCCAATATTTTTTAAATAATAAATATAATACTTCACCTGCCATATATGTGCTTCTTCCATTTTATTTGATTTTTTTATTTCATGAATAGTTTTTCCATTATCTAAAAAATCTATACAGATATCATTATTCACATTGATATTTTTATATTTTCTTGCATATGAATTTTTATCAATCGCTTTACCAATTTTAACATTTTCATTATATTGTTCCATTGAAATATAATTATTGAAAAGCCACATCTTTCTTTTACAAATAAAATAATACGAGAATAACATTCCAGAAACTTTTTTCATATCACACCTCAAATAAAATTATCATATTCAACATTTTTCTTAAATTTATTTTTTACAATTAATCCGATTTTATTATTATCATTATAGTAATATTCATTATTACATATAAAAATATGACTCATGTAATAAAATAAATGCTCCCCAAAATTAATATCGTACTTCCAATAATAAGATACACTTATAGTATATTCATTAATTTCCATTTTAATTTTATATCTTTCACTTTTCGCAACACTTTTATCCTTTAATATTGTCTTCCATTTATCTACTAGACCTTCTTTTTGAAGATTATTATATACATCACTAGGTATTATTGTCACCGAATCTATATTCCTAAAATATTTTTCTGCTTCTTTCTTCTCAAAGGTATATGGATCCAAATTATTAAAGTAATTAATTGTTTCATTTATTATTTTATAATATTTCGAAGAAACTAATTTATCATTTTTTTTCACATTAAAAACTGCATTAATAATATCTTTTTTATCAGATTCTGATATTATAATATTATTATATTCGCTAAGAGCTTCAATCGAAAAATCATAAATATCATTATCAATTATCTTTCCACCGCCAGTATTTCTATTATCATATATATAGATATTTGGTTCTTTTAAAGAATACTCGCGTTTTCTATATACACGACCAAACCTTTGAAACAAGCTATCAACTGATGTCATCTCTGTAAATAATATATCAAAATCAATATCTAAACTTGCTTCCACTATTTGAGTTGCTATCCATACACCATTTTCCTTACTAAATTCTTTATCATTTGTGAATTTAATTATTTCATCTTCTAGCTCTTTACGATCTTTTTTTACAAAATTACTATGCAACAATTTTTTATTTTCTACTTTTAAATTTTCATAAAGTTTTTGAGCATTTTTTACAGTATTCACAATTACTAATACTTTATTTTCAATTGCTAATTTTTCAACTAACTCTTTATTTATGCCTTTAGGTTCGTTTTTATTTAAACAAATTCTATGCCTATCAAACACTTCTTTTGAGTTAGTAAAATCTTTAATAATAAGGTTATTATAATTTATTCCCAATTTCTCTAAAAAATCAATAAAAAGTGGCGGTAAAGTAGCTGTAACTATTGCAAATTGCCCCCCCATATTTTCAATTGTTTTTAATCCGGTTAAAATATATGCTACTAATTCAGGCGAATACATTTGAACTTCATCTACCAGCACTTTAGAATACATCAAAGTGCTAAGAATACTTTCACTTCCATTATACTTATATACAAATTTAAATAATTGATCAACTGTTGTAACCGTTAAAGGACTGGCCAGCAATTTTGTTTTTTTATAATAATCTAAACTTTCATCAAATTCCATATTATTCTTATCATCATTAATATAAACAGAAAGGGAATCCGAATGCAATAAAGTAACTTTTTCATACCTAATTTCATAATTTATTCTATTATATATTGCATTAATTGAAACTTTTAGAGGCAAAGTAAAAAAAGCTTTTTTATCCCCAAACCATAAAAGCGATGCTTCAGTTTTGCCCATACCAGTTGGCGCAGTAACAATTAGATTTTTTGATTTATTGTTGTACATAAAATCCTGTAACTCATTAAATTTATATTTTTTCCTTTTAAAATATTTTATAACTTTATCACTAACAACTTCATTATTTTCATCATATGTATTTTCTTCTATTTCATTAATTCCAGAGCTTGCAACATAATCAAGTCTATTCAGTAATCCTTTTATTTTAAAATAACAATTCCAATTTTCTTTTAAACTTTTTAATCTATTTTTAGAACTTAATATATACTTTAAATAATCTAAATTTACAGATATTTCTAGATTCTTATATTCAAATCTATCTGCTTCTTTTTTTACAAATTCAATTGTTTTTTTAATATATTCTAAATCAGATATATCAATTGGTTTTCTAGCATGATGAAAAAAAATTGCTAAAACTAATATTTTATAATTGTCTTTTCCAAATTTTTCAATAATCTTTCTTTTGCTTAAAAATGCTGGACTAATGTAGTTATGTGGAATTTCATCAAATTCAAATAACTCATCTTTTAAAGTAATGTTATTATTAGTTGCTTTATTTATTTTATTTTGAAATTTAACATTCATTTTACCGAAATCATGGTAAAGAGCTGCTAAATAAAGCAGCTCCCATTCAGTTTGTTCTAATATATTAGGATATTTTTCTTTAAGAATATTATATTGTTTTATTAATTCATCTGTATGTTGTTGTATTGTTTCAATTGGATTACTTTTTGCTAAAAACTCATTCATATTTCCTCCCTAAGCAAGAAAAACTAAATCACCATCTTCATCTTTAGTCACTGAAAAATCCTGAAATAAAAGAGACTCAACATTACTTCCAAATATAACATCCACCTTTTCTTCCCATCTTCTATAATTATTTTCAATCTTATATTTTTTATTAATAGTATAGTAAGTTCCGTAAAGCGCAAAATCATCACTATCTTGATCCTCAAACAAATCAATTGGAATATATGCGCTATATTTCATATTCTCAATTTCATTCAAGATACATTCCTTTACTATAACTTCTTTTACTTCATCAATTCTAAGAAGATCTTCATGTCTTCCTAATGAAAGAAATTTATTAGGACTTTTTAATGCTTTAAAAACCCTATCAGCTAGATCAGCTCTTACTTCAATATGGATAATTAAATCAACTTCAATTAATAATTCAATATACTTTGGACCTTTTGACATTCCAATCTCTTTATCATTATATTTAAATTTTACTTGGTGTCTTTTTTTATCAAATTTCCATTCAGGCATAAACTCATAACATGTATACATATCAATAATTTTAGATTTATTATTACCTTGAACACTTATTTTCATATCATGATATTTAGTGAAATCACATGCATTATGCACCATTCCAATAATTGTAGAATACGATGGCAAATAATATGTTTCCTTTAATTCAAATGTCCCGGGTCTTTTATATGAAACAAAATCTTGATGACATTTTAATTTTATCACTTTAGTTTCCATAGTATTCCTCAATATTTTTTGATAATTTTTCAAACAATTCTCCCATTTTCATGGTTCCAAGTTTTTCAATCTCTTTGTCATTATTAAAAGATCCATCCATATATCCGATTCCAGTTGATTCTTTAATATCATTATCTAAATCCAAAATATTATTAATCATATTGATATCTAATTTTGATTTATTAACATGTAATCTATTCATAAATAGCGGATTATGTGTTTCATAAATTCCGCCTATTGCAAATATCGGTGCTAAATTTTCTCTTCGTCCTTTGATATCTCTATATAAAAACTTAATTGTTTTTAATAAATCATTGACTCTTTTACTTTTTTCAATATTACTAATCTCAATTGTTTTTTCATTTGAAATAACATCAATTCCAACATTATTTAAATCTATAGTAATAGTATATGAATAGAATGATTTATGAATTTCATTTTGAGCAATAGAATTATTTTCATTAATTCTATTTGCTAATCCCATATTTGTTAAGAAATCCATATCTGAATTGTATGGTTCTAATGAAATAGCATTACTTAATCTAACAACTGCATTTCTAGTGGCAGCTCCATCGCCTTTCTTAGTTTTCATATAACCAAATAAATCAATTTCTGGATATTTGTCAATTTCAGCATCAGGTGCAAATTGAATAACTTTTTTATCACCAGAGCCTTCTGCCAATACAGGTGTGTTATCAGCATTCATTTGCTGAATAATATTGTAGCGAAGCGCTTGTCTTGATAAATAAGTATATGTATTACCGTCTCCTCTTGTTATTTTTTTTAAAGTAGAAATGTTACCAAATCCTTCACCATAATTTCCACTTTCAGCTTCAAAAATCATACTCAATGTTAATCCTTTATTCATTCTCATTACCTCCTTTATACGTTTCTCCATTTAATCCGATTAAATATGCATACCCGTATGCTGCAAATACATCTTCATCTTGAATACTTTCTAAAAATAATGTTGGAACTTCTTTATTAACACTAATATACATTCTCATTATCATATCCATAAAATTATTGATATTTTTTGTTTTAAGTGCATTGAGTAACTTATATGCGAAGCTTCTTAACTTTGATTCATAATTATCAGTTTTTGATTTCATAGTATATCTTAACTCTAAACCTTTTTTAGACATTATATAAACTTTTTTTGAATCCATTTTTTTACCTCCTATTACCTCTTTAATTACCTGAACATTAAGAATACTATTTAACATTTCTGTATTTACTCTTTTCCCATCAACAATACTTAATTTAATTAACTTAAATAACAATATATATTGATTTCGATTCACATAGACACTATCAATAACATCTCTGTAGATATCAATATAATCATCATTTATTTTCACAAATTTATTAGTTAAATAATTAAATTCTTTATTACACATTTTAAATAATTTTAGCATATTGTTATCTAATAAAATAAATTGACTTTTAATATTATCTTTATCAATTCTAGTTTTTTTAATTACTTGAATATTCTGAATTAAATTTGTGCTTTTAATTTCATTTTCTTTATCTTCTAGTTTATTCGCTATTCTATAATACATGTTTTTCTCTAAATCAGATATCTTATTATATTCAAGTATTCTGTCATCATTAATTTTTTTTAATGCTTCAAAACTCTCACTATTATTTATAAATATTCCTGTCCTATTAACATTTATAAATCCAGCAGGCACACAAGAATAAATTAAGGCACAAAACGGACATAAAACACCATCAGGCTTAAAGTTCCAATAATGAGATTTTTTTCTTGAATTATCAACACCAATTTCATTTAACCATGACATAGGATGACCTAATTCATCATTAATGCTATTACCACACTCAATACAAGTTTTTTTCAATTTACTAAAATTTTCCTTTTTATCATATTTTAATATTTTTTTAACAAACTTTTGATTATATTCAATACCTATATCATTCTTAACCGCTGTTTTCAAAAGAAAAGAATAATTGCTCCAATAGGTTGTAATAATACTATAAGATATATCTTTCATACATAATATGTTTTTATGTTTCTTCAAATATTCTTCTATTTGATTAAAAATTTTATTTATATTCTTTAAATCAAAATTCTTATTTTTAATTAAACTATTAATCTTTTTTATTTCACTCTCAACAGAAAAAATATCATTCTCTGAATCTTTAATAATAGCATATCCTGATTTATAACTACCTCTAAGCAGTTTACTATTAATATATTTTATTTCTTTTTTAATATCTTCTACTGAATTTTCTTCACCTACAGCACTTATTTTAATTTTATTAATTCTGTCTATAATTGTTGTATACATCATTTCTTTTTCATACTTATCTATAAAATAATTAATAAAGTCTTTTTCAAAATTTTCAAATATTGTCACAGGCACTTTTATTTTATTTCCATAAATTTTTACAAGATTTGCTTTTTCATTATTAAATTCAATAATGTTATAAAATCCAAGCAATCCTGCATTAAAAAGATAATTATTCAATTTAAATTCAATATAATTACCCTCTTCATTTTTAACGTACGAACCCATAAAACACCTCCTAACTTATAACTTCAAACAATCCAAACCCTGAACTTCGTCTACTTCCGACACACGCTTTATACAAATAATCTAATACAACTGGATTACCTTCTAAAATAAAAGATCCAATAGACGATTCGATAAATTGATTATAATGTTTGACTACAGTTTTTTTAGGTCTTATAGGTGTTATTTTAATACTTATTTTTTCATTAACCATTTCAAGATTTGATAATTGTTCATTTACAATGATATTAAATTGTTCTTGAAACTTCTTGCTATTATAACTATGATAATAATCACTATTTTCAGTACTTTCTCGAACAACTAAAGGTGACAAAAATTTTATTTTAATTTTATCATTAACTATTCTTTTCTCATTTTGCATAAATATTGAAATCAATTTCATTTCATTATCAAACATTGTAAATTCTTTTCCACGAGACTTATTAAATGCATTATACATATTAACAGCAAATTCTTGATTATAAGATGAAAAATATACTGTTATAGTATTATTATTCAGTATTATCTGATTTCCATCAATCTTATTCACTGGCAAAAAAACTGAAAATCCAAAAGGTTTTTGGATATTTTTTCCATAATATTGATTATAAAAATCGTCATTATAAGTTTTAAAGCTTTTTTTAATAAAGCTCATTATAGCTCTTCGGTATTCAATATTAACACTTAATTTATTTAACTTAAATTTTATTCCTAGTCTCATTTTCTCCTCCTTTCATCCATTATTAGACAAATATTAATAGGTTATTTATATAAATAATGATATACTTAACCTTTTCTTTTGTCAATTATTTTTTGTGTTTATCTAATTAATAATATTGTACACCTGTTTACGGCGATATATACGCGCAAACAAAACGATATACATTTTTTTATATTTGAGAAGTAAAAAACCACTACATAATATAGTGGTTTTCCAATTTGGTTAGATTAATCAACTTCTCATAGTCAAATATTAATTTTTACATTCCGATTTCGGTTGATTTTCTCTAATTATATTTCTTTTTAATAATTTTATCAATTTATTTTTTACCATCTCCAGAATTATTATTTTTTACCATCTCCAACAAAATTTTACTTATTTCATTTTTTAATTCTAAAGGTTTAATTATTTCAACACTTAATCCTAAACTTAATATCCAAGATATTACTTCATTTCTACTTTTCATTTTCGCTTTATATATTATCCCATCATTAACATCGATTATTTCTTGGTTACTAACTTTAATTTCCTCTTTAACTATTTGTGATTTTGGAAATTTAATTTTTAACTCAATGTTAATTTCTTCGTCATTAACAATTCCAAAATCATTATTCATATATTTACTTATAGAAAATTCTTCATTTGCAAAAAATTTTGCATATAAAATTTTAAGACTATTTATTCTAACGACTTTAAAATCTAATATTCTATTTCTCAATTCACAAAAAGCAATTAGATAATTAAATCCTCTGTAAGAAACTATTCCATATGGGTGAACTATTCTATCTTTATTTTCATTACTGCTTAGTGAATAATAATTAATTTTAACTTTATTTTTTTTCAATATTGAAATATATATATCATCATAGTATTTTTCTTCTTTATCAAAAAATGCGTTTTTATTACCTTTTTTGATAAAATTAACTTCTGATAAAATTTTATCATCTCTTGTCTCACTAATTATTTTATTTAGACCGTTGACATAATCTTTTCTGTATATATAATTTCTATCTTCAGAAAGAAATTTCTCTCCATGCTTAAATGCGAATAATTCACTACTAGTTAATCCAAAATTTTTTATTAATTTTTGACCTTCTAATCGATATCCTCCATTTTTCCCACTTCGTGATTCTATATATATCCCAGTTTGTTCTAATTCATCTTTATACTGTCTTACCATACGTTCACTAATTTCTAAGTATTTTGAAATTTCTTTAATTTTTACAATATCTCTATTTGATAAATATGCAACCATATTAATCATATTGGCAATTTTACTCATCTTTGACCTCACAAACAATTTATATTCTTCCACTTAGTCTATTGCAGAAAATTGCTTCGCAATAGTGAATTTTAATTACTATTTCAAAGTGATCCTTCTGTATTGATAGTAGACCTTTTTTAGAAATTATATTATTGTTAACACCACACAAAGCAATAAAAT
>Ga0256842_1003592_pt1 | contig 10226 bp, 8 predicted proteins | sample 4559240metaG_FD_185973 | JGI IMG/M metagenome (GOLD analysis project Ga0256842, IMG submission 185973) | Hydrothermal vent microbial communities from Guaymas Basin, Mexico - 4559-240 | ecosystem: Environmental > Aquatic > Marine > Hydrothermal vents | place: Mexico: Guaymas Basin | collected...
ACAAATTAAACATGCCCCTTTTTTAGATTCCAGAAAATTGCATATTGGACCAACAATGTATTTATCAAATCTCTCTATGGCCTTTATTTTGGATTTAATGTCCCCAGCATGCCCACATTCATCAGGGCCTTCTAGATGTACAAATACAAAATCCTTTTGTTTAAGAAATTCTATTGCAGCCTCTGCCTTACCCTTATAGTTGGTATCAACCAGTCCTGTTGCCCCTTCAACGTCAATTACTTCCATATTAGAAGCATATCCAAGGCCCTTTATTAAATCCACAGCAGATATTACTGCTCCTTTTAAACCATAAGTTTTAAAAAAATCAGGTAGCTTCAATCTTTTACCCTGTCCCCAGGGCCATATACAATTTGCTTTTGATTCTGGAAAGTTCTCTTTTAGTAGTTTCTTTGCACGAATTATGATATCAAATAATGGTTTGTTGTTTTTGTATTGAAAATAGTCATTTCTTATTGATTGATCAAGGATATCATGAGGGGGATTTATCTTTGTATTTTCAAGAAAAGTGTCTTTTCCATCTTTTCTTATAAGCAAGTGGCGATATTGAAAGCCTGGTATTATCTTCCAAGTATCATCTTCTAAATTTTTTTTTAAAAAAGATATTATATTTTTTGCCTCTTCATCTGTTATATGAGCGGCACTGTAATCAATCATTACACCATTTTCTGAAAATTCTGACACTGTTACCAGATTCATTCTAAAAATTATGTCATTCTCATCCACAGGGACCTTAAGTGCTGCTGCTTCTATTGGTCCTCTTCCTGTGTGATACAAAGAGGGGTCAAAGCCCAATATTGCCATGTTGGCTATGTCAGAACCTGGCTCCATACCTTGGGGAATTGTCCTACAAAGCCCAATTTTTCCAGTTTTTGCAAGTCTATCCATGTTTGGAGTATTGGCAACTTCTAAAGGAGTCTTGCCTTCTAATTCTTTTAATGGATAATCCCCCATGCCATCTGCTATTAAAAAGGCCAATTTCATTTTTTAGCTCCAAATCCTGTATGTTTTTTAATTGAGGATTCTATAGTGTTTTGTCCCTGGCATTACAAAAGATAATTTATCGATCTCTTCTATTGCATCCTTGATGTTTTTTATTTGTGCCCTGTGGGTTAGGAATACAACAGGGACGTATTTGCCTTTTTTTTCCTGTCTTTGAACAACCTGTGCAATACTTATGTTTCTTTCTCCCATAATACCTGCTAAAATTGCCAAAACACCTGGTCTATCTTCTACCTGGAATCTAAAATAATGGCAGCAGGAGGTATATTTATCTTCTAATATTGAAGCTTCCTCTATCTGGTCACTATAGAACCCAGTATTATTGTATGAGGGGGATCTAATGATTGACATAATATCAGCGAGCACTGCACTTCCAGTTGGAAGACCGCCTGCACCTTGACCATATAACATTATTGGTCCAACCCCATTTCCTTCTATTAGAATCGCATTAAAAGGACCATCTACCTTGGCAAGTATATGTTTTTCAGGTATAAGAACAGGATATACCCCTGCCTCTAAATTTCCGCCTTTCTCCTTTGCTTTTGCTATTAATTTTATAGTGTATCCAAACTCTTCAGCCATTTTTATATCATAAGGATCTGTATTTGAAATGCCTTCAATGGTGAGTTTATCTAGAGGATAGTTTTTTCCATAGGCCAACATAATTAGAATAATTAGTTTATGGGCAGCATCAATTCCCTCAATATCTAAAGTGGGATCTGCTTCTGCATAACCTTTTTCCTGGGCAATTTTAAGGGCTTGTTCAAAAGGAAACTTTTCTTGAGACATTTTAGATAAGATAAAATTTGCAGTTCCATTTAAAATTCCAGTTAATGAAATGATTTTATTTCCAGAGAGATTTTCCTTGAGTGTTTGAATAATTGGAATACCACCTCCAACACTTGCCTCAAAGTATAGGGCTGTATTTTGCAACTTGGCTAGTTGAAAGAGTTCACTTCCATATTCTGCAAGCACTGCCTTATTGGCTGTAACAACATGTTTTTTGGCCAAGATAGACTTTTTAATAACCTCTTTTGCCACTGTTGTACCACCAATTAATTCAACTACTATCTCAATTTCTGGATCATTTACTATATCATCTATTTTGTCTGTAAATTTCACGCTCTCAGGTGGCAAAAAATCCCTTTTTTTATTAATATTCTTGACCAGGATAGTCTTTATTTTAATTTTTTTCCCAAGTCTTCTGTAAATAATATCACTGTTACCTAAAATTAATTTTGTAAGACCAGTTGCAACTGTTCCAAATCCCGCTATTCCTATGTTTATAGAGTCTTTTTCCATCCTTTCTCCCTTAAAAGGTACTCTATGAGAATAATTTTTTTAGTCCACGAATAGCCTGATTTATTCGGTGTTTATTTTCAACAAGGGCAAAACGCACATAATTATCCCCAAAATGACCAAATCCAAGTCCAGGAGATACTGCTACTTTACACTCATTGAGCAAGAGCTTTGAAAATTCAACAGAACCCATATGTTGAAATTGTTCAGGGATTTTTGCCCATACAAACATGGTTGCTTTAGGTGAGGGAGTATGCCATCCGATTCTGTTTAGTCCTTGAATTAAGGTATCCCTTCTAATCCTGTATTCCTCAACAATTTTTCCCACACAACTTTGATCACCATTTAAGGCTATAATGGATGCTATTTGGATTGGTTGAAATATTCCATAATCTAGATAACTTTTAATCCTTGTAAGTGCATGGACCATCTGTTTATTTCCACAACAAAATCCAACTCTCCATCCTGCCATGGAATAACTTTTTGACAGGGAGAAAAATTCCACACCAACATCCTTAGCGCCCTTTGCCTGTAAAAAACTCGGTGGCTTATATCCATCAAAGGCAAGGTCTGCATAGGCAAAGTCATGGATTACATAGATATTGTGTTCCTTGGCAAAGTCCACTATTTTTTGAAAAAAGTCCAGATCTACAACTACTGTTGTGGGGTTATGTGGATAAGATATTATTAGTAATTTTGGCTGGGGCCAGGTTTGTTTTGTGGCTATTAATAGGTCTTCAAAAAAATCCCTTTCTGGTGATATGGGAATTCTCCTTACATCAGCCCCTGCTATAATTGCACTATAGGGATGAATGGGATAGGTTGGATCAGGGACAAAGACTACCTCTCCTGGACTCAACATAACAAGGGCAAGGTGAGAGAGTCCTTCCTTGGCACCAATAGTCACTACTGCCTCGGTTTCTGGATCAATATCTACATTATATCTTCTTTTGTACCAATTTGCTATTGCCTTTCTTAAATTAGGAATCCCCCTCGATGCAGAATACCTGTGATTTGTTGGCTTTTGTGCTGCTTCAACTAATTTATCTACAATGTGTTTTGGAGTAGAAATATCTGGGTTCCCCATTCCCAAGTCAATTATATCTTCTCCCTGTCTTCTTAATTTCATCTTGAGTTCATTTACTGTGGCAAAGACATAAGGAGGCAATCTTTTCATCCTTGGAAATTCTTGCATGGCTCATTCTCCTTAACTCTTAAGGTAGTTGATTGAAAAATTAGATATAGCCTTTAAAATATATTTATGTCAAAGATTAAGTTTGCTTTCAAGAGTTGACTTTTTGTCTAAATTAATTACTAATTCAATTAGCCATAAGCAAAAAAAGAGGAGAAAAAAATGGGTGCTTTTAGATTTAAATCCACGGATCTATTTGTTGAAATCCAAAATATGAAAAAAAGGGCAGATAAGATTATGGAACAGACATTTGGAAGGTTTGCAAACAATAATGAACCAACCTCTACCACCTGGGAACCAGCAACTGATGTATATGAAACAGAAAAATATTATGTAATACAGATGGAAGTTCCAGGGGTGGAAAAATCAGATATTCAAATTGAATTAAAAGGAGAAGAGCTTATTATTTGTGGGATAAAAAGGCTGATTAAAGAGACTCCGAGATGTTCTTACATGATTTTAGAGAGGTCATATGGGCCTTTTATAAGAAAGTTCTCTCTTCCAAAAGATATTGATTTGGACTCAATATCTGCTTCTATGGATATTGGAATCTTAATGATCAAGCTTCCTAAAAAAGAGGTGAAACCAGATGAAATAAAAATTCAAATACAATTTGAGGAATAAAAAAGAGGAGGAAAATATGAAAAATCAGATAAAAACAGGGGTATTTTTGGGTGTTTTAACTGCCCTTATCTTACTTTTTGGAAAGGCCCTTGGTGGTGCTCAAGGACTCTATATTGCATTTTTCTTTGCTATATTAATGAACGTTGGATCTTACTGGTTTTCTGATAAAATTGTTTTAGCAATGTATAGGGCAAAGGAAGTTGATTATCACGAGGCTCCACAGCTCCATCAAATTGTTGAAGAACTGGCAAAAAGGGCGGGGATTCCTAAGCCAAAGATTTACATTATACCATCAGAACAACCAAATGCCTTTGCAACAGGGCGTGGACCAAAGAGTGGTGTTGTTGCTGTAACAAGGGGTATAATGGAACTCCTTACTCCAGAGGAGCTTATGGGGGTTCTTGCCCATGAGATAGGCCATATCAAAAACAGGGACATATTGATCCAGACTATAGCTGCAACTTTAGCAGGTGTAATAATGTTTATCTCGGATATGGTCAAATGGGCCGCAATATTTGGTATGGGCCGCGATGATGAAGATTCAAATCCATTTGTTGCCATTATTTTGGCAATTATAGCCCCATTTGCAGCAATGCTAATCCAACTGGCCATCTCCAGATCAAGGGAATATCTTGCAGATGAAACTGGTGCAAAGCTGTGTGAAAATCCCCATTATCTTGCAAGCGCATTGGAAAAACTTGAAGCATATTCGAGCAGAATACCAATGAGTGTTGGTAATCCTTCAACCGCACATATGTTTATTGTAAATCCATTTAAAGGTGTGTCTTTGATAAGTTTATTTAGCACCCATCCACCTATTGAAGAAAGAATAAGACGGCTGAGAGCTATGAGTCTTTAAAGATAAAACTGGGTTTGATTGGCCTTTGATTGTCAAAGTAATAAATCCCTTTATGGAAATATATATATTGGTAAACAGCAATGGTGGGTGAGTTTGTAGAGTTAGTATTTAAGGGGTAATACAAGAAAAATGATATTTATTTTTCACAAAGTATGGAAAAAAGGACGATATTGAAGGTTTAGGGAAAAGAGGTACCATTAAATGGCTATTGCGTCCAAAAATAGATTATAAAAGGATATTTTTACTAAAGAGATGGGCTATTTATATTTAATAGAGTAGTTTTTTGAATGTGAAAAAAGATTTAAAAATTCAAAAATTCTAAAATAATTTAAGGTTGTCCCTCACTGAGAATTGCTCTACATTTAATCCCCTTCTACCTATAATTATAAAAAATAAAAAATTTAGGAAAAAGTAAATGAAGGAGGCTTATTTATACGAAAAATTAGCGCAAAATAAGGTAAGATGCAATCTATGCAATCACAGGTGTGTGATAAAGGAAGGCTCAAAGGGAATATGTAGAGTAAGGGAGAACAGAAAAGGTATTTTGTATTCCTTAGTATATGATAAAGTTCTTGCACCACTTTTAGATCCCATTGAGAAACAGCCCATTTTTCATTTTATTCCTGGGAGTACAACTTTTTCTATTGCAACAGTGGGATGCAATTTTAGATGTAAGTTTTGCCAAAATCATAAAATATCTCAACTACCCCATGATCATAATAAAATCACAGGAGAATTAATTCCGCCTGAAGTAATAATAGACTATGCCATAAAAAATGACGCAAAAAGTATTTCCTATACATACACAGAGCCTACAGTATATTTTGAATTGTGTTTTGATACAGCAAGAATAGCAATTGAAAAGGGTCTAAAAAATGTATTTGTAACAAACGGTTATATGACTAAAGAATGTTTAAAGGAAATTTATCCTTATCTGCATGCTGCAAATGTGGATTTGAAATCATTCAGAAGTCAGTTTTACAAACATCTTTGTGGAGCACAACTTAAACATGTGTTAAAAACCATAGAGATCATAAAAAGTTTAGGAATATGGCTAGAAGTTACAACTTTAATAATTCCAGGATATAATGATAGTACTAAAGAATTAAAAGACATAGCAAAATTTTTGGTTTCTTTAGATCCCACTATTCCATGGCATGTTATCAAATTTTATCCTGAATATAAACTTATGACTCCACCACCAACCCCTGAAAAAACTCTTTATAAAGCAAGAGATATAGGACTATCAGAAGGATTAAAGTATGTTTACACAGGAAACGTGCCAGGAAACCAAGGAAAAAACACATATTGTCCTAATTGTAAAAAACTCCTTATAGAAAGAGAGGGATTTTATATCTCTAAATTTAATTTGAAAAATGGAATCTGCCCCTATTGCGAAACAAAAATAGAAGGAATATGGAATTAAAATTCTCTTGGAAATCTCAAAAAATTTACTGGCTCATTTTCAATTTTAAAAAAGGGAGCATAATTTAAAAATACATTAAACCAAAAGCCCCTTTTAAAAACTAAAACAATTTACTTGCTATCATACTCCCAGCCAAAAAAGTTCCAATAGAACTACCAATATTTGCAAATGCAACAACTAAAAGTATTTTAGTCACTGGATTTGTCCAAAAACCCTTTACAGACAAAATAGCATTAGGCAGTTCTTCAATATCTTGTACTTTAGGTTTTCGAACCCATGCCTGGACAAGACCTGCAACCCAACCCGCTGCTACCATAGGATTGAGACTGGTTATGGGAGCAGCCAAAAATGCGGAAATAATTGTTAAAGGATGTGCCAGGGCAAGGGCGACACCTAAAGCAGAAAGACTGCCATTAATCCCTATCCATAAGGAAATGGATTCAAGAGATAAGTCCTTACCACCCTTTATAAAGCCATATACAAGCAGGCCTAAAATCAAAATAGGAATTAGCCATTTTAAAAATTGACCTATCTTGCCTTTTTGAGGCACCCTTTCTAAGGGTGACAGATCATTTTCCTTTGGAATATTGGACACAATTCCATTTACATGTCCATAACCAACAACTGCCAATATTTTTTTTCCCTGGGCTGACTTTATCTTTTCAGCTAAGTATATATCTCGCTCGTCTAATAGTCTTTGTTTCACTTCGGGGAGTGAAGAAGCTACTTCCTCCAAGGCAATTTCCAGTTGATCCTTCTGCCTTAGTTTTTCAATATCTTGCTCTGTTATCTCTTCTGTTGAAAAAATAGATGAAATCAGAAGAGCAATTAATTTCATTTTTTTTAAAAATCCCAAATATCCCCACACCCTTTTTAGGGTGATATTAACATCCCTGTCTGCCAGAACTACTTGAGCGCCAATCTCCTGAGCAGCACACACAGCTTCTATCATATCTGCCCCTGGCCTAACTCCTAATTTATCACCTATTTTTTTATAAAAAGATGAGAGTATAAGCTGCATCAATAGATAAAAGGCCTTGTTTTGTTTAACCACCTTTACAATATCCATGTTTTTCCATTTATCTTCATTGAACATAGACTCATATCTAGATTCACAAAGCTCCACACACACTGTATCAGGTTTTATTTCTTTTATCGTTTCTCTTACTTCCCTAACACTCTCCTTTGATACGTGGGCAGTACCAAGGATAAATATTTCCTTCTCTCCATACTCTACCCTAATGAGTTTTCCCTTTAATCTTTCTAATATATCCATATCTTTATCCTAAAAAATATCTGTAAAAACTGCTAAAAGAAGTATACAAGATACATATGCATTCATTTGAAAGAAGGCCATATTTATTTTATCGAGGCGATTTTCATTAACAATTATGTGTTCGAAAATAAGAATACAACTTACAATTAACCAACCAATAAAATAAATTGTCCCAAGACCAGCCAACCATCCACCTAAAAAAAAGAAAATTATAGAAATAATGTGGGAAAAATAAGATATCCAGAGGGCGGATTTTATACCCAATTTTGAAGGCAGAGAAAAAAGCCCTTGTTCTCTGTCAAATTCCACATCCTGAATACTGTACAAAATATCAAAACCAGCTACCCAAAAAAGGACACCAAATGCAAATGTCACCGCAACTGGACGTACGTGTGGATCAACTCCAAGCCAACCACCAATAGGCGCCATTGCCAGAACAGATCCGAGCCAAAAATGACATAGGGTGGTAAATCTCTTTGAAAAACTATACAGAGCCCCCCATACAAGTGCAAAAAAGGATAGATAAAAACATAACCTGTTTAATCCATAACAGGCAAGTATAAAAATAAAGGCAAAAATAATGGAAAATAACCAGGATTCCTTTAGGGTAATATCACCAGTAACTAGAGGTCTGTCCTGAGTCCTTGGATTTATTCTATCAAATTTTAGATCTATTATCCTGTTCATTGCCATTGCAAAGGACCTCATGCCCACCATTGCAATGGAGATTAATAAAAAGACCCTTAGACCTGGCCAACTTGAATTTGCCAGAAAACAACCTATGTAAGCAAAAGGCAAGGCAAAAAGGGAATGTTCAATCTTTATCATGTTTAAAAATAGTTTAAATTTCTTTTCCATTAGCTTCTCCTGACAACCTTTAAAAATCTCCTTTTGCCAACCTTAACTACACATTCTCCAATATCAAATTTGATGTAAGGATCATGGATCTTTTTGCCGTCTATAGATATTGCATTTTGTTTTATTAATCTTCTTACCTCACCCTTTGATTTACACAACCCTTTGTCAACCAACAGGTCAATTAATGTAACATCAGGACTTTCTATAATTTCTTCTGGAATATCTGAAGGTATATTGTGTTTTGAAAACACTCTGTTAAACTCTTCTTGGGCTTTTTTTGCCATTGATATTCCATGAAATCTAGCTGTGATCTCAAAGGCGAGGTCTTCTTTTGCCTTTTTAGGATGTAAGTTGCCTGCTTTTATATCTCTTTTCATTTTTTCAATGTAAACTGTATCCTTATCTGATAACAATTCATAATATCTAAACATGAGTTCATCAGATATGGACATGATTTTACCAAACATCTCAAAAGGAGGATCTTCTATAGCGACATAATTTCCAAGGGATTTACTCATTTTATTGACACCATCTAGTCCTTCTAAAAGGGGCATGGTAATTACAATCTGAGGCTCCATTCCCTCTTGTTTTTGCAAGGTTCTTCCAACAAGCAAATTAAATTTTTGATCTGTTCCCCCAAGTTCCACATCTGCTTTCATGGCAACAGAATCATAGCCCTGTACCAATGGATAGATAAATTCATGGATTGCAATAGGTTTGTTTTCCTTGAACCTCTTTGAGAAATCATCTCTTTCCAGCATCCTGGCGACAGTGTATCTTGAACATAATTTTATAAAATCCGAGGCAGTGAATTTATCCATCCACTGGGAATTAAACATAATCTCTGTCTTTTCCTCATCCAGGATTTTGAATATCTGTTTCTTATAGGTCTCTGCGTTTTTTAAAACTTCCTCCCTTGTTAATGGTTTTCTGGTCTCTGATTTCCCTGTAGGATCACCTATCATTCCAGTAAAATCACCAATCAAAAACAGGACTTTATGTCCAAGTTCCTGAAAATGTTTTAATTTTTGAATGAGTACAGTATGACCTAAATGGAGATCTGGCGCAGTTGGATCAAATCCTGCCTTAACTCTTAAAGGTATTTTTTTTTGTAGCTTTTTTATAAGTTCCTCTTCTTCTATAATTTCTACTGTACCACGTTTTATAAGTTCAAGCGCATTCTTTACATCTGTTTCCATAAAAAAGACTCCTTTTGACTATATTTTTAATAAAGCCACCTTAATTTTAAGTTGTATAACAATACTTACTTCTCGCCTTTAAGACTTTGATTTAAATTTTTAGCCTTACTATTTCTGATTTGCAAGAGAATTTTAGGCTTTTGAAATGCATGAAATATAGCATCCTACAGAACTTGATATAATTAGTGATGGCTGATGACGAAAATTCTCCAGTTCCTTTCGTTGATTATCTGATAATTGCACCCTGATCATATCTTCCTCCAAAAGATTTTGGATCAGGATATCATCTTTTAAAAAACTATTTAAGATTTATTATAAATCTTTATACGCTTCCGCTTATTAAGTTTTTTAATAGAACGAATTTATGTCATTATTTAATAGCTAGGTGATTTTCTTGCATTTAAAAAGTTTAAAATTAAGTTAAAAAATTTTTACGGTAAAAAATTTTTAACTTTCTGCAAAATTTTGCTTGA
>Ga0256842_1003593_pt1 | contig 10225 bp, 7 predicted proteins | sample 4559240metaG_FD_185973 | JGI IMG/M metagenome (GOLD analysis project Ga0256842, IMG submission 185973) | Hydrothermal vent microbial communities from Guaymas Basin, Mexico - 4559-240 | ecosystem: Environmental > Aquatic > Marine > Hydrothermal vents | place: Mexico: Guaymas Basin | collected...
AAAAATCATAAACATAAATCCGTAAGTACCAGGGTTTATCCAAATGGTGAGCAACATACTTATTCCCAAACCAATGGAGCCAATAAACACATAGCCTAGGTGAACTTTTTTGCCCGAAAACCATCCTGTAAGGATTGCTCCCACGGCAATACCAATAGCGGCTGCCGACATTGTGATTCCGGTAATGGTATCAGATTCGTGCAAGACTTCGGCACTATGTATTGCTATATTCATTTGTATCATTGAGCCTATAAGCCAAAACATTGACAGTCCAAATATTGCATAATTTACACCAGGGAAATTCTTTGACAAACGATATTGCTTTGATATAAAGCTCACAAAATTAAGAGTATGCTGCTTTGTTTGCATTACAGGGCTTTCGTCTACCTTAATAAGCGTAGCCGCAATCCAACCAATTATTGCTACCGATAGTAGTACTGGCATCAGCCATTCCATTTTATAATAATCGGCCATAACTCCTGCAAGCACAGTACCTAATAACACACCTACAAAGGTTAGCATTTCCATCATTCCGGTGCCAAAAGATATACCATCTTCACCCCTAATATCGCGAATAAGCCCGTATTTTGCTGGAGAGAATAAAGCACTCTGAAAGCCCATAAGTAGCACTGCAGTCATTACAATATATAGGTTCTCAAAATAAAACCCCAAGATAGCAATAAGCATAATAGGAATTTCGGCAATTTTACCAACTATCATAATTCTACGTTTCTTATGAATTTTGGCGAGCTTACCAGCATATGGCGAAAACAGAATAAACGGAATTACCAACATTGCAGAAGCAATGGAAATAACAGTAGATTTATCATCTTTTGCTACCCAGTGAACTCCCACAAAAATCACTAACCATTTTATTAAATTATCATTGAATACACTCAAAAAATTGGTAATAAACAATGGCCACCAGGGATTTTCTTTCTTTTCCATAAGAAATATTCGTTAGTTAATAGAAATTATATTTTTCTAATGATATTATTTATTCTTTACACTGTTAATTATCTGACCAACAACCTCTGTCCATTCATCATAACTCTCTTTGGCTATTTTTGGATCCATTGAAGTTTTAAACTTTCTATTGAGTTTATGCACAGCTTTTATATCTTTCCCATTCCAAAAGCCAACACTAAGACCAGCCAAATAAGCTGCACCCAATGATGTTGATTCAAGATTTTTTGGCCTATTAACATTTATTTGAATAATGTCGGCCACATATTGCATAAGAAAATTATTTGCCGAAGCACCACCATCTACCGCTAAGCTACTGATAGTAAGACCCGAATCGGCCTCCATTAAATCAAGCATATCCTTTGTTCTATATGCAAGTGCCTCAAGAGTAGCACGAATAATATGCTCTTTTTTAGTACCTAAGGTTAAACCCAAAATTGCACCCTGCACATCATTATTCCAGTAAGGAGCACCTAGACCCGAAAGAGCAGGAATAACCTTTACTCCACCGGAATTAGGTACCGACATTGCTAAATATTCGCTCTCGTCAGCAGAGTTAATAATTTGTAATTGATCGCGGAGCCATTTAATAGCTGCCCCAGCAATAAATATATTTCCTTCGAGAGCATAGGTAGTTTTACCTTTCATACGCCAAGCTATGGTAGTTAATAAACCATTTTTAGAATAGGTAGGTTTATCTCCTGTATTCATAAGCATAAAGCTACCAGTACCATAGGTACTTTTTATTGAACCCTTTGCAAAGCATGTATGCCCAAATAATGATGACTGCTGATCGCCCAATAATGATGAAATTATTAGCTCCTCGCCAAAAACTGAGGAATCAATTAAGGCTAATTTACCTCCATTATCAACTAACTTTGGTAGCATTGTACGTGGCACATTAAATACCTCTAGTAGCTCATCATCCCAATTCATTGTATTAATATTAAACAATAGAGTACGAGAGGCATTAGAATAATCTGTAATAAATGTTTTCTTATTGCTAAGATTATAAACCAACCATGTATCGACAGTACCAAAAGCTAATTCACCATTTTCGGCTCGCTTTCTTGCACCATCAACATGATCTAATATCCAATTTATTTTGGTTGCTGAAAAGTAAGAGTCAATAATAAGACCCGTTTTAGTTTTTACTAATTCGCCATATTCTTTACGCATACCAATACACTGCTGCTCAGTACGCTTATCTTGCCACACAATAGCTGGATAAATAGCTTTACCTGTTTTTTTATCCCATACTATGGTAGTTTCGCGTTGATTGGTAATTCCTACAGCAGCAATTTCACTCACTGAAATTTTAGATGATGACAATAAATTTTTCACTGTCTTAATCTGCGTTTCATATATTTCTTCAGAATCTTGTTCTACCCAATTTTTATTTGGATAAAACTGACTAAAACCCAATTGAGCCTGCCCTATAAGATTTGCTTTTTTATCATACAAAATAGCACGACTACTCGAAGTACCTTGGTCTAGAGCTAAGATATATTTCTTATCCATATTATTATGTTTTATTTCTTTTGTTTTATTTCTCCACCTGTAGATACAGATTGAGATATTGACTTCGGAACTCCTTTATAAAAAATAGTTCCACGAGTATGAGCTGAAGCCTCCACATCACCGCTCAAGGAGATATTAATCATTCCACCAGTGGCCACTTTTAAATTTGCATTCGAAGCTTTTAAATTATAACCATAAAAACCTGCCCCACTATTTGATACAACCTCCACGTTTTCAACGCTTCCTTTAACCTTAAAATCGCTTCCTTGTGCTATTCTTATTTTCATGCTTTTGGAAAAAATCTCTAAATCCGCATCACTTCCTTGGCTTAGTTTCAAATAAAACTCATCAACATTGAAAGCCTGATTAGCAACAACTGTAGCTCCTGCCTTAGCAATAATTTCATCAATAGATTTATAAAATACAATAACATCCATAGTTTTTGAACTACCCATTTTATTAAATTTCACTATCAATTGATTGTCTTTTACCTTGGTCGATATTTTACCTAAATAGGCACTATCTCCTTTTAGGACAGCATATGTAGAATCACTTTTAACCAACCTAACCGTCAGGTTTCCAAAAACATAAACAGAATTAAAATCCGTAAAATACCTAGTCTCGGCACTATCAGCTTTGGTCTGTATTCCTATGATTACAAATGCAATCAAAATCCCAAATATTTTTCTCATATTTTAAAGTATATTTTACAAATATACTAATAAAAGGAATATAATTATTAGTTGAAAACCCATGTTCTTAACATTGGATTCTTAGAAAGAAATAAAATGCATAACACTATTAATTCAAATAAAAAAGCCCCCCACAAATACCACTACTCATTCATTTTTGCCTTGATGCAAAAACGAATCAAAAAAATATTAGCATTCTATTAGCACCATTCGGCAAATGATAATATATTATCCTTTACTCTCTTTTAGGCAAATAGACAAGAGCGAAAAATCTCCTACCCTCCTCTTTTCAATTGATTTATTTCATAATAAAGGGGATCTCTAATTCAGTTTATTATTTACAAAAACAACTAATGTTACCTATAATTAATTCTACAATAATAGCAATAATTGGTCTTCTAATTTAATTCTTTGCAAACATACGAGTAACCTTATTTTTAATAATATTGCAAAAGTTAATTGCAATTTAAAAGAAGAACTAATTTGAAATACATAATCACACTAATTATACTAATTATACTATCAGCTTTAATACTGATTTCTAAAAACAGCTATGCCCAAGCAAGGTCTGTGAATATTGATTTTAAATACGAGAATTATCGTAATAATCTCAGACAAAATTACCTTCTGGGAATTGGCGATAAGCAAGGATATTCGCTTGCCGCTTCTGAAAGGCGAACAAATACTGGCGAAATTAAATGGGCAGACGCTACAATTTCACTAGGACACTATTTGGGAGTACTAGCAACAGAATATTATTTATACAAACAAGACAATAGAAATACAGAGCAAACTATAAAGGAATTATACTATGCTATTTCAACACTTTACAGGCTTGATTATACTGCCGAGACTTTCTATTACGACGAGAATAAAGTAGCGGGAAAACCAAGCCTAAATGGTTTTTTTGTACGTGATGATATTGACATAATTACTAAAACAGAATATCAGACCTTAAATAATGGTAGCCAAATAAATGTAAAATCTGTAAATAGTGATTTATTGGATATTGATACGGCATTAGGATATAGTACAAATAACGAAATGTCGAAAGATCAAGTAATATTCTTGCTTATGGGACTTCGGCTAATTGAAAAGTACATTCCTGATAGTACTGTTTATATGGTAAACAATGAAATAAAAACAATAAACTACAGCAATGGAATTAGTGATATTAAAACTGCTGCAGAAAAAATAAGCACTCTTATTCTGGAATACATAAGCTCTAACAAAAAAATATTTGGTTGGTATATAAAGAATCCCACTACTGGCAAAACAGTTAAGCGAGGATATAATGCTTATCATTTTCAAGCAAAAGCCTATAATAGTATTTACAAAAGATATAATCAGGGAGAATCATTATATGGTGGATTGAGTGGTTTATTTGCAAGTTTCGAAAATGGAATTTTAAAATTAGGCTTCAATACCATTGTAAAAATGGGACAGGGACATATGGTGCTTACAATGGCGGCTATATCAAATCAGTTTGGGAGCAAAACACAAAAGATAATAATGAAATACAGTTTCAAAGATTATAAAAGTAAAGCTAATTATGAATGGGAAGCATTGCTATATAATGTTTTATATCCTAGTAACAATGAGGAGCTTAATTTTAAAAAAGAATGGTTTGATACATTCTTAAAATCAGCACCTATGAATGGCCCATATAATTATAAAGATACTACTAACATGAGCTATGATTGGTCAGCAAGTAGACGAACAACTCAGCCCGAATCGCGTGGAAATGAATATAATGGGTATAAAGCAAATTTTAATGGGCTGGATTATATGCTGATTTACAATCTGTATAAAATATATTACTCACCAAAATTGCCTAAATAATATTCTGCACTTAATATTATTTAGGCAATTAATCGGAACTATTATTCGGTACCGATAAAATTCATGAATTTTATCAACTACCAAATACCATTAACCATCAAATCTTTTGGATATTTGATTTGGTAACTATATTTTATTTCCTTTTTATATTTTGACTTAATCTCTAATTTCCAATTTAAGAAACCTCTTTTTTCATCATAATTTGCACCAGATTTATTATTTAGTTTAATATCCACATCATCGCGATACGATAGTGGAATTTGATCTTGTAAGAAAAGATTTACCGTTTGCGATTTATTGTTTCTAACAACAATATTCCATGCTACTTTCATCTTTTTGGTACTCCCCATAATAGATTTCGAAGAGCTATCCTTAACTTTTGTGCGTTTGACTATAATATTTTTGTCAATGCCTAGCGAAATATCAAGAGTATCGGAAATAGCCATTGGATTGAGTTGCGACTTGCTAACATAAGTACCATCGAAGAAAATATTTACCTGACCAGGCAATAAGCTCAACTCTTCCCAACCTGTAATGCGGGCTTGCAAATACACATCTTCCGAAATTCGTGGAGCACAATAATAACGATAGTCGGCATTTAGTTTCCATTTCTGAACTTTAACACTTACTCTTTTGTTTGTAGAAGGAATTGTATAAGGCAAAGAGATTGCAAACTTAGTATTTGTTTGCCCCTGACTTACAGTAGTATAATTTGACGAGTTATTGGCATTGCCCTTAAATAAAGAAACCTTTGCTGCTCTTGGAGCGGGCTCTGCTCGCTCAACGGATTCTACATCTACATCATCTGACATAACCTCCATTAGTCCACCATAAGAATTCGCTCTGAAACCCAAATACCAAGGTGAAAGCACTGGCATAATACTATTATGACGAGGATTCCCTGTTGATACAGTAAGGTTTACCTTTTTCCAATCAACACCCGAGTTTTGATAAATATTTGCACGATAGTGTAGCTCAATATCACTATTAATATCCTTAGCACGAATATCGTATTGAGGAATCCAGCCGGCATTTCTAATAAGGTAATCAAATTCGAGTTTAATATTTGATGCTTGTTTTGCTTCAATCTCAACCAAAATTTCACCAACACCTTTTGGCGCTCTATACTGTTGTACTAAACTTAAACTTCGTTGCAATTTTGCGATTTTAATATGAATTTTACTATTCTTTTTATTAAGTTTTCCTTGTCCTGAATAAATCTCGCGATACCTTTTGCGATAAAAATCTGCCGCAGCTTTTATTTCCGAAGCTTTAAGGTTTGTATTTTGCGACTTTAACGATTGGTTTGCTTTCAGCAGAATAATCTCATCTGAGAACGCTGTAATAATTTGATTATTAACAACAACCCTATCGTTTAGCATTTCCAAGCTATCTCTTAATACTAAAATACGTTTATTGTTTTTTATCTCTTTCAGATAATTTATTTGGTGAGTTACCGACATAATAGTAAAGGCACCTTTACCATTAACCTGTATGCTTGCCACATCAATATTATTACTTAAATTACCAAGGCGTATTATTTGATGTCCCGCCTTTACATTAGTATTAGCCATACGATATATTTGTGCTCCTCGCTGAAACACCGTTACATTATTAATTTTAGATTTCACAATTTTGTCTTGCGCATAGGCAAATGTTATCATACTAACATTGAGTATAAATACTAATAATAGTTTTGAGTAAATTTTCATAATTGAGTGGTTAATTTTAATGATTAGGTGTGTTTAAAAAAAATACAGTATTCTAAAATAATGCATGGGCTCGGTAATAACAAATATATTGCCAAAATCATTTTTTTAGGAAATTATTTTCAAATAATCGAAAATAATTAATAACTTTGCAGTACAATTATTATCAACGCAGACCAATATGCTAAGACAACGCTTACAACAGAAATTACAACAAAAGCTATCTCCACAACAGATTCAGCTAATGAAGTTATTGCAGGTTCCCACTATTGCACTAGAGCAGCGCATAAAGCAGGAAGTTGAAGAAAATGTTGCGCTTGAGGAAGGTGAAGAAGAGGTTGACATGGAGGATAATAATGATGATTTGGATAGCGATATAGATGCTCCTGATGAAAAAGAAGACACATCGGACGATGAATTTGACTTAAGTGACTATATTGATCCTGACGATGCCCCTGATTATAAATATGAGTCGAATAATAACAGCAAAGATGATGAGGAATATGAAATTCCTTTTGTATCTGGCAGCACTTTTCACGACTTATTGAGAAATCAATTGGCAATGCGTAGCCTAAGCGAAGAAGACATAAAAATTGCTGAATTTATAATTGGCAATCTTGATGACTCGGGATATTTGAGACGCGAAACACTTGCAATGGTAGATGATTTGGCTTTTGCGCATGGCATAGAAACTAGTGAAGAAAGAATTGAAGGTTTAATTACTATGATTCAGAATTTTGAACCTGCAGGAGTTTGTGCTCGCAATTTGCAAGAATGCCTACAATTACAACTAATTAAAAAAGAAGAAACAGAATCCATAATATTGGCAAAAAAAATATTGGATAGATTTTTTGATGCATTTACCAAAAAGCATTATTCAAATATTATTAAAAGGCTTAATATTACCGAAGAAGACTTAAAAGAAGCCATTGAAGAAATAATAAAACTAAACCCTAAACCAGGAAATAGTTTAAGTGAATCTATGGCAATAAAAGAACATATTGTACCTGATTTTCTGCTTACAAACGAGAATGGGAAATTAGTTTTGAATCTAAATGGTCGTAATGCTCCCGAGCTACGAATTTCGCGTACTTATAGAAATATGCTTGAAGCCTATTCTGAACAAAAAGGTAAAAACACCAAGCAGATGAAGGAGGCAATGACTTATGTGCGTCAGAAAATCGATTCTGCAAAATGGTTTATCGATGCAATAAAGCAAAGGCAGAACACCTTGCAGGGAACAATGCAGGCAATACTCGAATATCAATACGAATATTTTCAGTCAGGAGACGAAACCAAGCTCCGACCAATGATTTTAAAGGATATTGCAGAGATTGTAAGCCTCGATATTTCTACAATTTCGAGAGTAGTAAACAGCAAATATATACAAACACCATTTGGCACTTTTAAACTTAAGACTTTCTTTTCGGAAGGAATGCAGACTCAGAGTGGAGAGGAAGTATCTACTCGTGAGATTAAGAAGATACTGCAAAATTCGGTAGCTAGTGAGAATAAACACAAACCACTTACCGACGAAAAACTTGCTGCTTTGCTAAAAGAAAAAGGCTATAATATTGCTCGCCGAACAATTGCAAAATACCGCGAACAGTTGGATATTCCTGTGGCTAGATTACGTAAAGAATTATAACACATACACCTCAAATAAAGGAACTTAAATATAGAAATTAATGAATCTTACATCCCTAAAAAAAGATTTTGCTGAGAGCTTTTCTCTATCATTTCATCCATTATTTATTCCATTTTACACATTGATGTTTATATTTGTTTTGCCAATATTCCAAGTACAATCATTGGGTAGCACATTACAGTTATCAATACTTATTATTGTCAGTCTAGCAACAATAGTTTTGCCAATAGCAAGCTTATTTTATCTTAAGAAAAAGGGAATAATTTCGTCATATAGAATACCTAAACGAAGCGAAAGAACGACCCCTTATGTATACTCCATAATTTACTTTGGAGCAGCAGCATATATGCTATACCGTATAGATTTTATTCCCATAGTTGTTCCAACGGTATTAGCAATTCCGGCAGTGGTAATTTCAGTGTTATTGATATTTAATTTCTGGATAAAAATAAGTGCTCATGCCGCTGGAATGGCTAGCTTAAATGCTATTATATACGTGCTAATGCATGTTTACTATTTAGATTTAACTCTAGCATTTAATGTAAGTTTGATACTTACTTATATAATTATTATGTCGCGCAAACACCTTAAATCACATAGCTATATAGAATTAATACTTGGTTTATTGGTTGGTGGAATATTGAGTTTAGTAATAGGTTTTTGGGCATTATAAATTGATAAAAGAATCTGAATTAGACTTCATAATAATTATGACTAGATATAATTAATTCCTACATTTACATTATGACAAAGAAAGAACGTTTCCAGAAGTTTATAGAATATTTCTCTACCACACAGCCCATTGCCGAAACTGAGCTCGATTATGGCAGCACATACGAATTGATGGTAGCTGTAATACTATCGGCACAATGCACCGATAAGAGAGTAAATACACTTACTCCAGATTTATTTATAGCTTTTCCTAATGCAAATAAATTGGCAGAAGCCGAGGTGAGCGATGTATTTGAATACATTAGAAGCTGCTCTTACCCAAATAATAAGGCAAAAAACCTTGTGGGAATGGCAAAGACACTTTTATCAGAATTTGATGGAGTTTTCCCTAGTGATGTGGATCAATTGCAGAAACTGCCAGGTGTGGGGCGCAAAACCGCAAACGTAATAGCATCAGTGGTATTTAACAAGCCTGCTTTGGCAGTTGACACTCATGTTTTTAGAGTATCAGAAAGAATTGGGCTAACAACAAATGCAAAGAACCCTTTGGATTCGGAAAAGCAGCTTATAAGATACTTTCCCGACGAAATAATTCCTGTGGCACACCACTGGCTAATATTGCATGGCAGATATATTTGCCTTGCACGAACACCAAAGTGTGAGAAGTGTGGGATCACCGAAATTTGTAAACATTTTAAGAAAATAAATAAGAAAAAATGAAAACATTAAGCATATTATTCGCAATTATAATTGTAGCAGTAAGTAGCTATACCGATGAGATAAAGAAGTTTCAGAATGAGCTAAATAAAGAATTTGCAAATGCAGAAACTAGCCCTCTTACAAAAGAAGATTTGGCAACATTTGATGAACTAAGTTTTTATGATATTGACGAAAGCTATAAAGTTGAAGCCAAGCTAATACTAAATGAGTCGCCAAAAGAGTTTGGAATGAAAACCACCACTGCCCGACGACCAACCTATATAAAGTATGGTACCGCTAAGTTTAAACTAAAGGGGAAAATTATGGAGATAGGAATTTATAAAAACATTGAGCTTTCTAAAAAAGAGCAGTATAAGGATTTCTTATTTATGCTTTTTACCGACAAAACAAGTGGTATAACATCCTATGCAGGAGGCCGATATTTGGATCTAAGAATTCCTAAAGAAGGTGAGAGT
>Ga0256842_1003594_pt1 | contig 10218 bp, 10 predicted proteins | sample 4559240metaG_FD_185973 | JGI IMG/M metagenome (GOLD analysis project Ga0256842, IMG submission 185973) | Hydrothermal vent microbial communities from Guaymas Basin, Mexico - 4559-240 | ecosystem: Environmental > Aquatic > Marine > Hydrothermal vents | place: Mexico: Guaymas Basin | collected...
AATCCCAAGAAAAAATAGAAATTTCCAGCGTAAAAGAGGACGCAGCGCTTTAAGGTCGATGATTACACCAGAAATCATTGCCAGCGTAAAAATAAACAACATATTATGCGGATTCATAAAAGCGACACTAAGTAAAAGAATAATTGCAGTAAACCAATAGCGATTCATGCCATTGTCTCCTTCTGACTGCGTAAAAGATTCAATTCATGCTGCACCTGACCGGATAACTTAAATCCCAGATAGCCGGCAAGTATTCCCAAAAAAGCATGCAGCATTGCATAGATAAAAATAATCCACAATAGATGCGCGGATGAGATATGCAGTAATTCTCCGAGACGCCGGAACGATTCCAAATAAATTTTATAAATATCTGTTCCGAAAATGATACCTTGTGAAATAAAAGGATGCAGAATAGAGTAAAGCAAGAGGGTGATTCCGGCAAAAATAAAACTAAACCGATTTACTCCTAAAACAGAAAGAACAATTTCTCCGATTAAACCTTCCATCAAAATGGCTAAAAACGGGCTGGCGATAATGGTGCCAATGGAAAAAATTTTAAGGATAGCCGCCACCGCACCCATCATCAGGGTTGCGCCGCGTTTAGGCACAAAGTATCGGCCGGTGGTAAATATTACAACAGCAAAGGCGGTTAAAAGCGCTCCGCCCATGGGAATGCGCAGCCCCTTAACCGTTACTCCGATAGTTATTTCCATTAATCCCCACAATGCGCCGAATAAACTTATGAGAACGGTATCGCGCTGGCTTAAAGTTTGTGCGCCTGTTTTTTGGGAAATTTGTGCCATGGAATCCTACCGGTTACTAAACTAAAAAAGCCCCTTGCCGAATTGGCAAGAGGCTTAAATAACGTAAAATAGCGCAAAGCACAAATATCTTACATTATCTCCTTTGCCAATTCAGGATAATTAAGATTATCCATCGGGCAGGGAAGTCGGTTGCCCGGCCTCCCCATCGCCCTGCCACTCCCGGAGGGACTGACAGGATCGGAGATTGTTTCTAAAAAGTTGCTATTAAATTAGAATTTAAATCCCTTCAAAGCAAATTTTTTCAGTCTATTCATCAAAGGCATCGCTGGTTTTCCAGACTTTCCATACGTTGCCTACCAGGTCTGGTCCCGGTTTAAGGACTTTTTTACCCGGTTTCCATCCGGAAGGTGTGGCTTGCGTACCTTTGGATTCGCGAACCAATTGAAAGGCCTGAATCTGGCGCAGTGTTTCGTTGACATTGCGTCCAACAGGCGGTGTAAGTACTTCAAAGGCCTGAATGACGCCGTCGGGATCGATCAGAAAACGACCGCGCGTTTCTACGCCGGCATCTTCATCGTACACGCCGTATAATTTACCAACGCGTCCGCCTGTATCCGACATCATCGGGAAGGGAATGCCGCCTTCTACCATTTTAGAAAGCTCGTTGTCATTCCACATTTTGTGGACAAATACACTGTCAATACTCATGGAAAGAACTTCAACACCTAATTTTTGAAGTTCGGGAAACTTTTCGGCAACTGCCGAAACTTCGGTTGCTCAGACAAAGGTAAAGTCACCCGGGTAAAAGCACAAAAGTACCCATTTACCCAGATAGTCTGAGAGTTTAACGTTAACAAATTGCCCCTTGTGATAGGCGGGTGCCGTAAAATCCGGGGCTTTTTTGCCTACTTGGACCATTTGGACCTCCTCTTGTTTGATGACATCGTTTTCCGTTGCTTGCGTCTTATCCGGTAATTCACCCACAGGGCCCCCGGTCGGACGCGCACAACCGACATCAATTGGTTCACTCATGATAATGCCTTTCTAATAAAATTGAATAGACATTATAAATTTACATAATTTTCCAATATTTGGCAAAGATTAATAAGGTAGTATAATTTTTTAAGTGAAAATAGTTCTTTATTATTGCGCCAGAAGAAGCGAATTGTAACTTTAAGAGAAATCAATAATCAAAAACTATTATTTTAAACTGTTAAATACATTTAACAAATAATAAGGAGCTTATTATGGCTAAAATAACATTTTCGGAAGAGATTTATTTGAGAGCGCTTACGGGCAAAGTAGTTGCCGAACACATTTTGGATGATTATACCAAGATAGCAATTATTTCAATTAACAACACCATTTGCGCGGCTATCAGTGCGGCCACCGAAGCGGTTTTTGTTTCATTAACTGAGGGCAGAGCCGCCCACTTTTTTGTGGATGATTCAAATGTGGACCAAGTAATTCAGCAGGTGATTGAATTCAATCCGGATGGGGTTGTTTTAATGTTTGGTGGTGAAACTCCCATTGAAGAAACCAAAAATTTGTTTGTAAAAACAATGCACGCAATCGCTGTTAAAAATCCCGAATTCGATGTGATTTTACACGTTCGTATTTTTGCCGCCGGCGGTTTACAGGAAGCACTCAAAGACGAAGCGGTGGAAATTTATGCAGAAGAAAACGAAATGGGCGTTTATACGGTGGATTTGGATAACAGTTTGTTGATTTTCAGCTCAATCCATGTCGATGATGATGATTATGATGATATAATCCATTTAGAAAAAATTCTTGAAATCCCAGTCACTGCAGAACATGCCGATTTGCTTAACCGTTCTTTACGTAATAAAACCATTGCCTGGGTTGATGCTTAGCGTAATCTGTTCTGCCCAAAGCGATTAAAAAAGGTGTTAAATATCGTTAGTGTCCGGTCAAAAATCAGAAAAAAAATGCAATTTGTATTTTGCTGTTTTTTACGGGTAAGCCGGACACTGATGATTTTAGGCTGTCTGTTTTTTCTACGAATCCTTGTATTTTTCTAAACAAGAATCCAATCATTATTGCTGGAATCCGCATTCCTGATTTTCTTTTCTTTTAAACTTTTTACATAAAATACCGAAGGTCATGCAAGGTAATTAAGTTTTTGACTGTTTGGTTGTAACTTTTGCCGTAGAATTGACTCAAGTCAATTAAAATTGTTTTTCTTGCGTTTAATTTATTATTTTATAAAAAGAGCATCAGGATTATATTTGGAGGCCGACGCATGAATAACCAACGACTCGTTTTCAGTTTGATATTTTCTATCCTTTTAACTTCCTTTCTAATCTTTTCCTGTTCTGGTCCCAGCCGCACCGTTAAACGTGTACAGGTAGATCAGGCCATTGATTTAAGTGGTCATTGGAACGATACAGATGCCCGGCTGACGGCCAAAGCCATGGTGCAGGATGTTTTGTCGCGTCCTTGGCTGCGAAATTTTATTCGGGAACACAATCGCCAGCCTGTTGTTATCGTCGGAATGATTCGCAACCGCAGTAGTGAGCACATCGAAACGGATATGTTTATTAAAGACATTGAGCGTGAATTATTGAATTCCGGTAAGGTAAAATTTGTTGCTTCAGATAAAGAACGTCAGTCGGTTCGAAAAGAACGTCTGGATCAGCAAAGTTTTGCCAATCCGGAAACAGCCAAAGAACTGGCCAATGAATTGGGCGCCGATTTTATGCTGCAGGGAGAAATAACCTCGGTGACAGATTCCTTTGAAGGCAGAAAAGTCGTGAAATATCAGGTCAATCTGGAACTCATCGACATTGAAAGCAACACTAAAGTTTGGATTGGGCAGAAAGAGATTAAAAAATTTATTGAACAGAAAAAATATAAATGGTAACCCCGTGTACACCACAATTTAATTGGGGAAAAAATGAAGATCGGAATAAAAGGTAAAATCGGGCTTGTTGCTTTATTAGCATTGTTTCTTTTTGCCTGTGCAACATCCATTCAAAGAGCCCGATATTTTGACACCGTAGTTCAGGATGTGGCGCAAAACAATTTTGATCTCGCCTTAAAAAAAATTCAGGAAGCCAGAAAAAATCACTTTTACGGCGAAAACGATCGCCTGCTTTATTATCTTGATTTGGGCAGCATTTACCATTACAAACATGATTACCCCCAAAGTAATGTCAATTTTGACCGGGCCGAGCAGACCATGGATGAGTTGTTCACCAAAAGTATTTCACAAATGGCGCTTTCATATATTATGAATGACAACTCTGTCGCCTACGCCGGTGAGATTTATGAAAATTTATATGTTAATGTTTTTAAAGCGCTCAACTATGCGCAACTCAATCGTTTTGACGATGCCTTTGCCGAAATAAAACGCGTTGACATTAAACTGCGGGAATTGGAAGATCGCTATCAGAAAGCGTTTGAAGAATTCAATCGCAAGGACACAACAGGGGTTAAAGTCCATTATCAACCGGTTCATTTTTACAATGATGCCCTTGCTCATTATTTGAGTTATTTGATTTACCGCGCCGACCAGCGCTACGATGACAGTCGCATTGAAATTGAAAAACTTCATCAAGCCTGGCAAACCCACAGCGATATTTACTATTTCAGCATGCCATCGTCTTTACAAAAACCTTCTGCGCCTGACAAAAATTATTTAAATATCATAGGATTTGTGGGCAAAGCGCCGTACAAAATAGCCGTAGGCGGACTAATAACAACATATAACGGTTATTTAGGAATTAGCGATCTTTCTGTACCGCTGGCCCTGCCGCGCATTCCTTTTCCGGGGTTAAAAGCAGGATATCATTTCAAATTTGCTTTTCCGGTTATGCGTCCGGGACATACGCAAATTAATCGTATCGATGTTTTTATTGACGGACAAAAAGCCGGAGAGCTGGAGCTGCTTGAAGATATGGGCAAAGTGGCTTTAAAAACATTTCGCAATAAACAGCAAATGATTTACATTAAAACTTTGGTTCGTACGGTTACCAAAGGAATTTTAGCTGCCAAGGGGAAAAAGAAATTAAGAAAGAAATTAAAAGCCAATGCTTTTTGGGGCGCCGTTCTGGATGCCGGGATCGACCTGTCCGTTGACGCTACCGAACAACCGGATTTACGTTGCTGGAAAACCTTACCGGATGAGTGCTTAATCGGTGAGTTTCCGGTAGAGGCAGGGCAACATACGGTTGATATTTCCTGTTACAGCAATAACGGAAGTCTTGTCTATCAGAAACGATTTGCCCGGGTGCCTGTTAAGCAAGGCTTGAATCTCATTGATTTTGCTACTTTGCGGTAAAAATAATATTGGAGAATTACAATGCGGACAATTTTAAAAATATTCATAATCTTGCTTTCGCTTCAATTAACCCATTGCATTTATGCGCAAAAGGGCGCCTCCCTGGAAAAAGGTACAAAACTTCCTGTCTGGGTCAATGCCCCGTATGATGTTTTTCCTCAAAGTCAGTACATTGTTGGCGTTGGCTCGGGTGATACCCGTGAAGCGGCTGAAAAAAATGCAGTAAGTGAAATCGCAAAGGTGTTTCAAAGCAATATTCAGGTTGACGAAACTTTAATTGAAAGCGCATTAGAACACACAAAAGGAAACCGGACAGAACTGACGACCAATTCTCAAATGTATAATCAAACGCAAATTACCAGCAATTTGGAATTAAAAAATATTAAAGTTGAACGTGTATTTTTTTCGGAAAAGGAAGGAATGTATTACGCGTTAGCCGTTTTAAATCGAGCGGAAACAGCACAGCTTTATCGCAAGGATTTTAACGAGAACGATCAGTTACTGCAAAAATATTTTCGGCAGGCGGAGCAGGAAAGCAACAAGCTGCACAAACTATCCGATCTGAACAAATCTTATGCTTTGTTTGAAGTTAATCGTCTGATCAATGAAAAATACAAAGTATTAACAGGCGGCCAAAGCCTGCAGCCATCCGTTTCCGAAAATCAATTAAAACAGGCATTACGCAAGGCGCGGGAAGCAATCGCTATTCAGTTGCAGGCTGCACCGGGCACACCAAAGGAAGTTGGGGATTATTTAAAAGAACTCATCGGTAATTTGGGATTTAAGATTTCGGATAAACCGGCCGATTTTGTGTTACGCTATCAGCTTGAGCGTAAACCGACAAACCTAAACCGTCCTGGTATTGTGGCTTTTAACTGGCAGTTGACCGTGCAGTTGTCGGATCGGATTAATAATGTGACGCTAAAAACTTTTACGGTTAGCAAGCGAACAGCGGCTATTTCTGAAGGCGAAGCCAATGCGCGCATTTTACGTACCGTAAAAATGCAATTGCAAAATCGATTTTACCGCCAATTTTTGGATTACCTGAATTCGTTCTGAAATAGTTATGCAGGCAAATACCCATTGGGAATCCGGGGAGAAGTAATTGTATTAGGCTAATTTGCAAAATTTGATTTAGATCAATGACTGGTGTGGCATTTTTTATAATACTACAGACAAATTTGGAAAAAGAATGGTTCTTACTGCGCAAAAATTGGATTTAAACTAAATAAACGATAAAAGATATTTGTGTTTCACCAATTAAAGGAGAACGCCATGAAGCGTTACGTTTTATTTATTTCGGCCTTATTCATTATTGCTGCTCTGATGGTTTCCTGCGGTGGCTCTCAAAAGGCCGCTGTTGCCAATTCAGATATGGAAACCATCGCAGATCCGTTTCAGGATTTGACGGATATGGCCAATCAGATTATTCAGGCCGGTGGCGTCGCAGCCGTAGGACAGGGACAATCTTCACGTATGGATTTGGCCAAGAAAAAGGCCGTTACCGATGCTCAGGGACAATTGGCGGAAATCTTTAATTTAAAAGTCAACAAACTGAAAAAGAATTTTCAGGAAGAAATTGGCAGTGCAGATGATTCCGAAATCAACGAAGCTTTCAGTACGGTAACCAAAACTTTAACCAGCCAAATTTTGCGCGGCGCGGTTACCAAAAAAGTTAAGTATATGCGTGATAAAAGTACAGGCAAATATACGGCTGCGGCTGTTGTTGTAATTGAGCCTAATGTTTTAAACAAATCCATTTTGGATGAAATGAAAACCAAACGTCCTAAACTGTATGAACGTTTTCGTGCCAGCAAAGCTTACGAAGAGCTTAAAAATGAAATGAAAGATTACGAAAAACAGCAGAATCAGGGCTATTAATTTAACATACCGACATAAACAAAGGGAGGCATAACATACCTCCCTTTATTGTTATTTTGATGCATTCATGAAAACATGCTTATTCATATTAGGATTCATTTTGCTTGCGACGCAGGTTTTTGCCATTGACCGCTATCCGGAATGGTTTCTGTTTCCTGAAAAGTATCCGCAAATTATAACAGGCTATTCTTATTCCGGAAATACAGCCGAATTCGATGCTGAAAACATGTATTGCGCTTATCGTTCCTGTGTGGTTTACGGAACGCTGGAAATTTACAACGATCCCGACCGGAATGATTGGCTGAAGAATTCGGAATATTATTATTACTTCTCGCCCGATTCCGTCGAAAAAATTCATGGCCATTTGGTAAAATTGGATTCCTTTCAGACCGAGATTATTACCGGAGATTATGTGGATGCGTTTGCGCTGTCAGCTCCGGACAGCTCTTTAAATAGTCCGTGGATCAATGTAAACGATTTGCCAAAACCTGAATGGACGGATCAAACGTTTTGGCAGGACCAAACTTATTATTATGGTGTTGGCATGTACACATCTGCCGGCAATGAAAATGATGCATGGAAAACCGCAGAGGAGCAGGGGATTTTTTCGATTTTGACCAATTTGGCCGTTGGCGTTTTTAAATTGCGCCTGGTCGATCGGGAGTTAGACGAAAGCAAATCATCGATGATGGAAATTTCATTTTTAAATTTACGCTACTTCCTTAATAATATTCAAATTTTACAGCGCTATCCCGATATTGAAAATCAGGTATTTTACGTACTTGTTCGCATTCGCAAGGAAGACGTTCATTCACCGATGCTGGAAAATTAACAGGGATGACATATTTGGGGAGGCAAAGGGAAATGTGGAAAGTTTTACTTAGTTTAATGCTTTTGGCTTCTTTTGTTTATAGCTATGATTTCAAGATTACTGTGAAATGGGATGAGATGGCTATGAACGGAGAAGCTGAAGCAATTTTGCAATATTACCACAATGGTCGCGTGGAAGCTATCCGCGGCAATCTGGACAAACCTTCGAGCGACGGTAATGTGCTGGTCAATCGTACATTAACAGGGGGCTCGCAGGAATTTATTATCAAAAATGCCAAAGGATGTTTATTCAACATCTGGGTTGTTAACGATTTAATGGATGAAGAATTTGCTCAGGAAGAAGACTTGTACACCCTTTCCAACGCACATGTGCAGGTTTGGGTTGAAGACAATCTCAATCACGGGGGGTATCAGATTCAATTACCCGAAAAAACGGCAGGTTTGGTTTTTAGGGCAGGCGCCATTGTGGATGGGCATTTTTACAAGTTTTTCGAAATTTTCAAAAAGAAACGGATTTATGAGGCAACGTTACTCGATGCCGTTACCGGGAAACCGCTTCAGGGCGTAATGGTCGCCGTAAAGAATCAGAAAACGGGTGAAACCGTTGCTATGGGGCAAACCGATGCCGACGGGCATTTTCTGACCCCTGTCGAGTATGGAGCCTATGATGTGCTGTTCAGTAAACAAGGTTATCTGGAAGCCAAGCATGAATTCACCATGGGGATTGATGAATTGCCGGTTTCTATGAACTTCGCCCTTACACCCGAAGTAAAGGAATTTCGCATTATTTTAACCTGGGGCGCTTTTCCCCCGGATTTGGATGCACACTTAAGCGGGCCAAATCCGGATGGCGGACAATTTCATATCTGGTGGCGCAACAAGACCTTAATAGGCGGTAAAAACTTCCTTGATCGTGATGATCAGCATTCGTATGGTCCGGAAACGATTACTATCTACAAACCGGCTCGCGGAATTTACACCTATGCGGTTCATAACTATTCCGGGCGTAATGCCCGCAACAGCCTGGATTTGTCATTTAGCCAGGCTCACGTAGATGTTTATGCCGACGGACGCTTGCAGGCAAGCTTTGATGTCCCGCGCGGACGCAAGGGCAATGTCTGGGAAGTTTTTAAAATCGACCCGAATATGCAAATTGTCCCTGTGTATCAAATGTATGACGAAGTTGACAGCCGTAATGTAATTCATTGAAAATGAAACCCAATTCAGCAATAGAAACAATCTATTTCTAAGTCGGGTTTAACCCGGCTCGTTCCGACCTGCGGGACTGTGCGCAACAACTTTTGTTTACTGCGCCAACTGGGATAAAAAATTAATCGGGCAAAAGGAGGATTACGGGTAGATGCTTAAAATCAGAAAAATTCAAAAGGCAGGGAAGGAAAGTTCCCAATTGCTTATTTTAAATGGCAGCGGGAATTCCTTGTATTTCTTAGCCTTTTTTATCCTTTGCTTCGTTTCGTTTTCTTTTGCGCAAAATGACAGCCTTTTGGTAGGTACGGGAAACGCTGTAATTACAAACGGAAATGCTGCGCAAGCCGTAATAGTTGCCAAAAAGCGTGCAATGGCCGATCTGGCCAGCCAAATTAAAGTTCAGGTACATAGCGAATTCCAGCATTCCATTCTGGAAGGAAAGAGCGGTATTGATGAATATACACGCAGCAAAATCAATATTATCACCGATATGGAAATCGAAGGGGCTGCTTTTCAAATCCTGAAAAAGCCGGATCTTGTTCAAGCACGTGCCGTATTGAACAAAAAGAAAGCACGACAAATTTACCTGACCAAGTGTAAAGATCTTAAAACAGAAATCACACAGCGGTTAGCCAATGCCGATCAATTTTTAAACGCGAACCAACCACAAGTAGCGCTTCCTGAACTGCTTAAGGCATCCCGCTTAATGAATGCCCTGGAGCAAAGCAAACTAATCTACTTTGCCTTAGGCGGAGCCAGTGATCCGGCTTTAGACCTTCCGGTGAGCCATGGCGCTATTGACGAAAAAATAGCCCGCATTTTAAACAGACATGTTAAATCATTTAATGATGCCGTTAATTTTATCGCGTTTCAGTTAGCTCAACAAATCCCTTCCAAAACGACCTACAAAGTTTTTCCCTTTCAGTATGAAGAGAAAGAGTTTGGCAGTGCATTTTCTGAATACCTCCGCCAGGAATTACAAAATGCTTTACCGACTTATTTAGGACACCAAACAGCCGATCAGCATACACGAGAAACCGCTCTGTTAATTAACGGCTCCTACTGGCCACACTCCGAAATGATGGTTATTTTGGCCCAGATTCAAAACAAACAGGGAATCGTTACGGGGAACGCCCGGGTAGAAGTGCCAATGAATTTGATTAAGGCGCTTGGTGTTTCCTACAAGCCCGAAAACTTCGAACAGGCCTTGCAGGACGATGATCAATATTT
>Ga0256842_1003595_pt1 | contig 10216 bp, 9 predicted proteins | sample 4559240metaG_FD_185973 | JGI IMG/M metagenome (GOLD analysis project Ga0256842, IMG submission 185973) | Hydrothermal vent microbial communities from Guaymas Basin, Mexico - 4559-240 | ecosystem: Environmental > Aquatic > Marine > Hydrothermal vents | place: Mexico: Guaymas Basin | collected...
AACCTATGTTAGCAACGCCTTTATATACTTCATTGTCTATATGCACCTTAACAGCATATACCCCTGTCTTTGGAGTAAGCTCATCTATTAGCTTCAGATTTGCAGTAGGATAACCCAAAATCCTTGTTCCCCTGTTTTTTCCCTTAATCACTGTTCCTGTGACCTGATAGTTTCTGCCCAACAGGATTTTTGCTTCTTTTAATTTCCCTTCCTGCACAAGATTTCTTATCTTTGTACTGGATACTATTGTGCCATTTATAGAAACAGGGTCCACTACCTCTATCTTAAATCCATATTGTTCAGCCATCTTTTTCAGAAACTCTATGTTTCCTTGCCTGTTTTTCCCAAATGCATAATCATAACCCACTACTATATATTTTACTCCGATCTTTTGCACTAAGATCTTTTCTACAAAATTCTTTGCAGAGATAGTAGCAAATTCTTTTGTAAATGGAAGACACAGAATAATGTCAATCCCTGCTTCCTTTATAAGCCTCAATTTCTGTGGGGTAGGGGTGATTACAGGAGGTCCGTTGCCATTGCTAAGCACCTTTATTGGATGCGGATCAAAGGTCATTACCACAGATGATCCATTTATCTCCCTTGCTATTTGTTTTACCTTATCAAACAGTGCAAGGTGTCCTCTATGTACACCATCAAAATTTCCAATAGTAAGAACAGGATCTTGTATAGGAGATTTCAATTCTGACAAGTCTCTTATAATGCTCATTTTCTGGAAACTTTCTTGACAAGAATTTTTGTTTAATATAATTTTTTAATATAAAAGATCAATACTTTTTTGCCGAAGTGGCGGAATTGGCAGACGCGCTAGATTCAGGATCTAGTGGGGGAAACCCCGTGCGGGTTCAAATCCCGCCTTCGGCATGAAAAAGGAGGTTGGCAAGGCTAACCTCCTTTAAATTTTTTTGGAAGATAGAAGATGAGGATAATATTCTTTGCTGGAAAAGGAGGGGTTGGAAAAACAAGCATTTCTGCTGCCACAGGTGTAAGGGCATCAGAGATGGGCTATAAGACCATTATCATGTCCTTAGATATTGCCCACAGTCTGTCAGACATATTTGATCTGGATAAAGACCTTCTGGATCTGAGCAAAGGAAGGCCTGTGCAGATAAATAAAAACCTGTGGATTCAGGAGCTGGATATCTATGAAGAGATAAACAGAAACTGGGGAGAGATATATAGATACATTGCAACCCTGCTTAATACTACAGGAATAGACGAGATATTAGCAGAAGAGCTGGCTATACTTCCTGGAATGGAGGAGATAAGTCTGCTTCTCTATATAAACAGCTATGTAAAGCAGGGAAAATATGATTTGATAATCTTGGATTGTGCTCCAACAGGAGAATCCATCAGGTTTATAAGTATCCCGACTGCTCTGGAATGGTATATGAAAAAGATATTCAAGCTGGAAAAAAGGATAGTTGGATATGTAAGGCCAGTAGCCCGCAGGATCTCAGATGTGCCCATGCCAGGAGATGAATATTTTGATGCAATAGAAAACCTTTTTAACAGACTAAAAGGAGTAAATAAGATATTAGAGGATCCTGAGATAACCAGCGTGAGGCTTGTAACCAATGCAGAGAAGATTGTTCTAAAGGAAACCCAGAGGGCATTTATGTATTTTTGCCTTTATCACATAAATATTGATGCTATAATAGTAAACAGGGTGTATCCAGATTATGAAGAAAATGAATTTATAAGGTCATGGAAAAAGTCGCAGAACTTTTACTTAGAAAAGGCAAAAGAGTACTTTGATCCTGTTCCAATATTTACTGTTGGTATGTTTAAGGGAGAGGTTTTGGGATATAGCGCACTAAAAAGATTGGCCACGCAATTGTATGGAGACACAGATCCCACAGTCCACTTTTTTCAAGATGAGCCTTACAGGTGGATCAAAGAAAATGGGGATTACAAGCTTATAGTAAAACTTCCTTTTGCTGAAAAGAAAGAGATAAAATTACACAGGGTTTCAGATGAGTTAATAGTAAAATTGGGAAATGTAAAAAGACATTTTTTACTGCCCCGTCAGGTAACAGGCATGAATAAAGTAAGTGCCCGTTTGGACGGGCAAGAACTTCATATAATATTTAAAGGAGAGGTAAGCGATGGCCAGTAAAGATAAAGAAGAAAAAAGAGAAAAAGAGGTAAGGGAACAGGTAGTATGCCCTATTGGAAGGCTATTTGCAGATTTCTTTATTCAGAAGGATTCTCCTTTTTTTGAGCATATTAACAGGAGTAAGATTGAATTTCTAAAAGCAATAAAAAGTATTATAGACCAAAAAATAGAACAGCTGGAAAAGAGAACAGAAAAGAAAAAAGCTACAAAAATAGAGGTGGAATAGCTTAATTGTCTAGCAAGACAATAGAGTTACTAATCAAAAGCTTTATTAATTACTTAAGGCATCAAAAGGGCTATTCTGCTAATACGCTAAAGGCATATGAAACAGATCTGGTAGATTTTTTTTCTTTTTTACTCAGTAAGTGTGGATTTTCTGAAAAAGACAGTATAGATAAGGTCTCGATATATGAGATAAGAAACTTTATTGGCAGTATGTATAAGACTCACAAAAAGTCAACTGTATCGAGGAAGCTATCTTCCATTAGATCATTTTTTAATTTTTTGGAAAGAACAGGCACAATAAGGAAAAACCCTGCATGGAACATATCTTTTCCAAAGCCTGAAAAATATCTTCCACGTTATTTAAGTGTAGATAATATATGTGAGATATTAGATATAGAAGCAGAAAATGATGCTTTTGTTGACTGGAGGCTATTTAGAGACAAAGCAATATTGGAGCTACTTTATTCTTGTGGTATAAGGGTAAGTGAACTTGTTTCTCTGAACATAGAAGATATAGATATGCATGAGAATGTGATCAAGATAAAAGGAAAAGGTGACAAAGAAAGGATTGTTCCAATGGGAAAATATGCATTGGAGGCAGTAAAAAAATATCTTTCTGTATTGGACAATGTAAAAAAAGATAACACAAGAGCTCTTTTTCTTAACAGATCAGGAAAAAGGATCTCTGATAGAAGCATAAGAAGGATTGTAAAAAAATATGCTATAAAAAAAGGGCTTAGCTGGGATATAAGCCCTCATTCTTTGAGGCATAGCTTTGCCACTCATCTGTTAGAAGGAGGGGCAAATATAAGAGTAGTCCAGGAGATGTTAGGTCATGCCAGTTTATCCACCACCCAACGATATACCCATCTTACCTTAGACAGGCTTATACAGGTGTATAAAAAATCTCATCCAAGGGCAAAGGAGAAAAAGGATGAATAAGATATACTCCACCACCATCCTTGCTGTAAAAAAAGATGGCAGTTCTGTTATGGCAGGAGATGGTCAGGTAACTTTTGGTGAAACAATCATGAAGCACAGGGCAGCCAAGGTCAGATTCATATATAAAAACAAGGTTCTGGTTGGAATCTCTGGAGCCGCTGCAGACGCATTTAGTCTTATAGAAAGATTAGAAGGTAAATTAGAGTCCTATAGAGGCAATCTGGTCAGAGCAGCTGTGGAGCTTGCAAAGGACTGGCGTACAGACAGGGTTCTGAGAAGACTTGAAGCGCTTTTGTTGGCAATGGATGCAGATCATATTCTTATTATCTCTGGCACAGGAGATGTGATTGAGCCAGATGAGTCTGTTGCTGCTATAGGTTCTGGAGGATCTTATGCCCTTGCAGCAGCCCGTGCTCTTATTGCACATTCTTCTCTGAGTGCTAAGCAGATAGCTTATGAGGCCATGAAGATAGCTGCATCCATATGCATATATACGAATGACCAGATTATGATTCATGAACTAAACACAGGAGATAAAAATGAGCAAAAAAAATAATAAACAAAAAGAAATGCAAATAAAGTCAGAGGAGATGCTCACTCCGAGACAAATTGTAGCTGAGCTAGACAAATATATTGTTGGTCAGGATCAGGCAAAAAGATCTGTGGCCATAGCACTAAGAAATAGGTGGAGAAGACAGCAGGTTCCTCCAGAATTAAGGGATGAAATTGCACCCAAAAATATCATAATGATAGGACCTACTGGAGTGGGCAAGACCGAAATAGCCAGAAGACTTGCAAAACTTGCAAATTCACCTTTTTTAAAGGTAGAAGCTACCAAATTTACAGAAGTAGGATATGTGGGAAGAGATGTAGAGTCTATGATCAGGGACTTGACTGAGCTGGCAGTGAATATGGTAAAGAGAGAGGAGCAAAAAAAGGTGGAGGCAAAGGCTAAGGAGCTGGCAGAGGAAAAGGTATTAGATATATTGCTTCCCAAAAGAAGGAGAAGAACTCGTAAAGAAGAAGAATATTATGGTGCGCTTGAGGTGGTAAGGCATGATGATCAGGAAAAAAGTTATGCATCTACAAGAGAAAAGCTCAGACGTATGTTAAGAGAAGGAAAACTTGATGACAGATATGTAGAATTAGAAGTAAAAGAAACAAATGTTCCCATGATAGAAATATTTTCTGCAGCAGGTCTGGATGAGATGGAATTTAACATAAGAGAGGTGTTTGGAAATATATTTCCTCCCAAGAAGAAGAAAAGAAGAGTAAAGGTACCTGAAGCACTGGAAATCCTGACTCAGGAAGAGTCTCAAAAGCTTGTTGATATGGATAAGGTAATAGAAAATGCAATAAAAATTACTGAGCAGAAGGGCATAATATTTCTGGATGAAATAGACAAAATAGCAAGCACATCTTCTGGAGGTTCAGGACCAGATGTCTCAAGAGAGGGGGTTCAGAGAGATCTGCTTCCTATTGTAGAAGGATCCACTGTGATCACAAAGTACGGGATGGTGAGAACCGATCACATACTCTTTATTGCTGCTGGTGCATTTAATGTGAGCAAGCCATCTGATCTTCTTCCTGAACTTCAGGGCAGGTTCCCTATTAGAGTGGAGCTTAAGTCCCTTACTACAGAAGACTTTGTAAAAATACTGACTCAACCGAAAAATGCGCTTATTATTCAGTATAAGGCTTTACTTAAGACAGAAGGGGTGGAGTTGGATTTTGATGAGGATGCCATATATGAAATTGCACGAATAGCAAGTCTTGTAAATGAGAGAACAGAAGACATAGGTGCAAGAAGACTTCATACAGTTATGGAAAAACTTCTAGATGACATATCATTTGAGGCACCAGAGATAAAAGGCCAGAAAATAAAGATAACAAAAGAGTATGTAAGAGAAAAACTTTCTGACATATTAGAAGATGAAAATCTAAGCAGGTATATCCTATGATAGATCAAGCAGAAAGAGCAAAGGTCCTTATAGAGGCACTCCCCTATATCCAGAGGTTTAATGGCTCCACCATGGTTATAAAGTATGGTGGCAATGCAATGATAAATGAAGAATTAAAGAATAACTTTGCCTTAGATGTTATTCTTATGAAATATGTGGGAATAAACCCTATTATTGTACATGGTGGAGGGCCACAGATAGGAGAACTCCTGGAAAGACTTAACATACAGACCAAGTTTGTGGAAGGACTCAGGGTAACGGATGAGCAGGCAATGGATGTGATTGAAATGGTCCTTGTAGGAAAGGTAAACAAAGAGATAGTTAATCTTATTAACAAAAATAAAGGACAGGCAGTAGGGCTTTCAGGAAAAGATGGCGGTCTTTTTGTTGCAAGAAAGATGAAATACATAAAGTACAGGCCAGAAGGTGAACCTCCCGAAGTACTGGATATAGGACTTGTTGGAGAAATAGTATCAGTAAATACAAAGGTGCTTGAAAGTTTAACAAGAGACGGATTTATTCCTGTGATTGCACCTGTTGGTGCTGATGAATCTGGTCAGACCTATAACATAAATGCAGATACTGTGGCCGGACATATTGCCGCTGCAATCAAGGCCAGAAAGCTCATCTTGCTTACTGACACAAAAGGGGTTTTGAATAAAGATGGAAACCTTATATCAAGTCTGAAACTTCAAGAAGCAAGACAGCTTATAGCTGACGGAACTGTTACAGGAGGTATGATACCCAAACTGAACTGTTGCATTAAGGCACTGGAGGGAGGGGTAAAAAAAGCACACATAATAGATGGCAGAGAAAAGCATGCGATTTTGCTTGAGGTATTCACCAAAGGTGGAGTAGGAACAGAGATAATTAACTAAAAAAGAGGCTGTTCGAAAATTGTTTCGAATATGCTTAGTAAAAAGGAGTAAGAAATGGATACGATTGAGAGAGCAGATAAATACATGTTTAAGACATATAAAAGATACCCTGTTGTCCTTGTAAAAGGAAAGGGGTGCAAGGTTTGGGATGAACATGGAAAGGAGTATTTAGACTTTGTTGGTGGAATTGCTGTATGTGCACTTGGGCATTCATCTTCCATTGTAACAGAGGCATTGAAAGAGCAGTCAGAAAAACTTGTGCATGTATCAAATCTTTTTTATACAAAACCTCAGATAGAGCTTGCCCAGTTTTTGGTGGAGCATTCTTTTGCAGACAGGGTCTTTTTCTGTAACAGCGGTGCAGAGGCAAATGAGGCAGCTATAAAGCTTGCAAGAAGATATGCCAATGAAAAATTTGGTGGAAAAAGAAACATTATAATTTCCATGGAAGGCTCTTTTCACGGAAGAACAATGGCCACTCTTTCTGCTACTGGTCAAAAAAAGATCCAGAATGGATTTGATCCTTTGCTTCAGGGATTCAGATTTGTCCCTTTTAATGATGTATCTGCTTTAAACAGGGCAATGGATGAATCTGTCTGCGCTGTTCTGCTCGAGCCTATTCAGGGTGAAGGCGGGGTTATATGTCCTGACAAAGAGTATCTGCAGGAAGTAAGAAGAATATGCAATGAACGGGATGTGGTCATGATACTGGATGAAGTGCAGGTGGGATGCGGAAGAACAGGAAAACTTTTTGCCCATGAGCATTATGGAATAACACCAGATATCATGACCCTTGCAAAGGCTATGGCCAATGGACTTCCCATTGGTGCAATGCTGGCAACAGAGAAATTTTCTGATTCCTTTGGCCCGGGAACTCATGCAAGCACCTTTGGTGGCACCCCTTTGGTAACAGCGGTTTCATTAAGGGTGTTGAAATTTATAGTAGAACAAGGGGTTCTTGAAAACTGTATTAAAATGGGAGAATACTTTAAAAATGGGCTGGAGGAATTAAAGAAAAAGTTTTCCTTTATAAAGGATATAAGGGGTAAAGGGCTTATACTGGGGATGGAACTGGACTTTGCCGGAGACAAGATAGTAATGAAATGTATGGAAAAGGGTTTTCTTATAAATTGTATTCAAGAGAAGGTGCTCAGATTTATTCCTCCTTTGATTATAAAGAAAGAAGAGATAGATATGCTTTTGGAGTGCTTGGATTCAGTCTTTAAAGAGATATGAATTTAGAGATCAGGAGAGCTTATATGAAGAAAGATATACTCACTATAAAAGACCTCAAAAAAGAGGAAATAGAGTGGCTCATACTCCGGGGCTTGGAACTGAAGAAGATGGGCAGAGATGTCAATTACAGACCTTTTGTGGGTTATGTTTTGGGACTCCTCTTTGACAAGGCTTCTACAAGGACGAGGGTATCTTTTGAGGTTGCAATGCTAAGACTAGGTGGAGATACCATATTTATGAGCTCAAAGGATACCCAGCTTTCCAGAAATGAGTCCATAGAAGATACTGCCAGGGTTCTTTCAAGATACTTGGATTGCTTGGCCATAAGAACATATTCACAACAAGTGGTTGAAGCAATGGCAAAGTATGCAGATATTCCAGTTATAAATGCCCTAACAGATAAGTATCATCCCTGTCAGGTATTAAGCGATATAATGACAGTAAAGGAAAAGAAGGGAAGGGTAGAGGGGCTAAGGATAGCTTGGGTAGGAGATGGAAACAATGTGGCTAATTCTTGGATAAACCTTGCTAAAAAGCTGGATTTTGAGCTTGTGCTCGCATGTCCTGAAGGATGTGATCCTGAAGAGCTAAAGGATGTGACACCTAATATCAGAGTTGTAAGAGATCCAAAAGAGGCAGTAAAGGATGCAGATGTGATAAACACGGATGTATGGGTGAGTATGGGACAGGAAGAAGAAGCAGAAAAAAAGAAAAAGCTTTTTTATGGATATCAGGTGAACAGGAATCTTGTAAACCTTGCAAAGCCAGATGTAATAGTTATGCACTGTCTTCCTGCACACAGGGGAGAGGAAATCACAGATGATGTAATGGATGGACCTAATTCAGTTGTATTTGACCAGGCAGAGAATAAATTATATTTACACGAAGCATTACTTGAGATGCTTTTACTAAAAAATGAGAGAGGTTTTTTATGGAAGCAAAAAAGATAGTGCTGGCGTATTCTGGTGGATTAGACACATCAGTGATATTAAAATGGTTAAAGGAAAAATACAGATGCCCTATAGTGGCATATATTGCTGACGTTGGCCAAAACGAAGATTTAGAGGAGATAAGACAGAAGGCAGTAAAAACAGGGGCAGATGAGGTCTATGTAGAAGACCTGAAAGAGGAGTTTGTAAGAGACTATGTATTTCCTGCGCTCAGGGCAAATGCTATTTATGAAAATTTTTACCTTCTGGGAACTTCCCTTGCTAGACCAGTAATAGCAAAAAGGCAGGTAGAAATAGCATGGAAAACAGGTGCAGATGCTGTTGCACATGGTGCAACAGGCAAGGGAAATGATCAGGTAAGATTTGAGCTTACATATATGGCGCTTGATCCAGAGCTAAGGATAATAGCCCCCTGGAGAGAGTGGAATTTCAAAGGCAGAAACGATCTTATAGAATATGCAAAGGCTCATGGCATTCCTGTGCCCGTAACAAAGGAGAAGCCTTATTCAAGTGATGCCAATCTTCTGCACATAAGCTATGAGGGCGGGATACTTGAAGATCCTTGGAAAGAGCCACCTGATGATATATTTTCAATGACTGTTTCTCCTGAGGTAGCACCTGACACTCCCACATACATAGAAATAGAGTTTGATAAGGGAAATCCTGTGGCTGTAGACGGAAACAAGATGTCTCCGGCTCAGCTTTTGGCCTTTTTAAATGATATAGGCGGAAAAAATGGAATAGGTAGGGTGGACATCGTTGAAAACAGATATGTTGGTATGAAGTCAAGGGGGGTTTACGAGACCCCAGGAGGCACTATCTTAAGAATAGCACATCTTGCCATAGAATCCATTACCTTAGACAGGGAGATTATGCACTTGAAGGACAGCCTTATAACAAGGTATTCAGAGCTTGTGTATTATGGCTATTGGTTTTCTCCAGAAAGAGAGGCCCTTCAGACCATGATTGATAAAACTCAGGAAAAAGTAAGCGGAATGGTTAGACTAAAGCTTTATAAGGGAAATTGTATTATAGTGGGAAGAAAGTCAGAAAACTCTCTGTATGAGCCTGCATTTGCCACCTTTGAAGAAGATGCAGTATACAATCATCAGGATGCCACAGGATTTATAAGACTAAATGGACTCAGACTTAAGATAGCACGTCTGCTCAGCAAAGAATAGGGTGGAAGATAAACAAGGTAAATATCTAACTCAGCTGCTTTTTGTTTTACAAGTTTGCTTTTATGTGCTGGGAAATTGTCTATTACTGCTACTATTGCCTTATATCTATTATTTGCTCTTTTATCTTTTCTAAAAATTTGGCTATAGAAGGTTATATCACAAGCTTAGAATAAGTTATGTAAAAAAATAAGTTTTGCCAAAAGCTGGATAGAAAAATTTTTAAAAGGCACCAAGTATTATATGGAATTATGCGGATAACTATAATTGCTTAACTATTCAAGTGCGTAAGTCCTGTTACTTTAGTATTGCCTTCTTTCTCAGCTTTTAATCTGTCTTTTATCTCTTTTACATTCTTAATCTTAACACATTTCCCTCTCATAGCATCTTTATTATATCAAATTTTGCTGTTCGATGAAGCATATGAGAAGATATCAAGAACCAGCCCTGCAATTGCTGATAGGCTTATAAGCAAAAAAGAAAAATATCTTGCTTTCCTAAAATATCCCTATGAGGTGAGACCCTCTATATCCTCAACCAATCTTGCTGAATCTATAAATAGAAAGATAGAGAACAGCTAAGTGGTGGCTATTTCCACTCCATGGATGATCTAAAGCTAAAGCTTGGTATATTGATCAAAGAGCTTCATTTTGGCAAATGGAGAAAACCAACTTACAAAATAGCTTCGGTCTCCCATATATTGAAT
>Ga0256842_1003597_pt1 | contig 10215 bp, 11 predicted proteins | sample 4559240metaG_FD_185973 | JGI IMG/M metagenome (GOLD analysis project Ga0256842, IMG submission 185973) | Hydrothermal vent microbial communities from Guaymas Basin, Mexico - 4559-240 | ecosystem: Environmental > Aquatic > Marine > Hydrothermal vents | place: Mexico: Guaymas Basin | collected...
TTGTTGTTGTTGTTAGTAACCCTCTTGATGTTATGACTTATGTTGTACATAAATACACAGGTTTTCCAAGAGAAAGAATTTTAGGTATGGCTGGAATTTTAGATGCAGCAAGAATGGCACACTTTATATATGAAAAACTTGGTTATGGAGCAGGGCAGATTCGTGCAACAGTAATGGGTGGTCATGGTGATACTATGGTTCCACTTCCTAAATTTACAACAGTTGCTGGTGTTCCGATTGATGATTTACTAGATTCTGAAGAGATAGGTGAAATTGTTAAAAAAACTAGAAATGGTGGAGCTCAAATAGTAAATCTACTTGGTGATGGTTCAGCATATTATGCACCAGCAAAATCAACTGCTGTTATGGTTGATGCAATACTTAAAGATACAAAACAAATTCATTCATGTGCTGTGATGCTAAAAGGTGAATATGGTTATAGTGATATGGTAAGTGGAGTTCCTGTAATGATTGGTGCTGATGGTGCAGAACAAATTATTGAGATGACACTAAAACAATTACAAAAAACAAGATTTAAAAATTCTATAGCATCAGTGCAAGAGATGGTAGATATACTTTATGGTAATGGATTTTTTGATGACTGCGAAAATAAATAATGAAAAGTAGAAAAGTAGGAATAGTTGGGGCAGGGGCAGTTGGTGCTACTGCTGCTTACACATTAAGTATGATGGGTACTTGTCATGAAATAATTCTTTTTGATATTGCTGAGGGTGTAGCGAAGGGTAAGGCTATTGATATGGCACAAGCTGCTTATTATGCTCCACAAGGAACAATTATAACTGCTGCTGATAAACCTTCTGATATTAAAGATTGTGATATAGTTGTTGTAACTGCTGGAGTTCCAAGAAAGCCAGGTATGACTAGAGCAGATTTACTTATGATAAATGCTAAAATCACTAAGCAAGTTGTTGAAAATATTAAAGAAAATTCACCAGAAGCAATTATTATTTGTGTTTCAAATCCTTTAGATGTGATGACTTATGTTACAAAACAAATAACTGGTTGGGATGATAATAGAATTATTGGTCTTGCTGGAGCATTAGATGGTTCGAGAATGGCTTATCAGATTCAAAAGTTAACAGGATATGCTGCTAATCAAACTGGTAGTTTGGTTATTGGTGATCATGGTGAAAATATGATTCCACTTCCTCAAAAAATATCAGTTGGTGATATTCCACTTACTGAACTGATTTCAAAAGAAGATATGGAAGGTATTATTGAGCGAACAAGATTTGGTGGAGCTGAGATAGTTAAACATCTTGGTACATCTGGTTATTATGGTCCTGGTCGTGCAATAGCTCATATGGTTGAAGCAATACTGAATGATTCTAAAGCAATTGTGTCGTGTTCTACTATTTTAAATGGAGAATATGGGTATAAGGATGTTGCTGTTGGAGTTCCTATTGTTTTAGGTGCTAATGGTGTTGAAAAAATTATAGAATTAGAATTAGATGAAGAAACAAAAGAAAAATTTACTGTTTCAGTTAATTCTATAGAAGATGGTATTAATATATTAAAAGAAAACAATTTTTTTAATTAAAATTTAAAATTTTATTGGAGGTTAAAATGAGAGAAATAGCTTATGAAGAGATAGTTAAAAATGTTAGAGATATTATTGTATATTCTGCATCTAACTTACCCGAAGATGCATTAAATGCAATGAAAGAGGCTTATAAGAATGAAAAAAGTCCTGTAAGTAAAGAAGTGCTTAAACAACTTTTAGAAAATGCTGATATTGCTAGTAGTGAAGCTCGTCCACTTTGTCAAGATACTGGGCTTGCTGTATTTTTTGTAAAAATTGGTGCTGATGTGAAAGTTGTTGGTGGTTTGTTAAAAGATGCAATCAATGAAGGTACTGAAAAAGGTTATATTGAAGGTTATTTAAGAGCTTCAACTTGTCACCCTTTTTCAAGACTCAACAATAAAGACACAGTTGGTTATAACTTACCTGCAATAATTCATTTAGATATTGTTGAAGGTGATAAAATTAATATTGAGTATGCTGCTAAAGGTGGTGGATCTGAAAATGTATCTCGTGCAAGAGTTTTTCCACCAGCTGCTGGAAAGCAGGGTGTAATTGACTATGTAAGAGAATGTATCTCTGATGCTGGACCAAATCCTTGTCCTCCACTTACTGTTGGTGTTGGTATTGGTGGGACATTTGAGAAAGCTGTAATATCTTCAAAACATGCACTTTTTCGTGATATTGGTTCTGTAAATGATGATCCAGAGATGGCTGATATGGAAGATGAGATTAAACTAGAGTTAAATAAACTTGGTATTGGTACTATGGGAATGGGTGGAACTGAAACAGTTTTAGCTGTTCATATTGAAGCAAACCCTTGTCATATTGCATCTTTACCTGTTTCTGTTAATGTTCAATGTCATAGTTCAAGACATACACATATCACTATATAAGGAAATTAAAAATGAGTAAAACATATCATTTAACAACTCCACTTAGTGATGAAACTGTTTCGTCACTTAAAAGTGGTGACATAGTTTATTTAAGTGGTACTATATATACCGCTAGAGATGCAGCACATAAAAGATTAGTTGATTTACTAGATGCTGGAAAAGAGTTACCTTTTGATATTAAAGGTGCTGTAATCTATTTTGTTGGGCCAACACCACCAAAACCAGGTGATCCGATAGGTAGTGCTGGACCAACTACATCTTACCGTATGGATTCTTACTCTCCACGCTTAATTGCTGAGGGTTTAAAAGGGATGATAGGGAAGGGTAAAAGAAATAAAGATGTTACAGATGCTTGTCAAGAGCATAAAGCAGTTTATTTTGGTGCTACTGGTGGAGCAGGGGCTTTACTCGGTAAACAAATCAAAAGTGCAGAAGTTATTGCTTATGAGGAGTTGGGTCCTGAAGCAGTTAGAAAATTGGAAGTTGTTGATTTTCCAGTTACTGTAATTAATGATACATATGGTGAAGATCTATATAAAATAGGTCGCGCTCAATACGAAGTTAAATAACTTCCATTTTAAAACAAGGAGAATAGATGAATATACATGAATATCAAGCAAAACAAGTTTTTGCTAAGTATGGTGTACCAGTACCTAAAGGTATTATGGTTGAAAGTGTTGATGCTGCTGTTGAAGCTGCAAAAGAGTTAGGTGGTCCTATTTGGGTTGTTAAAGCTCAAATACATGCAGGTGGTCGTGGTTTAGGTGGTGGTGTTAAACTAGCTAAGACTTTAGATGAAGTTAGAGAGTTAGCTGATGAGATTCTTGGTATGACTTTGGTAACTCACCAAACTGCTGCTGAAGGTAAGCTTGTTCAAAAGCTTTACATCGAAGATGGTGCTGATATTAAAGATGAGTTTTACCTTTCTGTTGTTTTAGATAGAAAATTAGAGATGCCGCTAATAATGGCTTCTACTGAAGGTGGAATGAATATCGAAGATGTTGCTGAAAACACTCCAGAAAAAATCATTACAGTTCCTGTAGATCCTGCTATTGGGTTTCAAGGTTTTCATGGTCGTCAATTAGCATTTGGTCTTGGAATTACAGATAAAGCTGAGCAAAAAAAGATTATTACTTTTGCACAAAAACTTTTCAAACTTTATATGGAAAATGATGCAGAGATGATTGAAATTAATCCTCTTGTTAGAACAGGTTCTGGTGATTTTATTGCTCTTGATGGAAAAATGGGCTTTGATAATTCTGCTCTTGGTCGTCAACCAGAAATCGCTGCAATGAGAGATTTAACAGAAGAAGATGCTGATGAAGTGGAAGCTGCTAAATATGGTCTCTCTTATGTAGCTCTTGATGGTGAAATTGGTTGTATGGTAAATGGTGCTGGTCTTGCGATGGGTACTATGGATACAATTAATTATATGGGTGGAACTCCTGCTAACTTTTTAGATGTTGGTGGTAGTGCTAATGCTGAAACTGTTGCAAAAGGTTTTGAGATTATTCTTAAAAATCCTAAAGTTAAAGCTATTTTTGTAAATATTTTTGGTGGAATTGTTCGTTGTGATCGTATTGCTAATGGTATTATTGAAGCTACGAAAATTACTGATGTTAATGTTCCTGTTATTGTTCGTCTTGATGGAACTAATGCACCAGAAGCAGCGGAGATTCTTAAAAATGCAAATATTGCTAACTTAATTGTTGGTAGTGATTTAGGTGACGGTGCTGCTAAAGCAGTTGCTGCTGCAAAAGGAAACTAATGTCAATTCTAGTAAATAAAGATACGAAAGTAATCGTTCAAGGTTTTACAGGTAAAGAGGGTACTTTCCATGCTGAACAATGTTTAGCTTATGGGACTAAAATTGTTGGTGGAGTTACACCGAATAAAGGTGGTCAAGAGCATTTAGGCAAACCAGTATTCAATACTGTTTCAGAAGCTGTTAAAACTACTGGTGCTACTGTTTCTATGATTTTTGTACCACCTGCTTTTGTTGGTGATGCTGTGATGGAAGCTGCTGAAGCTGGAATTGAACTTGCAGTAATTATTACTGAAGGTGCTCCAGTTAAAGATATGCAAATGGCTAAAGCTCATGCTACTAAGCATGGCATGAAAACATTAGGGCCAAACTGTCCTGGTATTATTACGGCTGAAGAGTGTAAGATAGGGATTATGCCTGGTTCAATTTTCAAAAAAGGTAATGTTGGTCTTATCTCTAAGTCAGGTACACTAACTTATGAGGGTGCTAACCAAGTTTGTAATGAAGGTTTTGGTATTACAACTGCTATTGGAATTGGTGGAGATCCAATTATTGGTCTTTCATATAATCAAATTTTACCAATGTTTGAAGCAGATCCAGAGACTGAAGCTATCGTTATGATTGGTGAAATTGGTGGAGATTTAGAGATTCAAGCTGCTAAATTAATTAAAGAACAAATCACTAAACCAGTTGTTGCATTTATCGCAGGTCAAACTGCTCCTAAAGGTAAAACAATGGGTCATGCTGGTGCAATCGTTTCTGGTTCTGCTGGTACTGCAAAAGAAAAAATGGAAGCTCTTGAAGCAGCTGGTGTAAAAGTTGTTGTTTCTCCAGCAGATATTGGTAAAGCAATAGCAGAAGTTTTAGGCAAAAAATAGTTATTATCTTTGTGTGAGCATCCTAAAGGTTACAACTATAACTTTTAGGATGCGTTAGTAGCACATTTTAGATAAAACTTATAAAAACTAAGATACTCTTTTTTATCAAAGAGTAATATACAAATTTAATTTGTATTTAAATAATTAGGAGAAAATATGGCAGCTAGTCCAATGGTAAACCCAGGTGATCAACCAGTATGGGTAAATACAGATAATTGTAAAGCGTGTGATATATGTGTTTCAGTATGTCCTTCAGGTGTTCTTGCTATGAGATATGAGGTTACTTCAACTCTTGGGGCAATGATTTCTGTTGAACATCCAGAAGCATGTATTGGATGTAGTGAGTGTGAACTTTCATGTCCAGATTTTGCTATATTTGTGGCAGATAGAAAAGAGTTAAAAGAAGCTGGTTTAAGCTTTGCTAAACTCACAGAGGAAGCGAAAGCTCGTCAAGCAGCTATTGTAGCAAATAATTTTTATTCAATTGAAGCAGGAGCTAAATAATGGCAACAAGAGAAGTAATATCTACTGGTAATGAATTAGCAGCAATAGCAGCTGTTGATGCTGGTTGTAAGTTTTTTGGTGGTTATCCATTAACACCTTCAAGTGAAGTGATGCATGTAGTTTCTGACCTTTTACCAAAGGTTGGTGGAGTTTCTATTCAAATGGAAGATGAAATTGCAGGTATTTGTTGTGTGATTGGTGCAGCTATGGCTGGTGATAGAGCATTAACTGCTACATCAGGTCCTGGTGTATCTTTGAAAGCTGAAAACTTGGGTCTTGCTCAAATGACAGAGGTTCCTTTAGTTCTTATAAATGTTATGCGTGGTGGTCCATCAACTGGTCTTCCAACTCGTGTTTCTCAAGGTGATATTCTTCAGTCTAAAAATCCATCTCATGGTGATTATAAATCAATTACTTTATGTGCAGGTAGTTTAGCTGAATGTTATACTGAAACTGTTAGAGCATTTAACCTTGCAGATAGATTTATGCAACCAGTAATTGTTTTATTAGATGAAACAATTGGTCATATGCATGGTAAAGCAGATATTCCAACTATTGAAGAAGTTAAAGCTGGAATTGTTCCTCGTAAAAAGTTTGATGGTGCTCCTGAAGATTACTTTCCATATGAATGTGAACATGATGAGCCAGCTGTACTTAATCCAATGTTTGAAGGTTATAGATACCATTTTACAGGTCTTCACCATGATAAAAATGGTTTTCCAACTGAAGAGATTGAAACATGTCGTAAACTTATTCAGCGTTTAGAAGATAAAGTTGCACTACATGAAGATGAAGTAGAATCTTATGAAGAGTTTATGATGGATGATGCAGATGTTATGATTATTGCTTATGGTTCAGTATCACTTGCAGCAAAAGAATCGATTCGTCACCTTAGAAAAGAGGGGATTAAAGCTGGTTTATTTAGACCAATTACTATTTGGCCTTCTCCTGCTAAGAAAATTAAAGAATATACTGATAAAATTGAAAAAGTTTTAGTTGTAGAGCTTAATATTGGTCAATATCACTCTGAGATTGAGCGTGCTTCTTCAAGACTAGATATTGATGGTCTATTTAAAGTTAATGGTAGAGCAATTTCACCTCATGAGATTGTAAGCAAAGTAAAGGAGTTATAGAATGGCATTTAATTACGATAAATATTTAAGATTAGAGAAAATGCCAACACTATGGTGTTGGGGTTGTGGTGATGGTGTTATCCTTAAAGCATTTGTTAGAGCTATTGATAAAATGGGTATAGATCAAGATGATATATGTGTTGTTTCAGGAATAGGGTGCTCAGGTAGATTCTCTTCTTATGTTGATTTCAATACAGTTCATACAACTCATGGTCGTACCGTAGCTTATGCAACAGGTATCAAACTTGTTCGTCCAGATAAACTTGTTGTGTGTGTTGCTGGTGATGGTGATTCACTTGCTATTGGTGGTAATCATACTATACATGGTTGTAGAAGAAATATCGATTTAACATTGATTGTTATTAATAATTTTATTTATGGTCTTACTAACTCACAAACTTCTCCAACTACACCAAAAGGTATGTGGACAGTAACTCAAAAAGTTGGTAATATTGATCCAACTTTTGATACTTGTGATTTAGCTATTGCTGCTGGAGCTTCTTTTGTTGCTCGTGAAACTATGATTGAACCTAAGAAACTTGAAAAATCTATGATTAAAGCGATGCAACATAAAGGTTTTTCAATGATGGAAGTTCTTTCAAACTGTCATATTAACCTTGGTCGTAAAAATAAAATGAATTCTGCTATGGAAAATTTAGAATGGATTGATTCTATTACAGTTTCTAAAAAGAAATATGATACTATGACTCCTGAAGAGCAATTAAATTTATTGCCAACTGGTATTTTAAAACAAGATACAGAAGCTGATGAATATTGTGATATGTATGCTGAAATTCAAAAAGTTCATCAAGGTCAAAGAGCTAAAATAACTCAAGCTGACTTTGCTAAAAAAATATAAGGAGACATTATGAGTGATACTAAAACATTAATGAGATTTACTGGTGTTGGTGGTCAAGGTGTTCTTCTTGCTGGTGAAATTTTTGCAGCTGCAAAAATTAAATCTGGTGGTCATGGACTAAAAACAGCAACATACACATCACAAGTTCGTGGTGGAGCAACTGTTGTTGATATTCAACTTGATGATGAAGAGATTTATTATCCATATGCTAATGATGGTGAAATTGGTTTCATGCTTTCTGTTGCTGAGATGAGTTACAAACTTTTCAAAGATGGTGTTAAACCTGGTGGAACAATTGTTGTTGATCCAAATCTTGTTCATCCAACTGATGAAGATAGAAAAAAATGGAATATACATGAAATCCCAATTATTACAATTGCAAAAGAAGAGGTTGGTAATGTAATTACTCAATCTGTTGTTGCTCTTGCAATTGCAAATACAATGACGAATGCTATTGATAAAGATGTTTTAATAGAAACAATGCTTTCAAAAGTACCTGCAAAAGTTCATGAGGTGAATAAGATTGCTTATACACTTGGTGAAAAATATGCTAAAGAAGCTATGGCTTAGTTATTAGCATGGCTTGTAGATAAGTTAATTCTTATCTACAAATTCCTACTATTTTCAATATTGGTTAACATAATGTAAATTCTCTTGAAAATAATATATAGAACTTCCATCGAAGATTGTAACTTTAGCTATAAGAGTTGAATGTCAGAACTACATTGAGCTATTTACAACTTTTTTGTCTTCTATTTTTAAGATTCTATCACAAAGTGGAAGCATCGCATCATCGTGTGTTACCATAACAACTGCTACATTTTGGTCTATAGCTATTTTTTTTAACATATCTACAACAGCCACTGACCTTTGAGAATCTAATGCTGCTGTTGGTTCATCTGCTAAAATAATTTCTGGTTTATTTGCCAATGCTCTAGCAATGGCAACTCTTTGGTTTTGTCCACCAGATAGTTCAGATGGCATTGAGTATGCTTTATCTGCTATATCAAAATACTCTAAAAGTTCCATAGCTTCTTTGTAAGCCTCTTTTTTACTTACACCATTTACTTGTGAAACTAAAGTTACATTTTCTATGATATTTAAAAAAGGTATAAGATAGTGAGCTTGAAAAATAAAACCTATCTTTTCTCTTCTTATTTTTCTTGTCTCTTTTGTTAGCCATTTATTATCATAAATAAGTTCATCACCTAACCAAATCTGCCCACTTGTAGGATTCTCAACACACCCTATCATCATAAGTAGTGTTGTCTTCCCTGCTCCACTTGGAGCTATAAGAGCAACTAATTCACCTTTTTCTATACTAAAATCAGCACCATCTAAAATAGTTGAATCACCAAATTTTTTAACAAGATTCTTTGCTTGAATACTTCTCATCTTAACCTCCTATTGCTTCTCTAGGGTCAGCACTAACAACTTTTTTAACTCCAGCAAATGATGAAAGAACAGAAGCTAAAACAACAACACCAAACAACACCCAAGCATCAGATGTTATAAGAACAACTTTTTTTGGAAAGTTTTCATAAACAAGATGGGCAAATATATTACCAAATATAAAAGCGAAGATTCCAAGTATAAGAGTCTCTTGTACTATCATTTTTACAATCATAATATTTGGTAAACCTATAAGCTTCATTATGGCTATCTCTTTCATTTTTTCTAAAGTCATAGTGTATATAATAAGTGCTATAATTATGGTGGCTACAACAACTAAAATAGCTGTAAAAAGCCCTATCTGTTTAGAGGCTCTTTTAACTAAGTTTGTTACAAGAATCTCACTTTGTTGTTCATCTGTATATACACTTTTATATTTATATCTTTTTATCTCTTGTGCTATTAGATTTTTATCATACCCTTTTTTAGTTGTTGCTATTATCGCATTTACCATATGGGAATCATTGTTTAATATACCCCTTTTTCTATCGTTTCTTATACGAGGGTTTGAGTAAAGAAATTGTAACTCTTGAGCATCTTTTAAACTCATATACACTATAGGGTCTCCACTAGAAGAGACAACACCTTTAGTTATACCTACAACTCTAAAACTATTTTTTCCAAGTGTTACAATCTCATTTAATTTTAAATTTGCTTTTACACCAACAACCAATTCATAATTACTTTTTAAGATTCTTCTACCCTCTATTAATCTATCTTGATTCAGTGGGCTTATGTTGTCAAATGGGTTATAACCAACAGCAAACACTCTTAACTTCTCCCCATTTTTTTGTGGTAGTTGTATATTTTGAAAAGTTATGGCAGATGTTTTTTCCACTCCATCTATCGCCATTATAGTGTTTTTTAAATCTTCATGAACTCTTGAAGACTCAGCAAATGGTCCAAGTGTGTTATCTTGAACTATCCATAAATCTATATTTATATCGTTTAAAAGAACTTCAGCTTCATAAACCATACCCCTATATACACCTATCATTAGCAAAACAACCCCAAGTAACATCCCTACTCCCATAGCAGTAACTACAAACTTACTAAACGAGTGAGATATATCTTTAGTAGCTAAATTTATCATTAGTAGATTCTCATACCATTTTCTAATGGTCTATTTTTTGTAGTTTTTACTATAATTTCATCTTTATTTGTTAAACCATCAACAGCTATTTT
>Ga0256842_1003598_pt1 | contig 10215 bp, 10 predicted proteins | sample 4559240metaG_FD_185973 | JGI IMG/M metagenome (GOLD analysis project Ga0256842, IMG submission 185973) | Hydrothermal vent microbial communities from Guaymas Basin, Mexico - 4559-240 | ecosystem: Environmental > Aquatic > Marine > Hydrothermal vents | place: Mexico: Guaymas Basin | collected...
AAAAACAATTAAAAGAGACTAAAGATATATTCTTTGATAAGTTTAATGATTTCACGAATATTGAAATAATAGATTATAAAGAGATTGCTAAAGATATATATGGTTCCGATAAATATACTTTTGATGAGTTGAAAGATATCACAGCTTATATGAAAAAAGATATTGATTTTATAAAAAAAGGTATAGAAAATAATGAGTTAGCTATGCCATTGCTTATGCGAAAAAATGGAGAGCTTAGTGTACTTGGCGGTAGGACTAGAAGCTCAGTTGCTAGATTAATGGGAGAAGAGCTTCAAGGTGCTGTAATAGATTATGATAAGATGACTAAATCGTTTTATAGGCTCAGAGAAAAAGAATTTATGAATGTGGGTTATGGTGTTTTTGCGATGGAAGAACAAAAGCTTCGATTTAAACTATTACACCAAATAAAAAAAGGTACTGCTGAATCAATGCTTGATGATATTCCTATTCTTGATGGATTAACAACAGAGCAGAAGAAATCCGAATTAAACGACCTTAAATATCATCTATTCGGAAATGCTCATCCCATAGAACAAATAACAACTATAGATATATCCGATGTTGTTACTGTAGATGAAAAAGTATTGACAAACATTTCTATTAAAGATTTAAAAAATATTAAAAGTGACCTTCTTGATGAACCTATATTTAAAAATTCTAGTGTACTTGATAGTGACTTGTCATTAGCAACTGTTTACCATGGAACGGATGATGATTGGAACGATTTTGAAGATAAAAATACTTGGTTTACTAACTCTAAAGACATTGCACTTAGCTTTGGAGAGAATCTAAAAGAGGTTGTGCTTAATATAGAAAACCCTTTAGATTTAAGTACTAAAGATGGAAAAGAAATTGTTAAACAAGCTTTGTATCAAAATGCCATTACTGATATTAAAAATGAGTTTATGGAGAGTTTTAATCTTGATGTTAAAAATGTAAATGACTATTCAGATTATATTAAAAAGATGAGAAATTTAGGTGTGCAAAAAGATACTATTGATAAATATAGTGATTTATATCTTAAATATGGCATGATGGATGACATGAGTGAATACCTCATCTATCAACATTGGGATAAGATTATTGATTTCGCAAAAGAAGCAGGATATGATGGAATAAAATCGCTAGAAGAACCAAACAATAGAAAATCTGGTATTGGTATGCAAGTAGGATATGTGGTTTTTTCTTCTGAGCAAATCATGTATAAAAAAGATTATATTGATAAAGAGAAAATACAATATCGCATTAAAGACATAAACCACAACAGAAAAGAAAGTAATTTGAAATATACTCTTATTGCAGGAGAGCAGATGTTCAACGATAGGGTAGGTTTTGAAGAGATTAGCAACGATAAAGATTATTTTCTAAATCAAAAAGATGGTCTAAAAGCTGTTGTAGTATCTATGCCACCAGAAGATTATATTAGAGTTGTAGAAGACAGGCAACCAGACCATAAGAGATATGGAGCAAGTCAAGATAAATTGGATAATCTTAAAGATGTTTATGAGGCAGGAATCAAAGTTGATATCCCTATATTGGGATTTGGAAGCAGAGAAAGAGCTAGTGATGATTTTTCACAAGAAGGATATCATAGAGCTTCATCCGCATCTATGATAAACAAAGAATTAATTCCTGTTGCTATAAGATATAGAGAAGATGATGAGAATATTCCAGACTTTATAAAAGAGCATATTGAGAGTAGCCAACTTGAAATAATTGACAAAAATATTCAAGAAGAATCAATAGATATTAAAAGATAAATAATTTTGAACCACAGAGGGGAATAGTATGATATACAAAATTAATATTATTGGAAACAATAACAATGATTATATTTTATTTCATTCAAAAAGAGACATAGTAGAAAATAAATTTATACAAAAAAAATTAAAGTTTATTAACATAAACAAAAAAAACAATACAAGCAACCAGATGCAAATGTTTTGCGGATGCAAGCAAAGCGACTCTTTGGAATTATTTACTAGGTCACTAAATGGCAGGTATCATATCGCAGTTGCACCAAATACAAGTAATTTTCACAGAAAAGATTGTATTTTTTATAATCATAAGGAAAAGCTAGAAGATGATAATGGTTTTTTTAGAAGTCTAATTTTTGAAGAACCAAAAAAGACAGTAAATAAGGATGGCATAAAAGAAGAAATTATTGAAAAAGAAAACCACAGAGTATTGACTTTTAATAACTTTTGCTACACACTTATTGAGAAATCTCAAACCTCATGTTTCAATATACTGAATTCCCACACAGTGAAGAAGAGCAACTTTGATTTTAGCGATTTAAGGCAACCAGCACTTCGAGATTTTTTTAGAGCAATAAATCTTAATTGTGGAAAGCAAAAAAAAGAGGAATATTACCTATTGGAGAAAAATACATCAATTTATGATGCGGTTAAAAAAGTAGGCAGAATCAATTTTGGAATTACTTATGACAATATCTTTTCAGAAAATTATTTTATGGGAAGACAATACACAACCTTTAAAATGAAAAGCTACTTTGTGCGAGATGGCGAGATGAAAGATATAAAATTTTCCATAACTACTGATGTTATTAAAAAAGCAAAAAGAAGCAATACCATATATAGTAATTATATAAAACCACCATATTTTATAATTGCAATTACAGCAAAAAATAAAAATGGCTTTTTTACAGCAAAAAGATTTTTTGCAATTCCAATTGAATTTATAGATATTAATAGACCTTTCGCTTTTGTGGATTCTAATTATGAGAGAAGTTTTTTAAAAAAAATTTTATTAGACAAGATGATATTTATAAAGCCAATAAAAAATGAATTTAACAATTTGCATCAAGAAATAAGAAAGAAAATATCAACAATTGGCAAGGCTTTGTACCTGACAAACAGACCTGATATTATCACATTGAAAAATAAAAATAGTATAGAAATTATTGAAATTGCTGGCATGTCTGACACATCTTATAAAAATCAACTAAACACAAAGATTTTAAAATATAAAGAAGAGATAGGCAGAGTAAAAGGAGAAAAAAACTGCACCGTAAAAATTCTCTAATACGGATGATATATAAAATGTGGTATTCGACACAAAGATATATCAAAAAACACTAGGAGAATATGTTGTTTCTGTTGTAGCTACACAGAAATCTTAATTTAAAAAACGGGTGTCGCAACATGTCTCATCGGAGAATCATGCAAATGTCTGTTTCGTATAAATACGAATGAAAGCAACACCCTGTTTGTAATTATAACAAACTTTTTATTCATCTAAAATAAGCTATGAAACATGGTTCTTTAAAGCATGTATCCTTGTGTTTTTGGATTTAAACCTCTAAATCTCTTTTTTGCAATACAGCCATTTGTTTTATAGCTTACTTTAGTGGTTTAAATCAATGGCTGAATATATTCGTCAAGAATTAAACTTGGTTTTATAGCTTATTTTAGGGGTTTAAATCTGAAAGCGAAAGGATTGTTTGCCTATATGCAGTCAAGTTCTATAGCTTACTTTAGAGGTTTAAATACAACCAAAAATGATACAAAGAATCCAACTTATTTTTGTTTTATAGCTTACTTTATATGTCTTATTTTAAACATTTATTTATATCGGATAACTTTACATTATCCGATATAAATAGTACAATATTGACAATAAATAGGGAAAATAAAGGATGAATTTTGAAAAAAATAAAAAAAGCTTTAAAAGAAACCATATTGAGTCTTGATTGTCTTTTTACATCTCTTGGATTTGGTGTGTTATTGTATGCTAATTCTCTTAGCAATGAAATTGACATACTAAAAAACTCTCCGATACATAACAGTTTTGTAGTATTTGTCATCTTTGTATTGGCTCTGTATTCAATAACTTTTATATCATTTTATTTTTTTGCATTTCTTAACCGACATATTAAAAAACACAAAACACAAAAAAAGGATTAAACAGTGTCTATTAATAAGAAAAATTCCATAGACCATTTCAGCAAAATATCAAACAAATATGAGGAACTATGGATGTTCTCAAAAGAGTATGAACAACAAATGCTATCAAACATTTTAAGTCGCCTTAGTTTTTCAATCGATGACAAGTTTGTTGACATAGGCGGTGGCAACGGAAAATACACACTTAATGTTGCCAGAAAAGCACATTTATGCAACGAGCCTATATGTGTAGAGCCATCAAATTTGGCAGATATTGCAAAAGAAAACACGAATCTTTTTGTATATAAAGAAGATGCTATCTCTTTTGCAAAAAGGGATAAAAAGTATGACAAGGTATTAATCAAAGAAGCTATACACCATATTCCAAACAGAACAGAGTTTTTCAAAGAGCTCAAAAAGAGATTGCCTCTTAACGGGAAACTTTTAATTGTGACAAGACCTCAACACCCTCCTCTCCCATTCTTTAAAAAGCAAAAAGAGATTTTCGCATCAGGTCAACCACATCATGATGAGATAGCAAAAGAACTTCTTACTGCTGGGTTTAAAGTTGAGATTACAAATGATTTTTTTACTTTTGAAATGGAAAAAGAGCGATGGTTTAATCTTCAAAGGGAGCGATTTATGTCTGATTTGTCTAAATTGACTGACGATGAAATTGAAGATGGAATCAAGGAACTTTCACAAGAGTTCCAAGATAAAGATAAGATTGAAATTACAGATGAAATTATTTATATTCTTGCCGAACCAAATATAGGTGGAGAAATGGTTAAAAATGGTATGAGACAGATAATGGAGACGAGATGATGATAGAAAAACACACAGAAACAAAATTGAGAAATTTTGCCTATCTATATAGAAGCTGTAGAGCTTAGACAACCAGACCATAAAACATTTGGTGCATCACAGGAAAAATTAGACAATTTAAAAGAAGTTTATGAAGCTGGAATCAAAGTAGATATACCAATGCTTGCCTATGGTAGTAGAGATAGCCATAGTGACCTTTTTTCACAAGAGGGATACCATAGGGCTACCTCAGCACTAACTATTGGTAAAGAGCTTATTCCTGTTGCTATAAGATATAGAGAGGATGATAGCAATATACCTGATTATATAAAACATTATATCAAAAACAATCTATTGGAGATTATAAATAAAAATGAGACTATTGATACCAATATAGAACTTGGAATGTAAACTATAGAATATGTTACTTATCAATGAAGCACGGAGTTTATTTAGTTTGGGTTAGCTTACTACATAAGAGCATCTATAACGCTCAATCTTTTGCAAAAGAAAGAAATAAAAGATATAATTAGAAGCTTAATAAAAGAAATAAAAGCCAATAATAAAATGCTAATTCATTCATTTTTAGCATTAATAACAACTGAAGAAAATATGCAAGGAGTAAGAGTTGAGAATTAAGAGAATGATAGCAAAAGTGATAACAGTTTCTTTTTTGCTAAATGAACTTGCCTTCACCTCATCCCTTAAAGCAACACCCATTAAAGATGTGCCTCAAATTTATAATTCTGTTCATCATTTGACTTCTAAGAAAACTTCATTTAAACAATTAGATATAATAGACAGCAATACATATAGAATAGTGTATAAAACATCATTTAAAGATTTTAAACAAACAAATGATTTTAAAGAAATTAACATAATAATAGCAAAACAAAGATATTGTAGAAATTTATTTTATCAAGAAATGAAAAAGGGAGTTGTTCTTGATTTCTATTTTTACCAACGCAGTTCTGAGCTTTTGATAGCTAATTTTAGTTTAGATGAAAAGAGTTGCAAAATTGCCAACAGGGTGTTTGCAGAGATTTCAGAACATCTGTTAGTTTCCAAATCTAATCATCATGCTAAACTCTTTAATTAGATTTATGAGAAGATAGAGGGATATCTCCCTAAAATCTAATTCTCATATCTACACCATACTCTAGTGTATGATTTTTTGGTTCCATTGCGTAAGCATTAGGGTAGAACTCTACTTCTTCTGAATCCTCTATTTCCCAATAATTAAAAAATAATCCAAATGACCAATTTTTCTCTTCATATGCTGTACTAAGCTTTAGTCCATATCCGCTATTTTGCTCATTAGTAACATCAGAATAAGCAGGATTAATATCACTTAAGTTACTCTTTTGTTCACCTTCTAGAAGAAAATCATACTCTAACTTTGTTGATAAACGACCACTGTCTCCAAGGTGAAAGCGATGAAAAGCACCTATCGGTAGATAAGTATAGTAGCTTTTTCTTTGATAGCCACCATCACCTAACTCTTGTAGATTATTTTTTAATACTCGATATCCTAAACCTGAATAAAACCCTAATAGATAGTTTCCGATTTCTTCTTCTGAACCTACTGCTAATCTAATTTCAAACATATCCTCAGAGACATCTCCTGTTTCAGAACCTTTGTATTTGACATAACCTTTGGAATATCGGGCTTCAGTATTTAAAAAACCTTTTTTACCAAAAACAATAGTGCCATCAGCAACGAGTCCATACTTAGCTCCTTCTGTTGACATAAAAGTTGAACCATCAACTTCTTCTTCATATCTATACTTATATGCTTGCATACCAATAGATATTCCATTTTTACTTTTTAATGGTATTTGTTCTTCTTTTGCAGATAAACTGATATTAATTGATATATTAATTATCAGAAATAGTAGTAGTTTTGATTTCATTTGTTATCCTGTAGCTTAATTGGGAAAAGAAGTCTAACCATTCCTTTTGGAATGGTAGAACTTAAAATATTAATAATCTTTACACCGAGGAGGAGTGCAGAGCGAATATGTTTCTAGCCTTAGAGGGGATAAAAAACATAATGAAATTTAAGTTATATGCATTCTTAAAAGACATGTGCAAATTATAATGAATTACCTTTAATTTTCTATTAAATAATTGAAAATATTAAAATATTATTATGTCTTTTTATTCATTGCTAGAAATATCATATCTCTTGTGGGATTAGTATATACAGATGTTGTTTGAAGTGAACTGTGTCCTAACATTGATTGTAATATTGATACAGATTTTCCATTATTTAAAAGATTTTTTGCAAAAGTATGTCTTAATACATGTAGCCCCGCTTGTTTAACTCCAATCTTTTTATATACCCTATCTATGATTATCCAAAAGCTAGAACGATTAAGTGGCTTTCCGTTCTCTGTGAGAGCTATTTCTTTGCTTTTATCAAAAGATGGGCTAGAATTTAACCAATTTAATTCTTTTTCTAGGAACTCTTTACCTATTAGAGTGTATCGTTCTTTTCTTCCTTTACCTATAAACTCTAATTCATAAAAATCATTACCATATTCGTTTATACTTTCCATCTTTATTGAAAGGGCTTCGCTAATCCTAAGTCCACCACACATCATAAATTTTACCAAGATAGAGTTTCTTACATCTATGAATTTGTTAGATAACTCCATTTTATTTTCCAAATAATCAATTAGATTCTTTTGTTCTTTTAATGTAAATCCTTTTGGTTTTGATTTTATATTCTTGATTTTAATATCATCAAATACTCTATCAAAATCATATAATTCGTCACTATTTCTCTCTATATGTTTAAATAATTTTTTTAAATGAGACAAGATTGCATTTGCAGTAGCAGTTGATATATCCCCTTGTTTCTGTAAGTTTCTAGACTTATAGCTGAAAAATAAATATATATCTTCTTCTTTTAAACTTTTAAGAGTAATATTTTTCCTAGACTCACTTAGAAATAATAAAAATGTTTTATAAGTCACATTGTATGAAGATATTGTGTTGTCACTTTTGTTTTCTATCTTCATCTTTATGTTTAAAGTCTCTATATAGTATTCAAGACTATCAATTAATTCATTGTTCATTATTTAGTTTCTTTTTTCAAATTAGGTATTTTATTACCAGTACATATTGCTTCTAGATTAGTATAGAATGATTGAGCAACACCTTCACAATGTTCTAACATCTTCTTATTAGTTTCACTAAACATGATGTCTTGTATATCCATTATTAGCTCTACATTTCTTATATTTTTATATACTTTTTTGTCTTCTAAGTATATGCCTAGAAGCATTAATGCAAACACATATACATTTACATTCCTTGTGTCCGTTTTGTCAACAGCTTCATTATTATACTTAATTATTCTATTTAGTTTCTTAGAATAGGGCTTTATCATTAACTCTAAATCTTTTATTAATCTTGATGTCAATGCCATTGCTTTGGCTTTTTCTTTTGTTATCATATCTTTGGATTTTAAAGAAAGAGAATATTGATATTTAATATATCCTAAAGAAGATGCAATTAAAGCTATTTTAAATAGACTTTTTTTCTTTTTATTCATCATCTACTCCATATTTAAACTCTACAATATTGTTACCAAGATGTTTTCTTAATATTGTTAAGTCTTTTAAAATAAATGAATTGTTAAATATCTTATTTTTGTTTTCTTCAAAGTCATCTATATTTTCAGATGATACAAGAAATATATAATCCGTTTCTAGCTTATTTAAGTCTATTTTGTTTTGTTTGTTTCTGAAATTTATATCATCTTGAATATCAATATGTTCTTCGTTTTTCTTTGTTATATTTATATTAATTTCCAAAACTGTAAAATATATATCATTCCACATAGAGCTTCGTTTATATTTTTTTAATTTTTTTATATCTTCAATTGTTCTTTTATAAATAGTAGAACCCAAAAAGCCTTCTTTTAGTATTATATTATAATTACACATTTTTTCATTGTAATCTTTTTTAGATAATTTATTTTCTCCCAAATGGTATGAGATATTTTTAATACTTACTCTATATGTTTTGTCTTGCTGTAAACTTTGATTGTTGATGATAATATCCTTATTATTGAAAATAACTGCACTACTATATAGTTTACTATATAATAATCACTGTTTTTGATTGATTTATATAATTCGTATAACATAATGTACCTTATGTTATACGAATTATATCGTTTTTGTTTTTCTAATGCAAGTAAATATACCAACAATACCCTGATTAGAGAGTATTATTATGTTATACGTAATAATTATGGGATTAATTATACAAAATTCTTGACTTGTATAATATCTAGAATATTTTAGGGGGTTTAATGTTCTCTGTAGTCTTTTTCTAATATCTTTATTTTTTAAGTTTTAGTATTTCTTATTTCTTTTAATTCATAGAAGATGAAACTAAACAAAAACACTGGGATTAAAAAAGGGGCAATAATTGTCGCACCTACAATAATGAAACTATTTAATAAGAATATACGCTTATCTTTTATTTTATGTAAGACAAAAACGAGCAGAAGCATTGGGATTAAAAAAGGAACCAATATTACTACAGGTATAATCAAAACAGTTCTTTCAACACAATTTGCATAATTTCTACATGATGTAAATTTAAATATAAGGTATGGCAGAACAAATAAAAATATTGATATTATTACAATAAATCCATATGAGGTCGTTTCTGCTAAATTAAAAAGAAACGAATGGTAAGAGTATGACGTATCTATATACGATTCAAGTGTCTTTAAAATTTGCATAATAAAATTGTTAGATAATTTTGTTTAGGTATATTGTAATTTTTGGTTTTTATGCTGTTTTTTATCTTTATTGTTTTATTAAAAGGAATCAAAACTATCATCTTTTATTTAATACTTTTTTATATTCTATGTCTAATGCCATATATACCTGTTCATAAGATACAGTTTTTAGATTATTAACACATGCCATCATATAAACATTATCCTCTTCCCCATTCCATATCTTTTTATAAGAGCCTTTCTTGCCCTTATACCCATTATCTTGACGAAATTGATTTAAGCAGTTTTTACCAATATACAATCTATAGACATCTTCTATTTGAAAATCTTCTACTTCTAGCATTGCTATGAAAAATTCTCGTATTGGTATCTTTTTATCTAGTGATTTTTTTATAATAGCTTCTAGAGAATCAAAAAGCTTTATATCCCAATCAAGCTTATTAACTCTCTTTGATATTTTTATTGACTCATCAATAGCTTTATCTATTCCGCATTCTGCTATATGAGCAGACATTATGAAGTGCCAAATGTCAACAAGCTCTATTTTCACATTGTCAATATCATCTTCCATATTGATATCTTTCCAATGTTTCCAATTAAGAGAGTCCATCGCTTCCATCGCTTCCATATATATACAGCGAAACCAATTTATTTCTCTTGATTCTTTAGTGATACCACTAGTCCATTCAGCCCCATTGGTTTCAGTATTTAATTTATCTT
>Ga0256842_1003599_pt1 | contig 10215 bp, 10 predicted proteins | sample 4559240metaG_FD_185973 | JGI IMG/M metagenome (GOLD analysis project Ga0256842, IMG submission 185973) | Hydrothermal vent microbial communities from Guaymas Basin, Mexico - 4559-240 | ecosystem: Environmental > Aquatic > Marine > Hydrothermal vents | place: Mexico: Guaymas Basin | collected...
CCATCCACCGAACCCCCATCCAATCCCCTTCCTAGCCAAATACATCGCTACGCTGAGCAAGGCTACAGAGACTATGAAAGTCGTGGCAACGTAGCTCAGTACTAGGCCTAAGTTAGCTTGACGATAGGTGTACAGGGGTGATAGGGCTATTCTACACATCGGCTTACGTAGGTTTATAGGCGTTGCGTTGAGGGTTACCAAGTACGTACCCATGCTCGGTATGGCTATGCTTAGCTTCTCGATTCCATTAACCGATTCCAGAATGCGACACGTCTTCTCTACACCCCAACCCTCAACGCAGATTGATACGTTCCAAACTCCTTCTAAGAGGCTTAGTGTTAGCGATAGGTTTCCCGAGGAAGAGGATAGGACGTACACGACGAAAGGAACCTTGGGCTCGAACTTGATGAGCTTACCATTCTCGTAGATTCCTAGGTAGCAAACCCATCCTGGGCTATCTATCGAGCCTAGGTAGGAGGCGTAGAGCTCGGCTCTCCGAAAAACTTTTGGAGCTAGGTAAAGCGATGCTGTTGAGATCATCAACGTGGCTAAGGCTATGAGTACGCTTATCGCTACAGAGATGACTGCGTTGTATAGGTACCTACTCAGCAACTTTCCGCACCCTAAACACCGTTAGGAGAAGGATGAGTATCGTTAGAGCTACGCCGATCCCTAGAACGACGAGGTAGATGTTGCTGGTATTGCTAGGCTTAGGAACTATGCTGACTACGTTGGGGAACCCGCTAGCCTCGATCAGCCTCACCTCGATACCTTTACCGTGTAGGTAAAGACTGTGACCACCCGTGACGTACTTGTATACATGGTGACAGTACTCCATCTGTAGATCGAATGCTGGAGCCAAGAACATGCACGGTAGGAAGGTCTGCATCGAGGGCGATTCAACGTGGGCGTATACCAGGAAACCGCTTGCATGGTATAGTAGGTACCCTCGGAACATCCATGGCAGAGCCGATACGAATACCAACCCGGTAAGGCTTCTATTCGTAAACTTCTCGACTACCTCGATTAGGTGCCGAGGTATGGCACTACCATTCATTAGAAGCACCACCCTGACATCGCTAGGGACCACGGCTATCCCCTTACCAACGACACTACCATTCCCCCATTTCTTGATAACCTCGTTGACGAGGTTCTTACCTAGCAAGAAGCTTGCTTTAACCATGTTGCTAGGCTCTACCGAGGCATTGCCGTAGCTATACCTCTCCACCTTAGCGAAGGGATCCAGTACCGCGGTAACTAGGCTTAGATCCGCACACTCAACGATACCAATCGTATTTTCGCCGCTAGCACATAGCTCAGCACCGGACAGCGTTCGGAAGCAAGAGCCTCGCACTATGGTCAGGTTCATTCCTAGAACCTTCTCCATTCTAACTATGTTGTCGAGAACCTTGCTCGGCAAGAGGCACCCACCTAGATTGCCTATGTAGGCGAAGAGCATTGCTAGCGTAGGCTTCTTAAGATCTACGCTGACTAGGTATGGGAAAGGTCCCAACCAACGACCATAGCGATCGAGTATCTCATGGTTTCTAACGACGTACGAAGCATTGTAGCTAAGGCTAACGTTCCGGGCTACCACATCACATTCACCAAGCCTGCACAGATATTTCGTTCCATTGACTAGCTCTACGCTGAAGTTGAGTACGTGACTAGATGGATCGAATACGATCTCTACGTAAGCCTTACGGAAAATGTACTTGGTGAAGTTACGGTTCTGCACAAAGACCTTCCACGGAGGTCTGACGTCAAGCTCTATGGAGCTATTGTCGCCGATAGGCATAACCACGTACTTTACCACTACAGCAACACGATTACCAGAAGCGAGGAGATTATTCACGGGAACCGCAGCGATAGTTATCAAAGCTACGAGAAGTAGAAGATAAAAAGTTGAGCCATGGATCGAGCAACACATTTCGAGCTACACCACGTTAAATACGTGTAAGGATCTTGCTTATGAGGTTTTTGCAGGGGTACAGCTCATTGTATCATTTGGTATTTACGATTCTAACAATGACTGTGACTCAGATAGAGGGCAGTATGCACGGTATATAGCTGTTGCAATGGCATCGCTATCTACAACCCCCAGAATTCCTTGTGCTTCGGCGCTGATTCTATCCATTACATCGTAGTAACCTGCTCCATAGGTTATCGAACCGCCATCGGGAACTCCGTAGATTACGTCCTGGATTCTCGCGCCATCGATACGCACTATAAATCTCGCTGCTACGTACATACCATCACGGTACTTATCGATTACAGTCGTTCTCACGTGTCCTTCGTGCGTAGCTGTAACTAATGCGAAGGCTCTCGCAAATGTTACCACTCCATCGTCACTAGCATGAGCGTGGCATGGTCTTACAGCGCTACTCATAGCCATTACAATAGCTCCCATTGCTAACGTAAGTAGCGATAGGACTACTATCATTCCATACCTAAATCTTGCATTCATTCCTACATCACCCCAGATACTCTCTACCTTTACCCTCTCAATATATGTTTCGCTACCCCTTGGTTTGAGAGCTCTAGCAAGGTTCTCGATAACGCGTTCGTTCTCTTCATCGCTGAAGTACCCGAAGGTTGTGAAGAATATGTATGCTCCATCGAACTCGTTCTCGAAGTTCATGTACCTCATATCCATCTTAACGATCTCTACCCTATCCTCTACACCGAAGCTCTTGATTCTCTCACGAGCTTTCTCGAGAAGGTAATCGCTTACATCGAGGCAAACCACTCTATAACCCATCTGAGCAAGGTGTACAGCATGCCTAGCGAAACCGCATCCCACGTCAAGAAGCTTGGAACCAGGTGGAAGCTCTAGTGCTCTAGCTATGAACTCGGCTTCACGTCTATTCACATCCTCGGTCTGCCACGGTGCGTAAGTCTCGTAGTAGGCATGGTCGAAGAACTCTCTAAACCATTCGCTATCCATAGACATCACCGAAGAGACGCATATCCTATACCCCGATACTCGTGGATACGGATTAAGTGTTTACGAAACACCGATTTCGGTGATCTCAACACTGCTTTACCATGCCCTAATAACTATCGGCAATTCGTTGCCTTCAGCGATACCTAGAGCTCTCCCAACATCGTTAGGAAGATAGGTAGCACTTCTAGAATCAACCCCAGCCTTGATGCATAGCATGTCTAGATCCAAACACGTAGATCTAGAACCAAGCTAACAAATCTCTACCGATAGCTACATCAAAGCCTCTGCATTCTCTACGAAGCTCCGTTATCTCGATACCTTGACAAGTAGGTCACGAACAGCGTTGAGAACCAGCATGAGGGTCATGGTAGGTGGCGCTCGGATCCGTGGATCCACGTAGTGATGAAAGACATTTAATGCTGAAACCAAGGATCTATCTCTGGTGATACTTATTGGTTATGGCTCCATAGACTGGATCCGTAGGTTCTTCATAGATCGAGCAGATCTGTTCTTAAAGGTCTTGGACGCTAACTGGGGTAGGGCTAGGGAAGAGGTTGAGGCTATAGCAAACCTATTGTCTAGGTACGGCATTGGGAGGGATGCAAGGATTCTAGAGGTTGGTTGTGGTAATGGTAGGATCTTGATAAACCTTGCTTTGCTAGGATTCAAGAATCTTGTGGGTATAGACATATCGCCGAGATTTATCGAGGATGCGAAGGAGAAGGCTCGTAGGTACGGCGTCGATGATAGAATCGAGTTCGTTGTCGGCGATGCTAGGTTCGTAGACGAGGTTCTTAGGGGTAGGATATTCGATGCAATACTCTTCGTATGGTCTACAGTCATAGGGTACTACAACGATATCGAGGTGGACATCGATATCCTTAGGAGATGTAGGGAGCTAGCTCACAACGATACGTACCTCTTCATACTGAGACACGTTAACAGAGATCGCGTAGCATTGATCCATAGCCTCGTCGGCGATGCTGCGTACTTAACGGATCTAGGTAACGGCTATGCCGTTGTCGAGAAACCGGTATTCGATGCAAAGAGAGGTGTTGCAGGTTCGTGCTGGAGTTTCTACAGAGTTGAGGATAGGAACTACATATTCGTAGACGAGCTTTGCTACGAGATGAAGGTATACTCACTCCATGAACTGATATACATAGCAGAGAAAGCTGGTTGGAAATTCATTGACGTCTACGGAGATTTAAGAACCTTGTCGAGGTTTAGACCAAGCCTCTCGAACATAAACGCCGTGTTCAAAGCAAGATAAGGTTTTCATAAACCAAACGCTTTGTTCGAAGAATGATCTTCGAGATGAGTAGAAACGATTGAGGCGGCGGCCCGATCCCGGCTTGGGCGGGCTGCGGAGCCTTTCGGACTCCACAGCCTCGCCCAACGGGGCCGGCTTAACTTCCGGGATCTGACGAGTCCGGGTGTTGCCCGGCCCCTATGGCCGGGTCGGGCCGCCGATCTGCTATCGCTGTGGTCCGGTTTTTAAGCTTTGTTGAATTGGTTGCGTGAAGATCTTCGACACTATTAGTTTGCCTCCACACTTGGGACACGAACCGACGACTCTACCTACGAACATTCCTTCGGTGAAGTTCGTTGTTTCGCTATGTCCGCAGTTCGTACACGTTACCACAACTAGTATCTGCATAGGTCTCTCCTGCTCGGATCCGCTCTTTCTTTGTGATAGGTAGCTAAGCACTCCCTGAACTACGAATGCTACTAGCAGTGCTATTGCTAGGTATAGGAATGGATCGCTATCCACGCCTCCGAACATGGTTAGTACACACCAACGCTGTTACCTACACCAACGACTATAACGTTGTCTCCGGGCTTGGTACGGTTCCTAATGATCTCCAGAACGAGGTTGTACGCACGATCGGCAGCTTCGGCGATCTCTCTACACATAGGCTTTATCGCTTCCTCGCTACTCATCTTCACGATAACCGCATCGAGAGGAACACCGCATCTAACGGCTGCACGCTCGATCTCGATCTTCTCCGGACCCGGATCACCTATCGCTGCACCCGTACCCTCAACAACTTCGCCCGTAGCTTCTCCCTCGAGTTTGAGCGCCGCATCCACAGTTATGATCCTAGCAACGTTGCATCGAAGATCCTCGACTAGCTTGGCAACGGCTTTACCGGGTCTACCAACCGTAGCACCCGGACCCTTGGCCTTCACTACGTAGACGGTCCTACCCTCGATCTCTACCCTCGAAACCACGGTATCCTCAACGATCTCGATCCTATCGCTGAGCCCAGCAAGCTTGAACGCGACGAGAGGACCAACGCTATCCCCTATCGGGATACCCTTGACGAAGGCGTCGATAGCCTTGACGTAGGGCGAGAGCTCCCTAAGGTACTGGGGCAAGATCATGGATAGCTGCATGAGTAGGAGCCAGTTATCGTACTTCCTACCAACGATGTAGTAGTGCCTAAGAGTCTTGTACACGGTGTTGAGAGCCGATGCTATGGCTAGCGAGGCGGCTACGTTGTTCCTAGCATGCGTACCTACGTTGGGTAGGAGCTTCGCAACATCGTTCTTGAACTTCCTCTCGTTCGACTCTATCAAGTGGCCCAAACGCTTGATTATGTCCGTGGGCTCGATGTCTACGGGCTGGATCACGAAGTAGGCATCTAGGAACCTCGAAACGATTTCCTGGGGATTCTCTACCCCTAGCTTCGATAGGTAGCCCGCGATCTTGGAAACGCTCTCCCTAACCATGGATTCCAGCATCGCTAGCTTAGACGCAGCCAACCTACTGTAGCGATAGATCTGGACTCTCTGCGGTAGATCTGTCATGAAGTAGAGCGTGAACATTACCAGGAATATCAGGGAGATGATCTGGTCCCAAACACCGTTGTCTAGGAGCACCACCGTCGTTCGAACCACCTAGTCGAAGCGTAGGGAAGCCGCGTTATTAGCGTGGATGAACAACGCGTTCAGCCCTAGCCTCCGCCCACGGTCGTGACGTAGACCTTGCCGCGGTATATGACCACCGTATGCTCGAACTGCGCTACTACACCACCGCTTCTCTCGACGAGTATGGGGTACTCTACAACGAGCCCTAGACGCTTCATCTCGTTCAATGCCTTGACAAGGGTATCTAGATCGAACTTCGTTAGGTACCACCTCAGTGCGAAGGGTAGGGTTCTACGATGGTTGTACACGGTTTCGAAAACCTTGCGTGCTTCCGATCCCAGATCCCTGACCTTCTTGGGGTTGGGTTTCAGCGCGTATATCGGTACGGTGCTCCCCTCGATAACGAAGCCACAGCCGTTCGTTGCAAAGGGTTCGATTGCGTAGGCGTTGCCATCCCTAAACCTTCCAAAGATGCGAACGTCTCGGAAGTTGGGTATGGTTTCGCCAGCGTGGATTAGGTACCTACCTAGGCTATGCCCACTAAGGTTGTAGATGGGGCGGTAACCGTAGCTACGGAGAACCTCCTCCACGATCTTACCGATCTCGCTGAAACGAATCCCGGGTGCAACGCGTTGAATAGCTCTCTCGAGCGCTTCCCTCGTAGCTTCGACCAGCGTTACGTACTTATCGTTGAAGCATAGCGTTACCGCTGTATCCGCTATGTATCCCTCTACATGCACACCGATATCGATCTTCACGACAGAGTTCGGAGGCAGCACGCTGGGATCGTTGGGAAGCGGTGTGTAGTGCGCTGCAACATCGTTTATCGATATGTTGAGCGGAAACGCGGGTTCCGCACCGAAAGACCTTATGAAGTCCTCGACACGGTTAGCGATATCGATGAGCTTCTCTCCCGGCTTAACGCTCTGCTCAACGTATCTACGTACCTTGGCAGCGATCTCCCCCGCCTTCATGTAGCACTCGAACTCGCGCTCATCCACGTAGCTACACCGAGAAACCCTTATCCCCAGGTACTGGGTAAAGTCTTTGCGGTGAGCTCCGTGCCTCGCGTGAAGTGGTTAGGACATGCAGCGTTCTACATAGAGATCGATGGGGTTAGCATACTCGTAGATCCATGGATCACCAACCCGCTATCACCCTACCGATCCCTCGACGCCTTCGCTAAGGACCACCCCAAGATCGATTACGTGATCGTTACGCACGACCACGGCGATCACCTCGGCGAAGCCGTCGAGATCCTGAAGAGGTACCCCGACGCCAAGGTAGTGGCGCTCTACGAACTTGCGCTGAAGATAGGTGAGGAAGCTGGTGCTCAGAACCGTGCGATCGGAACCAACATTGGTGGACCCGTCAAGCTACCCGGAATAACCCTAGTCTTCACCCCCGCCGAACACTCTTCGTCGATCGCTCATCCCAGCGGCGTCGTGATAATCGGCAGCAATGCCTCGATATACCACGCTGGAGATACCGGGCTCTTCGCCGAGATGAGCTTCATAGCCGAGCTCTACAGCCCAACGCTAGCGTTGCTACCCATAGGAGGACACTTCACCATGGGCATCAAGGAGGCTGTGAAAGCAGTCGAGCTGTTGAAGCCTAGGTACGTGATCCCGATGCACTACAACACATTCGAGCTAATCAAGGCAGATCCAGAGGAGTTCGCCAAGCTCGTGAAGGAGAAGGGTCTACCAACCGAGGTCAAGATCCTCAAGCCGGGAGAGGTATTCGAGTTCTAAAAACTTTTTCCTTCCGATGAAGATCTTCCCGCCCCTTCTGAACCGTGATGATCCGGCTACGGTCTTGCTGAGGGTTTCTAGCCGAGTGGTTTCAGAGCGAAGATTATGATCGCAACTGCGTAGAGCACCATCCCAACGATCTCGCTCACACCGAGCTTCTCTCCCAGTATGCACCACGCAAGCGCAGCGACGAGCATTGCGTTGGATAGCGCTATCGCTGTCGCTGGACCAGCCTTACCGAGCGCTACGGCTACCTTGAGGAAGTACATGCCTAGAGCAAGCGTCACTCCTGCCACAGCCGTGATGATGAAGTACTTAAAGTTCAGCCCCGCTAGCGCTGGATTTACCTCCGGATTGAACCGGCCCGTCACCACCATGACGAGCATCGCTACGATGCCTACTAATCCCGTAGCTAGCCACAGAACCACGGTTCCCTCGATCGATGGAACCCCCTTGACGCTCGCGTACTTTAGTAGGAAGTTCGTTATGCCAAACATTAGGAAGGCTCCCAGCGCGTAGAGAACCCATGCATAGCTACCCATGCGCATCACCGCAAGCACTAAGCTTCTAGAACCAGATAAAAACGCGTGCTCGTAACCCACGCTCGATACCCATCGAGGCACGCTGCACGAAGTTCTTAGCTCCGCGAACGGGGCTACGATGGGGATGAGCGAGCCCACCTCTCTGAAACGTGATGAGATGGGTGAGCTGGTGCGACCTCTTCTTTGCTTATATATGGGGTTCGAAGCTGTTGTCTAGGGTGTTAACTCGATGCCGGCTCCTCACCAGAGAACCAAGGAGTTGAAGACCTTCAGTATGCAGGTCGTGACTCCGGAACACATCAAGCGAGATCCTAAGAAGATGAAGCTCCTCTACATAGTTAGAGAGCTGGGAGCCGTAAGCGAGAGAGCTCTCGCACATCTACTACACCTCGCAAAGGAGGAGAAGGGTCTCGACCTAGGCTACAACTTCGTTGTTCTCGGCGGTAAGCCCGTGTCCCGAGAACTGATGGAGGACATACGTGCGTTGCTCTACGTAGGTTTCCTAGAGAACGATCCTAGGACTAGGAAGCTGAAGGTAACTAGCATGGGTCTCGAATTCATGGAGAAGAACCCGCTGCCTCCCGAAGAGATCAAGGATGTGATAAGCGTAGTGAACGAGTTGAAGCCTAGGATCTCCTCCATAGATGCAGAGGTCGAGCTAGCTAAGGAAGAGCTCACGCCTCGTAGGAGACGTAGGATCTAAGCTTCCTAAGGAACGTAGCGTAATCGCCATCAACAACCTCTTCGCATTCCATCTCCTTCGAAGCTACGTAGATCCACGCACGACCTACGGGAGTCTCGATCTCGATCCTTTCGTAGAGCTCCGGAACGTCTTCGAACTCGTCTAGGATCCCTAGAAGCTCTTCATCGACTCGATACACCTCTACGTAGATCCTACGCTTTTCTTCGCATCGAACGAGGAACGGTATGTAGCTACACACCACGAGTTTGTACGGAATCTCGATGTATCCCTCCCAAACGAGTTCGCTTCCACGAAGCATGTGGTGGTTGGGCATACCCTTCCTAAGAGTTCCGTAGACTGCGAGCAGCATGTAGACCCCGAAGAAGTACGCGTTTGGGAGCTCTATCTACTCACCGTGTATCGAGAACAAGGATCTGGAAAGGATCCTAGCTCGAAGTGCTTCGCTTCTTCAACGCTACGAACGCGGATATCAACGCTATCACTACGACTATCGGCAATACTACGAGTAGAACGTTCGATCCCTTACCTTCACCTGCTCCACTACTCATCGATTCCGTTGGTCCACACGGTTCGTTTGGTAGGCATACGTTGGATGCTATGGGTACCGTCGTAGATAGTGGTAGCGTAGCGGTGCTCGTCGGTCTCGTAGTGGTCGTGGAGTTGGTACGGATCGTTGTCGGCGTAGCGGTGCTCTCGTTCGTTATCCGTGCAAGGATCTGGCCATCCATGTACACTACGTTTCCGGATAGCGTAATCTTGGGTTCTGCGCATAGACCTTCCTTCACTAGGTAGGATCCAAGCGCTTCAGCAACCTTCGAGAACGGGTGCCACGAACCGTTGAAGTACACGATCCTCTCGTTCCAACCAGCGTAACCTACGCGAGCAACCTTCATCAGCGTCTCGATGTCTTGCTTCGTCAAGCCCTTGACCACGTTGTTCTCAACGAGTTTGGTAAGCTCTTGACGAAGAACGTCGACTACGCTAACCTTCGAGATAGGTATCCATACTACTTCGGGAACCATCAGAGCTACTCTTCGATCGAACGATATCGGTAGTACTGAGCTAAGGTTGTTCGCAACGTCTAGAACGAGGTTCGAGAGCTCATCTCTTCCAAGAGTCGTTGATCTGCATACCAACGAGATGCTGACTAGGTTCGAGATGTTGGTTATCGATAGCATGCAGCTAGCGTTATCGAAGCTCTTCACAGCTTTAAGCGTAGCGAAGTTCTTTCCATCCTCTACAGAAGCATTCCAACCTATACTAACAAGCCTCTCCCTCCACATACGTAGGGTTTCGCTATCTATGGAGATCTTCGTCTTTCCTAGAACTCGAGCCAATAATATCTTCACACTCTTCGCTATGGGCTGTATCCTTAGCGCAAAGTATTTCTCTCCA
>Ga0256842_1003600_pt1 | contig 10211 bp, 6 predicted proteins | sample 4559240metaG_FD_185973 | JGI IMG/M metagenome (GOLD analysis project Ga0256842, IMG submission 185973) | Hydrothermal vent microbial communities from Guaymas Basin, Mexico - 4559-240 | ecosystem: Environmental > Aquatic > Marine > Hydrothermal vents | place: Mexico: Guaymas Basin | collected...
TATACCATATAATTTAAGCTCTGTACCAGGAATTTCAATGCTATAAATTAGCTTTAATCCATTTAAACCTTTCTTAAGGTTAGATTCAACTTTTTGTTTTGCTGCAGCATAAGAGTCAAAATCACCTAATTCTACCACATCATCAAAATCTGGCATTCCAAACATATACTGATAATCTCTTACTTTGTCAACACTTAGCCCTTTCTTCGAACCAAACTGTGTTCCAACGTATTTGCCTGATTTTTTCATGGCTGCAATAACTTTATTGTCAAAGCTTTTGTATAAAGAACTTACTTTATCAAAATCATCTCCGAAATATGCATTACCCCAATATGTTGGGTTAGTATAGCTTATCATTACTTTGCTACCCTCTACAGTAAGCGCAACTCTCAATGCTGCTGCAAATCCTGTTAATCCTTTTTCTTTTTTTACAGCATTTGTTAAGTCCGAATTGCTAATTATGATTACCCATCTTTTAGCATCACTTGCTGCTTGATATTCTCCTAATATTTTTAGCCCTTGAGCTTGTAAATTAGTTTTTACTAAAGCCTTAGCTTCGTTTAAGCTTTTGCCACATTCTGCCCCTAATATATAAGGTTTTAAGTTTTGTGCTTGAATACTCATGCTCAGAATCAAGGCAACTGCAATTATTAAAATTTGTTTCATGATTTAATTTGTTTAGCGTTATTAATTTCACAAAAATAGATAAATAATTGTTAGTTTATTAACGAAATGGGGATTTGATAAAAGGCTTATAAGAATGAGGTTTTGTAATTGGTAGCAGATTAATGTGTTATAGTGATAGTTTTACCTAAACTCATTTACAAACATGAGCTATTTGTGTTTTTTGTATAACACAGGCTTTTAAATAGAAGAAATTATCTCGATAGCTATCAGGAATGAAGGGTAATTTATAGAGTCGTTAATTGAAAGAATAGCCAACACCTGTAGCAAAACTATAGTCAGTAGTTTGTCCATCTTCTCCAATAGGCATGCTATCGTACTGATAGTATATTTTGCCACTAAGATAAAAATCCGAGAAGATTTCTATGCGAGCATCAAATCCACTATCAAAACGCCATCTGCCTTTTGTCTTTAAATTTGGTAGCATTTGAGCGAAAAAAGTAATTGAAATATCCGGACTTTTATATTTGAAAATATCCATATCTGTTCCGAAAACGAGTTCGTAATTGTTTTGGAGAGTACCTGTTGTGCTTTTTTCGAGACTGGCAGATAAACCCACTGTATAGTCTAATGTAGCTCTATTTGTTTGAACCAAATAATTCCTTAAACTTAATGCAGTATACCATCTAGCTTGCAGGCCAAGTTCAGTATTACTACTTCTACCTGCGGTGCCTGTAACTCGCCATTTGGGACTAAGTAAGTACTCTGTTGATAGTATAAAGTCAGTTTTGGCGGTATGTAAAAGCGAATCCGTTTCTTGCCACGAGTCGTGATTATTGTATTTAAACTGCCAACCCCATTTTTCTTTCTGATAGTTGACTTGACCGCTACCATTTATCCTAAGCATATTATTTGCTTTAGAATAATCAGCACCTAAATCCATTCTTCCATTTATCCTCAGCCAAAATGTATTATTAATGGGAAAAATTTCTATAATATCATTTACTTTTATAACATCTCTTTCGTCCAATAAACCAACTTCCACCTCACCCCAATTACTTGAGCTATCAATATCACCATAATATATTTTGTTATGTTTGGTCAAAATCCTTAGAAATTTATTAGAAATTAAACTCTTTATTTCTTCATTCTCCACCTTAATAGTACCCATACCATCCATTTTGAAATAGAGTAATCCTTTGGTGAATTTTTTTACTTCACCAGTAAGAATATTACCGTTGGTATGGAATAGGGTGTCGGTTTTTTGAGCATAAACATTCTTAATACCAATTGAAAATGATATTGTAAGAAGAAAGAAAATGATAAAGTGCTTATGCATATTGCAAAGGTAATAATTAATAAGTGTTATAGAATAAATTTATTAATTGAACTGATGCAGTTTTCTAAGCTTGAGCCATAGGATATTATTCCTTCTTTATGCCCCGCCATTATAATAATTCCGTTGCCACTTTCTGAGTTCTTTACAATTGAGCTTATTGCATTAGCCATTGCTTGTGTTCCGTACTCAGCTTCTAATGGTGTAGTCGGAGTTTTATTAATAAGTCTTTCCCATAATTCAATATTGTGAATATGTAATACAGCTTTAACTGCTTTATTTGCTTTATATATTGCAGCGTGAGAAAGAGATTCTGATGAAGCAAGTTTAGGCCCTTGGCATTGAAGAGAGTTCTTTGCTATATCAAAGTTTATGACTCTAGAATAATCAGAACCCTTAAGTTTAGCTATTTCTCCTGTAGCAGAGGCCGAAATAATGAACTCATTATCCGTACCACTTCTAAAACTTATATTTCCATAGCCAATACCATCATTAGCTACTCCAATATATCCATTGTCATAGCTTTGTTGTCGCCATGGATTTATCAATGCAAATTCCTTTTCAGAAATCGTTTCGGAGCTTACATTCGTTGCCTCAAATTTAATTATTCCTTCCATAATGGTATTAAATAAAACAGAAGTATAGCTTTATTGAAAATGCCATACCTCTGTCAATATTATTAATTTTGTGAACCTATTATTAAAGATTATCAAGAATAAACTTGGTCATCTTATTATATAGGTGAAGTCTTACATTTTTGCCATGGAAAATACTATGGTCATTATTTGGATAAAACTGCATATCAAATTCTTTATTTCCTGTTACCAAAGCAGTTACCAAATCCATAGAGTTTTGTACATGAACATTATCATCAGTAATTCCATGAACTAACAGATACTTACCTTTTAGTTTGCTAACATGGCTAATTGGGCTATTGTCATCATATCCATTGGCGTTCTCTTGTGGAGTACGCATAAATCTTTCGGTATATATATTGTCATAATATCTCCAATTTGTAACCGGAGCAACAGCAATTCCTGCCTTGAAATAATCAGCACCTTTTGTCATACATAATGTCGACATATAACCACCATAACTCCATCCAAATATTCCTATTCTGCTTCCATCAATATAGTCTTGGGTAGCAAGATATTTAGCCGCATTTATTTGGTCTTCTACTTCGTATTTTCCCAATTGCTGATAAGTCATTTTCTTAAATTCTTCGCCACGGAAACCTGTTCCTCTATTATCCACAGAAACAATAATATATCCTTTTTGTGCCAACATCTGAAACCATACATAATTGAACCAACCCCATGAGTTTTTCACCGTTTGAGAACCTGGTCCACCATACACAAACATAAGTACAGGATATTTTTTGCTAGGATCAAAATCCTTAGGCTTTATCATTGATGCATTAAGTTCAATATCATTATCAGTCTTAATTTTGAAGAAATTCATTTCGCTAAAACCATATTCTTTCATTCTAGAAATAAATGAAGAATTATCTTCTAAAGTGTATAATTCCTTACCCTTAGTATCATTCATGCTAGTGTAATGAGGTGTATTTGCTGTAGTATTTGTATTAGTGAAATACTTGAAATTTGAAGAGAAAACAGCATCATTAAAACCATCTTTTGTCGATAGTTGCTTCATTTTTCCGTTTTTCATACTTACTTCAAAAATCTCACGATTTAATGGTGAAGAATATGCAGCCTTTATATAAAGCTTGCCTTTCTTTTGATCAACTCCCAATAGCGACTCTACATCATATTTACCTTTTGTAAGTTGCTTAATTTCTTTGCCGTCCATTCCATACTGATATACATGGTTAAATCCATCTTTTTCTGAAGTGAAGATAAAAGATTTGCCATCCTTAAGAAATATTAAGTTGTCGGTAATATCTATATAGTATTCATTTTTTTCGCTATAAAGTACTGAGGTTTTTCCAGTGCTAGCATCTGCCAATAGTATCTCCCAATGATTCTGTAGGCGGTTAAGTCTTTGAATCGATAACTCATTATTTTTTGTAGTCCAGTCAATACGTGGAATATAAATATCGGTATTCTCACCAATATCCATTGTGTTTGTTTTGCCATCAGCAAGGCTATAAGTATGTACACTTAGTACAGAATTATCTTCTCCTGCTTTTGGGTATTTATATTTGTAAATATCTGGATAAAGGTTGCCAAAAAACTCCAGCTCATATTCTTTTACCTTAGACTCATCAAATTTTAGATAAGCAATATAATCACCCTCTGGCGACCATTTAAAAGCATCTGTAAAAGCGAATTCCTCTTCGTAAACCCAGTCACAAGCACCATTAATAATGCTATTCATTTTGCCATCAGTGGTAATAGCTTTTTCTTTGCCAGTGGTTATGTCTTTGATGTAAATATTGTTTTTGCGAACAAAAGCAACTTTATCAGCTTTTGGTGAAAATGTTGCCAATTGCTGTGGACCATTGTCCGATACTTTTGATAATGTTTTAGCAGCAATATCGTATACATAATACTCTGCAGTAAAAGAATGACGATAAATTTTCACAGTATTAGTAATCAATAGAATTTTAGATTCGTCGGCACTAAATTCATAGTTGCTATAGGCAAATTTCTTACCTCCATTTAATGCTGTTAAATTATCAGCACTAAGGATTGTAGTAACCAATTTGCCGTTTTTAAAAGCATATTTTTTAATATTACCTTTTTTCAATATTGTATAAAAGTTGCCATCATTCATTGAGTTGAAACTTTTTACCGTTCGTGGATAAAACTTATAATAAGTCCAAATATCCTCAAGGCTTATTTTCTTTGTATCAACTGCATTTGCTTGTGCAAACGAAAAACTAATTATCGAAATTAGTAATGTAAAAATTAAAAGAATTCTTTTCATTATGTGTATGTATTTATTGTTATTTGGTTTCTTAATAGGTATTTAGATTAGAGTTATATAGCAGTTTACTAGTGTGTTATATAAGTATGTATTTCCGTAAATAAACACCCAAAAATATATAAAAATATGATTGTTTCAATTAATATTATCAGAATTCGGTAACTACAATTTCTACTCTACGATTTTTCTGCATTTCGCTTTGTAATGTAGCATTGGGGTATATCATCTCAGCATATCCAACACCCATATACTGTAGCCTATCTTCAGAAATTCCTCTCTTAATCAGATAATCATTCACGGCCTTTGCTCTGTCAATTGATAGCTTATTATAATACTCTTCGCTTTGGTGTTTATATGCTCCATTGGGTCTATTTACATGGCCTTTAATAAGTATTTTAAGACTAGGATTATCCTTCATAGCTCTTAGTAATTTCAATAAAGTGCTTTTATAACTTCCTGTAAATTGTGCCGTTCCTCCTTTAAAATAGAGTTTCTTAAGTTCAAAGCTTGTACCTTTACTAGCCTTTACCAGCTCTATGGTTTTTGTAATTAGGCTGTCATCTTCCTTTGCTTTAAAACTAATTTCATGATATAGAAAGTCCTTCTTGCGAACGCCTATTTCGTAATAGTCGTTTACTTTTATGGGAATAAATAAAGATGATTTGTTTTCATAAATTGTTGTGTCGGCAATATAATCTTGGTTATAATGTATTATGAGAATATTTGCTCTAATTAGCTCTCTTTTATCCTTTTCTATAATATTTATATTCAAAGAATTTTTGTGTTTTTTCTTTCTTATTATGGGTTCGTAAGTGAAGTTTATAGAATGACCACCATCACCTCCGTATACATTATCCAAAACAAGTATATACTTTCTGCCTTTGGTAACTTTAACAGAGCGGCTAAAATTATCACCTTTGCCTTCGTGTACAAATTTTTGACTGGCCATAGAGTTTAATCCAGTAATTCCACCAGCTAGAGCTTTTGTTCGAGAAATATTTGTACGAATAGGTTTAAGTTTTTTATCAGCAATATCGCTACAACAATTATCAGCCTTGCACTCAAATAAAATAAAATCATAATCGTCGGTAGATTTATCGGGTGTAATAGTAAAGCTTAGCATTGCTGTTTGCGTAATGGTGAAAGTATACCATACGGTATTATGCTCTTTCTGGAAATAATAAATATCGCCTTTATGGGAATTTATTTCGCTAATGTTGCCTGCCGAAATAGGTGCTGAGGCTTTAATCTCCGTTTTGTTGCTAATATTAATAGCTCCTTTACAATCTGCATTTTCACGGCTAAGTTCTATTACTTGCGAAAATGAAATATTATAAAATATTACAGAAAAAATTATTGATAAAACTAATCTCATCATTATTAATTCGTTTTTATTAATTTCGATTGATAAATTAATGTATTGTCATTTGTGAATACAGCTATAAAGTATGTACCAGCTGCATAACCCTCCGAATTCCATTTATAATAGCTATGCTTATTATCGGTTTCAAATTCAAAAGTATGTATTTGTTTTCCTGTGCTATCAAATATAGCAGCAGATGTTGGGAAAATGAAATTACCTTCAAAATAGAATTTTCCACTTCCAGGGTTTGGACTTATACTTAACTCTATTTCTTTTTGAATATTTGCATTGTTTTCTAATCCCAAATAATTATAATCATATGCCGCAACGCTATATTCGCCAGGCTGTATATTATCTACAATTAAAAAACCTGTAACCCAATTTCCTTGCCTCTCAAAGCTGATTTTGTGCCATGCTGTATTAGCATCAGCGCGGTAAAGTAAAACTATAGAGTCTTGCGACGAAAGAATAATATCATTATCAAGCCATGCCGATTTCCAATATCTAAAACTACCTTTTATGTTGAAGTTTGATGTATTATTTGCGGCTACAGTCCAGTATCTTTTTGTAGAAATTCGTAGACCAGGGTAGGAGGTTCCCAAAGTATCTGGTGCTGCCCAATGATGCGTTATCTGAAACAATGCCGAATCATTAATACTCTTTACATCCATCTTAAATAAAGCTTTGCTGTAATCGTGAGAGCCAGTGTTCTTTATTATAATATTATAATCAATTGTAGCATCAGCCACAGTATTATTGAGATCTGTAAATACAACAGTAGGCTCAAAGTTTAAATAGAACTCCTCACTTCCTGCTTGTCCCGAAAACTGTAAAAAAGTATCTTTTCTATTCCATGCATCATCCATAAAAGTGATTGGCATTCTATTGCTATTTGCAAAATTAGGTTTGTGATGCAAGCCTTGTCTAGCGCTTATATTTGCTTTAAAAGTTGATGAATTTGGAGTAATAGTCATTGAGTTTGCATAAAACTCTGAGAAGCCTGCTTCAAATACCCAAGCGTCAAACCAATCATTCATATTTACACCTGTGTTACTTGTTATAAAGTCTCTGAAATCAGTAGAGCTTTGATCCATAAAAGCTTTTTGACCCATATAAGCATTTAGCATGCTAAAGAACTTATCATCACCAAGGTAGCCACGTAAACTATGAGCTATGGTAGCACCTTTTTTATATACAGTGCTGCCATAAGTATATTCATGAGGTACTCCTGCTACTGCTCTATAACCATTGTCTGCATTATGTGCACTTTTAAGCACATTATAATGCATGTCGCGCATATAATCCACATAAGCCTCTCGTCCATAAACGTATTCTTGATACATTGATTCCGAAAAACTTGCCCAACCTTCGTTAAGCCACATATCCGGTGCGCTACTGCATGTTACCAAGTCGCCAAACCAATGGTGACTTAGCTCGTGAGCAATTAGTGTTTCGCTATTTGTTGTGCCATCAATATCGCCAAGGCCAATATGTATACTTGTTGCATGCTCCATTGCGCCGCCATTAAAAGGTACGCCAACGTAGCCAATTCGCTCCCAACGGTAGGGGCCATAATATTGTTCAAAAGCATCTAATATTTGCTTGAGATTTGCAAAACTTCCGCTTACTGATGCAACTTTATTCTGTGGTACATAAATGTCAATGGGAATTACGCTTCCATTTATTGAGTTAAAACTATCGTGCACTGCCACATATGGGCCTATTGCTATGCTTGCCAAATATGTTGGTATATTGTCGTGTAATTCCCAAATGTAAGTGTCTGTATTGGGATTGTTTACCTGATTTTTAAGAGTGCCATTACAAATAACAGTATTATTATTTTTTACAGTAATTGCAAAATCATAGGTTGCTCTGTCGGTAAAATTGTCGACACAAGGATACCAAATTCTACCATAGTTATGTGGGTCATCCTGCATTCCAACTGCCATATTAAAAGCAAATGTACTATCACTACTGAAATAAAATCCGCCCCATCCCGAAGGGTCTTTTTGTGGATTACCATGATAATAAACCAATAGTTCGGATGTGTCGGTTGTATTTATAGTAATACTTAATGGTATAGAAATAAGGGTGTCGTTATAAGTCCAATTTGTAATTTCGTTATTTCCAATAAATATAGAATCAACAATTAAATTCTGCAAATCAAGCGAAATATTGTTTGTATTATCGTATTTAGGGATAATTTTCAGGGCAGTATAGCCAGCAATTTTTTGTTGACTTAGGTATATAATGTCCAAGTTGATGCTATAATGCAATACATCTATACTATCAGAAGAGGCAGCTTTATTATTTGTGTTATAGTGTGAACAATAGTTCTGAGCATTAATAGTAGTAAGCCCTAAAAGGATAAATAATAACAGTAATAGTCTCATTATTTGGGTTTTGCGATTTATGAATAAATAAATGTTTTGCTTTGAAAATAATAATAAATTTGGCATCTAAAGTAATACTATTATAGTAAAATATAAAAAATAAAAATTACATCACAGATGAAGTATAAATTAGTCTTAATCTTTATTTCAATTTTATTGTTTCAAGAGGCTAAATCTCAATCGGTTTGGACTCTAGAGCAATGTATTGAATATGCTCAATCACATAATCTTGATTTGAAGCTTAATAAACTTCAATTAGAGATACAAGAGCAAAACCTAACTCGCTCACGAGCAACTATGTTACCAACATTAAATGCCAATGCCAACGATGTGTTGAATTGGGGTAAAAGTGTTGATAGATATACGAATCAGTTTGCTGATGTACGTACCAATTCTATAAATTTGTATTTGCAATCGAGCATAACTTTATTTAATGGATTCAAACTGTTGAATTCTGTTAAAAAGAATAAGTTAGAACTATATGCCCAACGATACGATTTGGATTATCAGCAGGATATGAAAGCTATGGATATCACTACAGCTTTTTTGCAGATATTATATAATAAAGAGAATTTTAAGAACAAAAAAGAACAGGTAGTACTAACTCAAATGCAGGTAGACCGTACGCAAAAACTTGTGGATGCTGGTAGCTCTGCCAAAGGCGATTTATATAATATTAAATCACAGATGGCAACAGAAATGGCTCAGAAAATTGATGCTGAGAATAAGCTTTTACTGTCATTTCTAAAACTTAAGCAGCTAATGTATTTGCCGGGCGATACTACGCTTGATATTACTGCTCCACAAATGGAGCTTACTGATGAGTTTGGTAAACTGCAAGACCCTTATGATGTGTATAATTATGCTCTTGAAAACCGCCCTGAAATAAAAAGTGCGAGTATGAGAGTGGAAAGTGCAAGAAAAGATTTAAGTATTTCCAAAGGAGGAATTTCTCCAAACCTTAGTCTTTCGGCAAGTTTAGGAAGTGGATATTCTGGAGCCAATAGCATATTGGATGGTACGCCAATTCTTAATGGATATATTCCCAATGGTGATAAAACCAATGCTGGCGATTTTGTATTAAGTCCTGATTTCACTTATAATACTAAACCAAAAGCATGGGACGATCAACTTATTGATAATAAGAATTACTCCATTGGTCTATATCTTTCAATCCCTTTATTTAATGGATTGCAAAATAGTTCGAGCATTAGTCAAGCGAAAATTGCGATGAAAAAGGCAGAACTAAATCTCGAAGATGCAAAATGGAAGATGCGACAAACAATTGAGCAGGCTTATGCTGATGCCCGATCTGCTTATAATCAATACGAAGCGTCAACAATACAGGTTGAAGCTTTGCAAGAAGCATTTACATATGCAAGTCAGCGATACGATGCCAAAATGATTACTGCATTTGAGTATAATGATGCAAAAATTAAGCTCGATATGGCAAAAAGTGATATGCTGAATGCTAAGTTTAATTATGTGTTTAGAGTGAAAGTGTTGGATTTCTATTATGGAAAACCATTGAAGTTATAATGTATCAAAATGATTTTTAGAATCAATAAAAAATAATATTTGTAAAGATGAGCAAGAAGAATAA
>Ga0256842_1003601_pt1 | contig 10209 bp, 8 predicted proteins | sample 4559240metaG_FD_185973 | JGI IMG/M metagenome (GOLD analysis project Ga0256842, IMG submission 185973) | Hydrothermal vent microbial communities from Guaymas Basin, Mexico - 4559-240 | ecosystem: Environmental > Aquatic > Marine > Hydrothermal vents | place: Mexico: Guaymas Basin | collected...
GGGATCCTCCGTTTCTTTCAATTCTCCTAGAGTCTTATTGCAACACAGGTGGGAAATTTTCGCAAAACCTTATGATTCATAACTTCAAATCTTTCAATTCTCCTAGAGTCTTATTGCAACAGGGCGGAAAATCCGCCCGTTTGACCAGTAGAGAGTTAAGAGCACTCAGGTATTTAAACTTTTCTGAAAACCTCTGAAAAAGCCGGGCGAAGGGGCCATAAATTCGAAGCTTGAGAGATCTTCCCCGCAGTATCGGAGACATATTGCCCTTCCTTTTCCTGTGAGGGTGATAACCTCTCGACGATTTCCTGGGCAAGGATAATCGCTCGATTCCATGTTTAAGACATCTAACGTCTTAAAACTTAAAAATATCCAATTTAAACAGGGTTCCAGGCTAAAACTCCACTAAAAATGCTCCGTTCAAAATTTCGAAAAATTTTCGTTACAAGATTCAAGCTAAACTGTAACAATATGGAACATTTTTAGATTGATGAAAATCGGTTTCCCGGAGTCTTAGGCGAAAGAAATAGGCAAAATCGGTCTTAATAAAGCAGAAAATCCAAATCGCAAGAAGCTCATCGTGATAAAACGTCAAAGCCGAGCTCCCTGAGCTTCCAGATTATCTCCATCGGGAAGCCGACGACATTGTAGTAGTCCCCCCTAATCCACTCGACAAAGAGACCAGCCTTGCCTTGAATCCCGTAAGCACCGGCCTTGTCCATAGGCTCGCCGGTTCTTATGTAGGCCCATATCAGCTCATCGTCCAGCTCGCGGAACTTGACTTCGGTTGTAACCGAGCCAGCTATTTCCCCGCCATCATGGACTATGCAATAGCCTGTCGTGACGAGGTGAACCCTACCGCTGAGCAGCTTGAGCATATCGTAGGCTTCCTGCTCGTCTTTTGGCTTGCCGAGTATGTGCCCATCAATACTGACGACTGTGTCGGCGCCGATGACCGTGCCGCCGACGCGTGAGTAGACATCCCTCGCCTTCTTCCTGGCGAGCTCAATGGCGCACTCCTCCGGCACATCGCTGGAGCACTCTTCCTCGACGTTGCTCGGAACAACGTGAAAATCCTTAATGAAGCGCGACAGTATCTCCCTCCTCCTCGGTGAGGCCGATGCCAGAACGAGCATTCCCTCACCCCCAAACGTTAAAAGGAAAGGGCCCAACTAAAACGGGCGATGACGATAATTTCGCTAGCTGATCGATGATGAGTACCCTCGCAACCGAGCCACTTCAATTTTAGATGCTTGCCCATATCGGGATTCCCGCGTCTATGAGTCTCTTGAGTTCCCTACCAATTGGCGTGCTCTTGCTGACTTTAACTAGCCCTTTCTTGCTCGGTGTTGCGGTGAAGACGTAGTGCTCGCCGCCGTAGAACTTGAGGGGCCTCTTCGCGTAGTCCGAGGAAACCCTCAGGACTATCGTTTTCTTCTTTTCCTCGACCTCGACCGGGATTTTCTCCTTGGGCTTCTCGGCTTCCCTCTCGGCGAAGCTCTTGACGTCTATGCTTATGCCCACCTTCTTCTCAAGCTCGGTTATGCGCTTGCCCTTCTTGCCGATGATCGCCGGGATGTCGAACTCGTCCGCGTAGATCACCGCCTTGTGCGGGCTGACTATCTCGACCTCGGTGTAGACATCTGGCAGGAACTTCTTGATCTCCTGCTTGAGCCTCTTCTCCGCAAGTTTGAGAGCCGGAGCCTTCTCCTCCTTCTTAACTGGAACGACGCTTACCTCCTCGCCGTAGGTGTAGATCTCGTACTCCAGCTCGCCGGTCTCGAAGTCCCTGACCTCGATTACTGGCCTCGCCAAATCCTCTTCCTTCATCCCGCTTGGAACCTTAACGAGGTATTCCAGTGTCAGAACCTTCGCAACTCTGCCGGCCTTGATGAAGATCACGGTGTCAACTATCTGGGGTATCATTCCAAGCTCTACTCTTCCGATGAAGCGCTGGATAGCATCAATAGGCTTCGTCGCGTGGACGACACCGACCATTCCGACCCCAGCAAGGCGAAGATCTGCGTATATCTTGAAGTCGCTGGTCTTCCTCATCTCGTCGAATATCGTGTAGTCAGGCCTGACGAGGAGCAGTATGTCGCCGGTCAGCTCCATCTTGCCGTTTAAAGCTGTATACTGCGTTATCTCCTCGCCCACCTGCAAATCCCTCGGCTTCTCCATAGTCTTGACTATCTTGCCCATGCTCGCGTACCACTCGGCTAAAGCTTGAACAAACGTTGTCTTCCCAGCCCCTGGCGGCCCAGCAACCAAAATGCCCTCCGCCCTCTCCTTGAGCCTCTCAAGGAGCTTCTCGCTCAGTTCATAGTCCTCTATGCTCAGCTTCTTGACGGGCCTGACGGCGGTAATCTCTATCCTGTCCGCGAAGGGCGGCCTCGCTATGACTATACGGTAGTTCCTGAGCTGGACAACCGTTGCCCCAGGCTCGTCGAGCTCGATGAAGCCCTCCGGCTCGCGTCTGGCCCTCTCGACTACATCATCCGCCATCTCTTCAAGCTCCTCGTCGGTGAGCGGTTCTTCTCTGATGGGGACGAGCTCCCACTCGCCGGGCTTCCCCTTCTTGGCGAGGGGCTTAACCCCTGCCTTGAGGTGGACGCTCATCGTGGTCTCGTCGAAGAAGTCCTCAAGGCGGTGCTTTATCCCGCGCTTGGCGGTCAGGTATATCACGTCAATGCCCTTGGCTATCGCAATGTCCCTCTGCACCTGGTCGCCCGTTATAAGGGTCGCGTTGAGCTCCCTAGCGGTCTCGCGAACCATGTGGTCTATCTCGCCGGCCTTAGCCCTTCTTATCTGCCAGAGCTCCGGTCTCTCCCCATAGAACTCCAGCAGGATTTTGCCGCTGTCAGCCATCTCGCGGAGCTTCTTGAGCTCCTCAAGACCAGTATGACCTATGGCTTTTCCTTCGTTGGCCTGGTGCTCTATTTCCGCCACAACCGCTTCAGGAACAACTACCTTGACTTTCTCGTCAAGGGTTGAGATGAACTGGGTCAGCCTGCCGTCCACTATCACGCTCGTGTCTGGGACGAGCACTTTCATCTCTCTCACCTGGCCTAACTTGATTGAACGGTTCATAAGGTTTTAGCCTTTCCTAAAGCTTCATAAAGGTTTGGGACAAACTTTATCAGGTGAGATCATGGGGCACCTGATATCGATTGCGAGCGGTAAAGGCGGAACGGGAAAGACCACAACAACAGCAAACCTCTCGATAGCCCTTGGAAAACTTGGAAAGAGGGTTTTGGCAGTGGATGCTGACCTTACCATGGCCAACCTCAGCCTGGTTATGGGGATCGATGACGCTGAGACTACAATCCACGATGTCCTTGCTGGGGAAGCTTCGATTTCCGATGCGATATACCAGACGAGTTTCGAAAACGTTGACCTAATCCCTGCCGCGATAGATTGGGAGCACGTTAAAAAAGCGGACCCAAGGAAGCTGCCCTCCACAATAAAACCGCTCAAAGAGCATTACGACTTTGTTATAATCGACTGTCCAGCTGGACTCCAGATGGACGCGATGAACGCTATGCTGAGCGGTGAGGAAGTAATTTTAATCACGAACCCCGAAATCTCGTGCATAACTGACACTATGAAGGTTGGGATAGTGCTCAAGAAAGCTGGCCTGGCGGTTCTCGGTTTTGTCCTCAACCGCTATGGCAGGAGTGAGAACGACATACCCCCCGATGCGGCGGAGGAAGTCATAGAAGTTCCCCTCCTAGTCGTTGTCCCAGAGGATCCAAAGGTTCGGGAAGCAACACTTGAGGGCGTTCCTGTCGTTGAATATGCCCCGGACTCGGAGGGTGCGAAGGCATTTATGAAGCTGGCAGAAGAGGTCATGAGGATAGCGGGCTTCAAGGCGAAGGTCATGTACTGAGGTGGCGTAGTGGGAAGGGCTAAGGCTTTTCTTTAGGCTCTCTAAGGGAGTTGGTGGTAGCATGTGCCTGATCGCGGGTGGAATCGGCGACGTTAGGGAAAGGCTCATTAAGATGGCCCTAGCCGGGAAGCATCGCGGATCTGACAGCTTTGGAGTCTGGACGGATGAGGGAACGCTCAAATCAGAGGACTTTTCAAAATTGGAGGAGATTCCCAAGGGGAAGATAGGCCTCCTCCAGTGTCAACTGGCCGAGGAGTTCATCCAGCCCTTCGTGAATGAGCTCGCCCTCGTTCACGATGGCGAGATTTACAACCACTGGCAGATCAGAGAATACCTTGAAGATAGGGGCGTTTCATTTGAAAGCGACGTCGATAGCGAGGTCATTCTGAGGCTAATTGAGTTCCTGAGGGAAAAGGGGTTGAGCCTGTCCAGTGCTGTCAAAGAAGCCATGCACTGGCTTGAGGGAGATTACGCAGTTGCTTTCTCAGATGGAGAGAGGATTTACCTCTTCAGAGACCCAATTGGGGTAAGACCACTTTATTTCTCGCCAGGCGGTTTCTTTGCGAGTGAAAAGAAGGTGTTGTGGGCGATTGGCGAGAAAGCCATCCCTGTTGAGCCTGGAAGCCTCGTCACGATATCAAAGAAGGGCGTGAAAAGCAGGAAACTGTTCGCCCTCAGCGAGTTGAAAAGAAGGCTATTTTCAGAGGACAAAGCAATCAATTCACTTGTGAGGATACTTCCGTACTCAGTAAGGAACAGGTGCAACAAGAAAACAGGCGTGCTCTTCTCCGGTGGCCTCGACAGCTCTCTGATAGCCCACCTCGCCTCAAGGTATTCAGTTGTTCTGTACACCGCTGGAACCGAGAACAGTCCCGATCTAGAGTGGGCAAGAAAAGCGAGCGATATCCTCGGCCTGGAGCTCAGGGAATACGTGTTCACAGAGGAGGACGTTGAAGAGGCACTCGGAAAGATAATGTTCGCTATCGAGGAGCCAAACGCCATGAACTTAGCTATTGGAATTCCCCTGTATTTTGCCACCAAACTGGCGGGGATGGACGGCGTAAAAGTTCTCCTGAGCGGGCAGGGGGCAGATGAGCTCTTCGGAGGCTATGCCAAGTACCTTGAGAGGCCGGAGCTCATGGATAGAGACCTTGAAGAGCTGGCCGAGAGGAGCCTCGCAAGGGACGACAAGATAGCGATGATAAACGGCGTGGAGGGACGCTTCCCCTACCTCTCCCTTCCCGTCGTTATGGCGGCACTCAACATACCTCAAGACCTTAAAGTTAGGAATGGGATCAGAAAGTTCATCCTGAGAAAAGCCGCCGAGAGGCTTGGGCTCCCAAAAGAGATTGCAGAGAGGGAGAAAAAGGCCGCGCAATACGGCAGCGGTGCCCAAAAGATCCTTAAAAAGATCGGAAAGAAGAGGGGATTGTCACCAAGGGAACTCGCCGAAAGCCTTTTCAGGGAAGTTTTTCACTCTTTCTGACTTATTCCCTCCGCTTCATGGAGCATATTAACGAGCGATTCAAGCTCGCTTAGACTGTTAAGGACTCCGTCAACTATCTCTATTGCCCTGGCTTCATCGTTCCTGTCGAGGTAATACTCGGCGTCGTAGACAGTGGAGAGAACGTGAGCGTCCTTTTTCTCAGCCCCGTAGACCTTTAGGATCGCAATCCGCATAACGATGCGGCTCCTGAGGGAGCTCTCCAAGTTGAGTGACTCCTCATAAGCTTTAAAGGCTTCCCTTGTCTTGCCAACGGCTAGTAAAGACTGGGCGAGTTCAAGGAGCTTTCTGGCCACGTCCTTGTCCCTTCCGGCACTCTGGAACGAGTTCACAACCTGATAGGTTATCCTAACATTGTTGAGACCGATGAGCTTGGCCCGACTTGTATTTCCAGCGAGGAGATATGAGTACTGGGCCTTGAGGAGGTTAGTAGTCGTGCCGTCGAGATCCCCCTCGGAGTAGGCCAACCTACTCGCCTTCTCGTAGTTCCTCGCGGCCGTGTCCATCATCTCAATGTAGTGAGCGTCGTAGCCGAACAGCGCAAGTACATACCCGGCGAGCCGGTAGAAAGCCTCCGCGGCGCCTGCTGCGTCCCCTTCAGCGACCTTTTCTTCAGTTATGCGTCCGTAGGCAGTAATGAGCTCATCGGCTATACGCTTTATCGCATCCTCATCGTCCACGATCTTGTAGTAACGGAAGGCGTCCTCAAATGCCCTTATGGCGAGCTCTATTTCATCACTATCCAGGTATGTCCTCGCTAAATCTTCGTACATCTCAGCAAAATGTCTGGCGTATTTTTTGAGGTTTTTCTCATCCCCCACCGTGGCGAAAATGGAGAGTGTCTTTGTGCAGTACTCGTTGAGCTTCGCCACGTCAACCTCGAACTTGGTGAGTTCCTCTTCGATGAGCTCGATGTAAAGCAAGGCGCTCTTCAGGAGAGGTTTCTTGGCTTTGTCGGGCTTTTTTAATTTCTCCAGGACAAAGTACCCAAGGTAACGGTACAGCCTGGCCGCGTCCTCTAGCTTTTTCTCGTCCTCGTATTTCTTCGCCGCTTGGAGTATCAACTTCAGACCCTCATTTATCTCCCTTTTTCTCCCTTCTTCAAGCTTTTTTAAGCCTATTTCTTCGAGCTCCTCAGGTGAAGCCATCTCAGGAAGCAGAGCCAATGTGCTCACCTCGTGATTTAAGGATTACATCCATACAGTCTCTTTTTTGAAAGTTCTATTTTAAGGTTATCCTCGAACTCTGATAACCCGATATCCAGCGGCCTTCCGAAGGCGGTTCATCACAGCGAAGCCCAAACCCCTCTCCTCTATCCCTTCGGCAATTATCACGTCAACTCCGGCCTTGTCCAGCTCCCTGAGGGCCCGGAAAATATTTCGGGCGGCTTCCTCGACCGTTTTTCCGAGGTGGAAGAACGCATCGGCTTCGTGCTCCTCAGTTGCCATGACCCCGACTTTGAGACCTTTTCTCCTGAACTCCTGAACTAGCTCATCGATTCTCTTCTGAACTGCCTCGCGAGAACCTTCAACAACGATGAGCTGGGCGTTTGGAGAGTAGTGCTTGTACTTCATACCAGGGGCCTTGGCAACGTCGGCTTCAATCCCCTTCACAGCGGGGTGGATCTCAACTCTCCCCACAACCTTCTCTATCTCCTCCAATGGAAGCCCCCCAGGCCTGAGAAGTAAGGGAATATCGCCGGTAAGGTCAAGAACAGTTGACTCGACTCCGATAGGAGTCGGGCCCCCGTCAATTATGCACTCAATCCGGCCGTAGAAATCATCCACGACATGATCGGCCTCCGTTGGACTGGGTTTTCCGCTTATGTTGGCCGAAGGGGCCGCTACGGGCCTTCCGCTGAGCCTTATCAGTTCGAGGGCTATGGGATGTGCCGGCATCCTGACGGCAACGGTGTCAAGGCCGCCCGTGGTGATCTCGGGAACTTCTTCACGTTTTGGGAGGACAAGGGTCAGTGGGCCCGGCCAGAAGCGTTCGGCGAGCTTTAACGCAATCTCCGGCACTTCCCTGGCAAGTTTAAACAGCCACTCGCTCTCGGCTATATGGATTATCAGGGGGTTATCCGCTGGCCTGCCCTTGGCCTCAAAGATTCTCCTAACAGCTTTCTCGTTCAGGGCATCGGCACCGAGCCCGTAAACTGTCTCGGTTGGAAACGCGACGAGCTTTCCCTCCCGAATAAGCCTTGCAGCGACCTTCAGCCTTTTGTCCGGGCCAGATTTCATAGGAATAACGATTGTCACCAAGCCCTCACCCCTTGGCCTTTACTTCCACCCTTGGGAGGGGGATGTGGTACGGAAGGCGCATCTCCTTGGCGATCACGAAGAGGAGCGGGCTGATCTCGGCGGTGAGAAAGTTTATGACCTCCGCAAACACCTCCGGGGGAACCTTTCTCTCCGCGTCCCATGTATCGAGGATCCTGTCAACGTCCTCTTTTCTCTGGGGCAAGTACATAACCGCCCCCTCGACGAGTCCCTCCGCTATCTCTGGCCTGTAAGTTATCTCGTACTTGAAGAGTATCTCAACCCCATTCGTTCGCCCGGTGGGGGTTCTGATCTCGCCGAGCCTCATGTCCCTAACCTTAGGAGTGAGGTTGACCTCAATGCGGCCACCGAGCGGGGGCACGCCTCTCTTTTCAAACTCTATCTTCGTCAGATTGATCCCTATTACCGGCATGCTTCTCACCAAAGCTCACTCTCGGCGATCCCCTTAAAAAGGTGAGAGGTGAACCATTTGAGATGCCGAGGGAAAAAATAGTCCGTGTGTGGGATGAACGGGAAGTTGTCTACACGCCCAAGAGGTGGCGCTACCTCTGGGAGAAGAGGGAAAAGGCTCTGAAGATAATGGAGCGTTTGGCTCAGTTTGATCCCTTGCTTTACGGCAGCGTTGCAAGGGGGGACGTGAGGCGGGACAGCGACATTGATATCTTCATCCCTATTCGGGTTCCTAGCTATCTCATCGAGCTCACCCTTGAAGGCCTCGTAAGGAGAAGGAGAATAGTCATGGCGACGCCGTGGCACCTGATAAAGGGCGTGATTGAGATTGACGAGGAAACTACGGTAACTTTTCCACTCATCGAACCAACCGACAGGGAGCTTGAGTTCTACCGCTGGGGAGGGGCCATTGATTTATGGGGCGTTAAAACGAAGGAGCGCGTCCCGGGGGTGAACAAGAAACTAATCCTGATAATTCCAACGGAGAAAGGCCACATCGAGCGCGAGGTCGTTGGGAGAGAAAGCGAAGTTGCTAAAATCCTCGGCGTGAGCGTTGACATAGTAACTGAGCGTGTTCACGTCCTAACGAGGAGAGACGCAATTGGTAGGACTGGGATTTATCTAAACGAGGAAGTTCCGGACTGGATGAGCTTCGAGGAGGCTTTAAAAATAATCGCCGACCGCGACCCGAACGTGAGGAGAAAGGTTAGGGAGAGGGGAGGAATATAAAAAAGACAAACGACTCACTCCTGACAGCACTTCTCCTTCATATGAGCCGGCAGGATCTCCTTGAAGCCAGTATACTTCCAGAGAACCTTCGGTATTTTGACGACTCCTTCCTCGGTCTGGTGATTCTCAAGGATGGCAACGATGGCCCTCGAAGTTGCTATCGCAGTTGAGTTGAGCGTGTGAACGAAGCGAGGCTTCTCGTTGGGCCTGTCGCGGAAGCGGATGTTAAGCCTCCTCGCCTGCCAGTCAGTGCAGTTGCTCGCGCTCACAACCTCTCTGAACTTGCCCTGGCCGGCCATCCATGCCTCGATGTCGTATTTCTTGGCGGCAACGTATCCTAAATCGCCGGTGCAGATGTTCACAACGCGGTAGGGTATCTCAAGCTCCTGGAACAGCTCCTCGGCGTTCGCTATGATTTTCTCGTGCCACTCCCAGCTCTCCTCTGGGCGGGAATAAACGAACTGCTCGACCTTGTGGAACTGGTGGACGCGGAAGATTCCCTTCGTATCTTTTCCGGCAGTTCCGGCCTCCTTCCTGAAGCAGGGGCTCACTCCAACGTAGAGAAGCGGGAGATCTTTGCCGTCAAGGATTTCGTTGGCGTGCATTCCAGCGAGCGGGTGCTCAGCTGTCGGGATGAGGTAGAGGTCTTCTCCTTCAACCTTGTAGATGACGTCCTCGAAGTCCTCAAAGGTGGTTGCACCTTCCTCGACGAAGCGCCTGACCATGTAGGGCGGGATTACAGGAGTGAAGCCCTTCTCTATGAGCCTGTCGAGGGCGAAGCGGATGAGCGCTAAATCCAGTATAACCAGCTCGTTCATGAGGTAGTAGAAGCGCGAACCGCTGACCTTCGCGGCCCTCTCAAGGTCCGCTCCCCTCAAAAGCTCAAGCATGTCAACGTGGAGCCTTGGCCTCCAGCTCAAGACTTCGTACTCCATCTTCCCAAGGCTCTGCTCTTTGAAGGTTTCGAGAAAGCCCTCCCAGACCTTGGCCTTGCCCCAGAACCTTATCGGAACATTCTCGCTGTCGTCCTTACCGATCGGAACGCTCTCGTGGGTGATATTTGGAAGGCGCCAGAGATAGTAGTCAATCTTCTTCTTCAGCTCCTCGACTTCCTTTTCAAGCTCTTCAATCTGCTTCACTATCTCGTTGCTCCTCGCGAGGAGGTCGTCTATTGGCTCCCCAGCCTTCTTGCGCTTGCCTATTTCTATCGCGAGCCGGTTGCGCTCCTTCCTGAGCTGGTTGATTTTCTTTAAGTTTTCGCGCCATTTGGCATCGAGCTCAAGGATTTCATCTATCCATTTGACCTTCTCCAGTTCGCCCCTCTTGATTAGGTCTTTCTTAACGAGCTCGGGCTTTTC
>Ga0256842_1003602_pt1 | contig 10209 bp, 12 predicted proteins | sample 4559240metaG_FD_185973 | JGI IMG/M metagenome (GOLD analysis project Ga0256842, IMG submission 185973) | Hydrothermal vent microbial communities from Guaymas Basin, Mexico - 4559-240 | ecosystem: Environmental > Aquatic > Marine > Hydrothermal vents | place: Mexico: Guaymas Basin | collected...
CAGCACTGGCGGTAGTCGTCAGCGCCGACAGCCAGCGCAGTGATGTATGGATTGAGGATTGCTCCATAGCGGCCATCTGCCTGCAACTGGCGGCGGTTGAACTGGGGCTGGGCAGTTGCTGGGCGCAGATTAGACGGCGGGAAAACAGCACCGGCATCAGCGCCGGTGCCTACATAGCCAATATACTCGATCTGCCGGAAAACCAGGAGGTAGTATGTGTTATCGGCATTGGCTACCCTGCTGAGGACAAGCCGCCCCACAGTCGCGATGACCTGCCGTGGGAGCATATCGTTGAGCGATAGCTGGTATATAGCTGAAAAGAAGTGGCACAAAAAAAGGCACCCGCAAGGGGTGCCTTTTTTATCGAACTATTCCTGCGCCAGAATTACTTGGCAGCCAGTTCCATTACCTGAGCGGTAAACGGGTTGGCGAACAGGATGATCATGGCTACAACGAATACGTAGATAGCCAAAGACTCGATCATAGCCAGACCGATCATCATAGTAGTCATGATTTTACCGCTGGCGTTGGGGTTGCGGGCAACACCTTCAACTGCGGATTTAATAGCCAGACCCTGACCAATACCAGTACCGAAAGAACCGAGACCCATGCCGATACCGGCAGCCAGCATACACCATGCAAAAAACGTCATTGTACTTCTCCTCTACACAAAAAGTTATCTGTTTTTCCTATACAGTATAGGACCTATCCACAACGCCTGCGGCGTAATGGTACGAATTAATGCGCCTCTTCCAGCGCACCGGCGATATAGATCATCGCCAGCAAGGTAAATACAAACGCCTGGATAAACGCCACCAGAACCCCCATCAGCATCATGGGAATGGGCAGCACCAGCGGTACCAGAGCGATGAAAATCATCAGGACGATTTCGTGACCGTACATGTTGCCGAAAAGACGCAGCGACAACGACAACGGGCGCGCCAGATGACCGATTATCTCAATAACAAAAATCAGCGGCGCCAAAGCCAGCACCGGCCCCATAAAATGCTTGAGATAGCCGATACCATGCTCTTTAAGACCGACGATATGAGTCATGGCAAACACCGTAAGCGCCATGGCAGCGTTGGTGTTGAGGTTGGCCGTGGGCGGATAGAAGCCGGGAATCAAACCGATGAGGTTGGATACCAGGATAAACAGCGCCAGGGTGGCGATAAGCGGGAAATACGCCTTCCCCTTAGGCCCCATGGTCTCCTCAACCAGATTCTCAATGCCGCCAATGAGGCTCTCCATAACACTCTGCAGATTGCCGGGTACCATCTTGATGCCGCGGGACACCACCAGTGCCAGCACGATGAGCATCAGCATCACCAGCCAGGTGTAGGTTACATGCTCGCCAAGATGGGTGTGCAGGTGCTCCTCAACCCATTTCAAGATTAAAAAAGGATGTGTCATTTAGCTCCGTGCCTCCTTACAAAATAACGCGCCCCAGTGTGGTCAGCAGTATATTGACGACCACCACCGAAAGCCCTATAACCAAACCGAGTGGATTTACTTTTATTACTGCCACCAGCAGCACCAGCATTACCACCAGCGCTCCCAGCCGCATTATATAGCTGCGCTGAAAACGGTTCACCGCCGGTTGCCCCGGCATGGACAGCGCCCTGCACAGCGACGCATACAGCCACTGATAACCGCATACGGCAATAAGCCCGCCGCAGCCGGCAGCCAGTGCCACGTCTTTGCCAGCAAGCAGATAACTTGCGCTCACCATCACCAGCAGAATTACCCAGTTGCGCCGTGCCAATGTTTTGAGCAGTTGCTCTTCACTATTGTTCACGACCGCCCTGAGACTCCCGTTTCTGCCGTGCCAGCTCGCGGTTGGTCAGTATGAATATATTTCTGAACCCGGAGACGATGCCAAAACCGAGAAACAGCAGCAACAGCCACGGTTCAGTGCCCAGCCAGCGATCCAGGTAGTATCCCATGGCCATGCCGATAAGAATCGACGCCACCATACAGATACCAACACTGGATAAAAACCCCAGCGATTTGTACAGTTCCCGGCGTTCGGCAGCAGTTTGTTTTCGTTGCTCCAAGGCCATGGACTCCATCTCCCCCGCTGGCTGATGTACTCTCTTATAAACGCCGTCTTTTACCATAGTGCTGTAACGGTGTCAATTCCAATCCCAAGCTATCTGGCAGGTACACCTGTTTTATCCATGTCATGCCCAAATTTGATACTCGGACTGATCGGCCATATAGTCGTGTATGAAGCGCAATTATTCACGCTAACAGGTCGGGGAGTCGGGCTATGGAACAAACCAAAACGGAAGAATTTACCACTCATTTGCCGCAACCCATGGCAGAAAAAATTGATCGCCTGGCAGCAAGAATCGATCGGCCGCGCAGCTGGGTAATTCATCAGGCGTTGCTGGCCTGGATAGAACTGGAAGAACAACACACCCGCCTGACTGAAGAAGCGCTGGCCGATGTGGATGCCGGTCGGGTTCTGGATCACGAAACTGTTCAGTCATGGGCCGACAGTCTGAACACCGACACTTAAGGATATTTCCCATTGATGAATTTGCGCATATGGCATACACGGGAAAACCGGTAGCCGACATAATCGCCACAACAAAAATACAGCTGGAGATCAATTCGTTCTTTGGCGTTTCTGTGCGCTTCTGCTACACTCGCGGTTATCAGATAGCTTTGAATTGCTTATTTCCCCCGTTTTTCGCAGAAAAATACATGTTTAACAACTCCTTTGCCATAGACCTCAATTCCGCCCTGAAGCGCCGCGACGAGGGAGCGCTGTTTGTCGATGTACGCAGCCCGGCGGAGTTTGCCGACGGCACCATTCCCGGTGCCAGCAATGTGCCGGTGCTGAACGATGAAGAGCGCGCCCTCATCGGCCAGTTATATAAAGAGGAAGGTTCCAACAGCGCCAGAATGCGCGGCATGGAGATTGTCTCACCTAAAATTCCGCAGATGATCAAGCGAATCGCCGCGCTGCGTGGCGAATCACGCCGCCCGCTGGTCGTATTCTGCTGGCGTGGCGGCCTGCGCAGCCGGGCGGTTGCATCGTTTCTGCAGTTGTGCGGTTTGCCTGCTTTTCAGCTCAGTGGTGGGCACAAGGCGTTTCGCCGCCATGTGGTCGATTATTTTGAGCACGGCAGCTGGGGGCGGATGCTGGTGTTGCGCGGCCTGACCGGCGTGGGCAAGACGCGCATTCTGCAGCAGATGCAACGGGCACAGTACCCGGTTATCGACCTTGAAGCTATCGCCAACCACCGCGGCAGCGCTTTCGGTGGCGTCGGGTTGGGACAGCAGCCGACACAGAAAAATTTTGAGGCTCTGCTGTGGGATCAGCTGCGTCATATCAGCCCACAGCAGTGGGCTCTAACCGAGGGAGAAAGCCGCCATATTGGCCGCTTGCTGCTGCCGTTGCGTTTTTTTCAGAGTTTGCAGCAGGAAACCACCATCTGGGTTAATGCCGCGCTGGAAAAGCGCATCGACATTATCCTGGAAGACTATCAGGTAGAGGATCTGCCGGAGGAGGTGTTTGTCCAGCCCATCCACTCGTTGCAGCGTCGCCTGGGTACCACCGAAGTGGAAAACATGCTTGATCTGCTGCATAAAAAAAACTGGCATCAGCTGGTAACGGAACTGATGCTCAAATACTACGATCCCCTCTACCGCCACACCAAACCGGACAACCGGATCGAAATTGATGTCGACCCGTTTCAGCGCGAATTTCCACAACTGCTGCAAGCCATCGACACCATCCTCAAGGCGCACCAATCCACGGGAGCAGTGGTATGAGCGACGACAGCGCCAGTCGTTTCAACCCCCTGTGCGCCCGCTGCGCGCGCAACTGCCGCCAGAGCGCGGCGGTAAAGCTGGTGGAGTGCCCGCGTTTTGTCCCCTACCCGTTTAAACTGCGGCCGCAGCCGAAAAAACAGCTGGAACTGTTCAAGTAGCCAGCCGGGCAAGAAAATCCACCACATGCGCAGTAAATTTTTCCGGCTCCACCAGGAAGGAATCGTGACCGTAGTCTGACTGTATCAGGTGGTATTGTACCGGCTTGCCCAGTTGCCGCAGAACCGCAACGACATCTTCAGTCTGTTTGGGCGGATACAGCCAGTCGGAAGAGAAGGCAAACCACAGCGAAGGACAGCTCACCGGCGATAGCGCTTCGGCCATGCCGGCGCTGCCCCAGGCTACATCATACAAGTCGAGAGCCTTGGCCAGATACAAAAACGAGTTGCAGTCAAAGCGGGCGGGAAAGCTGTTGCCGTTATACTCCAGATAGCGCTCCACCTCGAACTGGCCGAAGAAATCAAACAGACCGTCGCGGGCAGCAAAGCGGCGACCGAACTTCAGCTCCATGGAAGCCTCGGATAAAAAGGAGATATGCCCCACCGCCCGCGCCAAGGCAAAGCCGTTGCTGGGCGGGTGTTCCGGCTTGTAGTTGCCCTTTTTCCACAGCGGATCGTTGTAGATGGCCTGGCGCGCCAGAGCGTTGAGGGCGATGGCCATGGGCGAGGTGCGGCCGGTACCGGCAATGGGAATAATGGAGCGGACCATTTCGGGATACAGCAGCGCCCATTCCAGCGCCTGCATGGCCCCCATGCTGCCTCCAATAACACTGACCAGGGTGTCAATCTCAAGATGCTCGAGCAACATCTTCTGCGCCCGCACCATATCGCGCACCATCACCACCGGAAAACTCAGCCGATATGGCCGCCCCGTAGCTGGATTGATGCTGGTGGGACCGGTGGAACCTTTACACGAGCCGATGACGTTGGAGCAGATAATGTGATAGCGGTCGGTATCGAGCACCTTGCCCGGCCCGATAAGGTTATCCCACCAGCCGGGTTTTCGGTCATCAGCACTGTGACGACCGGCGGCATGGGCGTCGCCAGTCCAGGCGTGGGTAACCAGAATGGTGTTATCGCGCCCTTCGTTAAGGCGGCCATAACGCTCAAAGGCGATGGTGATCGGCCCGAGACGGCGGCCACTCTCCAGGCGCAGCTCTCTGTCAATGGTTACAGATTCAGTTGTTACGATTCCCACGCTGTCAGGCACCGGCCACTCTCTTTGTTGGCGGAATGTATCCGCGCCAAGTAAAAAGACCCTGCTCATTCGGGTGAGCAGGGTCTTGTGGATACAGTGAAGTCACAAATATCGTAAGACGCCGTCTCATCTCTCCCCCGCAGCCGGGGGGTGGAATTAGCACCTGCCATCTTCGCCATGAAGACCGGTTGCTGTGGTTTCATCGGGCCTGTCCCTCCACCACTCTGGATAACACGTTGTCGTTGCAATCTCAATCTAGTGTATAGCCGCGCCGTTGTCAATCACCTAACCGCAACCATCTTTCTATCTGACCTTCCACGCTGTCCCTTCTACACTGTCGAGCAGCAGGATACCGCGTTCGGCCAGCTCGTCGCGGATGGCGTCGGAACGGGCAAAATCTTTGTCGCGCCGCGCTTGCAGTCGCTGGGCTATTTTGGCGTTTATCTCCTCCTCGCTGATACCGAGATCGGCCAGGGCGGCCAGATTCTGACGGCGCAGCCACTGCTGCGGCTCGCTGCCGAACAGCCCCAACACTTCGCCCAACTTCAGCAGCGTGTTATATAGCGCCGCAATCTGAGCGATAACCTGGGGTTTTTTGCGCAATTTTTTGGTTGCCAGCAGGCGGTTCAGGTTGCGTACCGCGTCAAACAGGTGGGCAATGGCCTGGGCGGTGTTAAAATCGTCATCCATGGCGGCACGGAATTTATCTTCCAGTTCGCGACCGTCGGTCACATCTGCATCAGCTGGCGGCGGACATTGCTCCATCAGCTGGCTGGCCGCCAGCAACCCTTCGTAGAAGCGGGTCAGCCCCAGGCGGGCTTCCTTGAGGTTCTGATCGGAAAAGTCGATGGGCGAGCGATAGTGAGCGCTGAGAATGAAGAAACGAAGTATTTCGGCATCGTAATTGTTCAAGATGTCGCGGATGGTAAAGAAATTACCCAGCGACTTGCTCATCTTCTCCTTGTTTACATTGACAAAGCCGTTGTGCAGCCAGTATTTGACAAACGGCTTGCCGGTGGCCGCCTCGCTCTGGGCGATCTCGTTCTCGTGATGGGGAAAAATCAGATCCTTGCCGCCGCCGTGGATATCGAACGATTCTCCCAGATACTCCATCCCCATGGCGGAACATTCGATATGCCAGCCGGGACGACCATCTCCCCATGGCGACGGCCAGAATGGCTCCCCCGGCTTAGCCGCTTTCCACAGGGCAAAGTCCATGGGATGACGCTTTTTCTCCCCCGGCGCAATGCGCGCTCCGGCCTGCATCTCTTCTAGGTTGCGCTTGCTCAACTTGAGATAGTCGGCAAAACTATCGACGGCAAAGTAGACATCGCCACCGCTGGCATAGGCCTTACCGTTATCGATAAGGCGCTGTACCAGGGCGATAATGTGCTCTATATGTTCCGTGGCTTTGGGCTGCACCGTGGGTAATCGCAGCCCTAAAGCGGCCATATCTTCGTCAAAAGCGCGGATAAACTCCTCCGCCAGCTCGCCACTGGTGATGCCGCGCTCGTTGGCGCGCTGGATGATTTTATCGTCCACGTCGGTGTAGTTACGCACATAGGTAACCGTGTATCCGCTGTAGGCAAGGTAGCGGTAGATAATGTCAAAGACGATATTGGCGCGGGCATGGCCGATGTGGCAGTAATCGTAAACGGTTACACCGCATACATACATCCCCACCTTGCCGGGCTGCAGCGGTTTGAACTCCTCTTTATTGCCGCTTAAGGTGTTGTAAACTCTCAACGTCATGACTTTTTGCTCTCCTGCTGGGTCTTTTGCCAGGAATCACGCAGTGTTACCGTACGGTTGAACACCGGCGCCGTGGCACTGGTGGTGCTGTCGGCACAGAAATAACCGAGGCGCTCAAACTGGTAGGCAACACCGGGCTGCGCCTGTGTCAGCGCCTGCTCCACCATGGCGGTGGCTATTATCTGTAACGATTCAGGGTTGAGATCGTCGCGGTAATCGCCAGCGCCGCCGGGGTTTTCGCTGACAAACAGGCGGTCGTACAAGCGCACCCTGGCCGGCACGGCGTGGGCGCAGCTTACCCAATGGACAATCCCTTTTACTTTGCGCCCCTGCGGCGGTTTTCCCAGCGTGTCAGGATCGTGGCTGCAACGCAGCTCGATGATATTGCCGTGGGCATCACGCACTACCTCGTCACATTTTACCGTGTAGCCGTAGCGCAGGCGCACTTCCCGTCCCGGTGCCAGGCGAAAATACTTTTTCGGCGGATCTTCCATAAAATCGTCGCGCTCAATAAAAAATTCGCGCCCGAAGGGGATCTGCCGCCGCCCCATTTCCTCCCGCTGGGGATGAACCGGGATATCTATCATCTCCACTTTGTCCGCCGGGTAGTCAGTCAACACCACCTTGAGGGGATTGAGCACGCACATGGCACGCGGCGCACTGGCGTTCAGCTCTTCGCGCACACAATCTTCAAGCACCGAGTAATCGATCCAGCTGGCACTTTTACCCACGCCGATACGCTCGCAGAAACGGCGGATGGCCGCCGCCGGGTAGCCGCGCCGCCGCATCCCCACCAGGGTGGGCAGCCGGGGATCGTCCCAGCCATCCACGTGGTGTTCGCCAACCAGCTGCTGCAGCTTGCGTTTACTCATAACGGTGTAACCGAGGTTGAGGCGGGCAAACTCGTATTGGCGCGGGGCAAAAATCCCCAACTGGGCGATAAACCAATCGTATAACGGGCGATGGTCGGCAAATTCCAACGTGCAGATAGAGTGGGTTATCCCTTCGATGGAATCGGACTGGCCGTGGGCAAAATCGTACATGGGATAGATGCACCATTTGTCGCCGCAGCGATGATGACGGCTGTGCAGAATGCGATACATTACCGGATCGCGCAGGTTGATATTGGGCGAAGCCATATCTATTTTGGCACGCAGCACCTTGGCGCCATCGGCAAATTCGCCGTTACGCATGCGGATAAATAGGTTGCGGTTCTCCTCTATGCTGCGCTGGCGGTAGGGGCTGTCGACTCCCGGCTCGGTGAGGGTGCCGCGCATGGCACGAATCTCGTCGCCACTGGAATCGTCGACATAGGCCTTGCCGGCGTCGATGAGCTGCAGCGCCCACTGGTACAACTGCTCAAAATAATCGGAGGCAAAAAATTCGTTCTCTCCCCAATCAAAACCGAGCCAGCGCACGTCGGCGCGGATGGCATCGATATACTCGTCATCTTCCTTGACCGGATTGGTGTCGTCAAAGCGCAGGTGGCAGGTGCCGTTAAACTGCTGCGCTATGCCAAAATTGAGACAGATGGCTTTGGCGTGGCCGATATGCAGATAGCCGTTGGGCTCCGGCGGAAAACGGGTAACCACTTTGCCGCCGTTTTTTCCGGCGGCGACATCGGCACTGACAATGGCACGGATAAAATCCTGCGGAGTTGTTTCGCTGCTCATGGCTTGAATGGAGTAACCTTTCCTGTTTATATTTCACCACCACCGGCGCGCATCAGCACCACGGCGTGGGCGGCGATACCCTCCTCACGACCGCTGAAACCGAGTTTTTCGGTGGTAGTGGCTTTGATATTGATTTGCGCCGCGTCAATGTGGCACGTTGCGGCAATATTGTCCACCATCTGTGCCAGATACGGCGCCAGTTTCGGCTGCTGGGCCACGATGGTGGTATCGATATTGCCGATCAGCCATCCGCGCTCGCTGGCGATGGCCACCACCCGCTCAAGCAGAATCAGACTGCTGATCCCGGCAAATTGCGCATCGTTATCGGGAAAATGGCGACCGATATCCCCCGCCGCCACCGCGCCGAGAATGGCGTCGCAGATGGCGTGTACCAGCACATCGGCATCGGAATGGCCGATCAGCCCCTGAGGATGGTCAATGGTGACACCGCCCAGAACAAGTTTGCGCCCGCCGCCGAGGCGGTGGACATCATAACCGTGGCCGATACGCATCGAAAGTATTCCTGCTATGAATAACGGTTTCGGCAATGAGCAGATCTTCAGGGGTGGTAATCTTGATATTGCTATAGCTGCCTTCCACCACCATTACCTCCTGTCCCAGCCGCTCCAGCAGCGCGGCATCGTCACTGGCACAAAATCCGTCGCGGCGCGCCTGCTCATGGGCATGCATAATCAGATCGTAGCGGAACACCTGCGGGGTCTGTGCTGCCCACAAGGTATGGCGCGGCGGCGTAGCCACCACCCGACCGGCTTCAACCTGTTTTACGGTATCTTTTACCGGCACCGCTACAATGGCGGCATCGTAAAAACCCGCCGCCCGAACCACATCATCGAAACTGATAGTATCGTACAGCGGGCGCACGCCGTCGTGAATTACCACCAGATCATCGGCACCACAGCCACAGCGCAGCAGACCGTTGTACACCGACTCCTGACGCTCGGCACCACCGGCAATCACATCTGCCACACAGACAAAACCGTATTTGTCGACAATATCACGGCGGCAAAACTCCACCTGATCAGCGGCACAGATCACCCAGATATCAGCCACCAGGGGATGATTGTCAAACAACGCCAGGGTATGGGCCAAAATGGGTTTGCCATCCAGATCCAGGTACTGCTTGCTTACATCACCGCCCATGCGCCGTCCCAGCCCGGCCGCCGGTATAAGTACTGTTACTGCCATATAACTCCCGTTTTACCCGCAATATCAGCTTGCGTACTTAAAAAAAGACCGAGTTTTTTACAAACCCGGTCCCGGCTTTTCCGCGTTGCTGTATGTACGCCAGCAGATGGCTAGGAAAGTACCTGCGCCAGTCGTGTATCCACCTGTTCCTCGTCAACACCCTCGGCACATGCCACCTCTTTGACAACCAGACGGCGCGCCAGTTCCAGCACTTTTTTTTCGCCGTAGGATAACTCTTTGTCGGCTTTTATTCGATACAGTTCACGCAGCACACCGGCCACCTCAAGCAAATCTCCAGATTTGATTTTTTCACTGTAATCGCGCTGACGCCGACTCCACGAGGTTACACTCGGCGGCGCCGTGTCGTCATCACGCAGCAGCGCGTACACCCGATCGACATGCTCCTTGTCGATTAGAGTGCGTAAACCAACATGTTCGGCATTAGCGGTGGGCACCATAATCGTCATGTCGCTGTCGCAGATACGCAGCACATAAAAATCACTGCGCTGACCGGCAAACTCTTTTGTTTCTATGGCTT
>Ga0256842_1003603_pt1 | contig 10209 bp, 10 predicted proteins | sample 4559240metaG_FD_185973 | JGI IMG/M metagenome (GOLD analysis project Ga0256842, IMG submission 185973) | Hydrothermal vent microbial communities from Guaymas Basin, Mexico - 4559-240 | ecosystem: Environmental > Aquatic > Marine > Hydrothermal vents | place: Mexico: Guaymas Basin | collected...
TATATGTGAGCAAGTATATTGTCGCTGTTTTTACCAAACCTTTTATGCCAGGAAAGAGCATCTTCCCAGTCATGCGAATCCTCATAAACTTCATACAGAAGCTGTCTTGCCGTTGAGTTTTTGGGGTTCATCGAAAGAGCGTTTTTAAAGTATTCCTTTGCCCTGTCATATAAACCTGCTTTTCTGTAGTCTATACCCATATTTATGTAGAGCTCTAATTTTTTTTCCTTACTTAAATGAGGCCTCACAAGAAGGCTTTTATGAATAATAAGAGCCCTGTTAATCTCTCCCTTTTTCCTAAACAGATTTCCTATACTTATATAGATATCTATTAAATCGGGATCTAATTTTGCCGTGTCTGTGAGTTCTTCAATAGCCTTGTCGGTTTCATCCTCTATTATATAGTTAATTCCCTTAACATAGCTCTCAAGTTTTTTCTTGTCCGATACATCCTTGGTTTTTTTACCCACAAAAATAACATAGGAAAACAAAACACCTAATAAAAAAGACAAAAGAAACAAGAACTCCGTAGAGTATGTGGAAAAAAAATTAATGATGTTATTAATGTCTATATGCATCATTCTTCTTTAATCGTCAATTGTCTAAGTTGAGCAATTTCGCTTTTTAAAGCCTCAATCTCTTTATTTTTTCGTTTTAAATCTTTTTTTACGCCTACTTCATCCGCAAACATAAAAAACCACCCTATAAATATACCCGCAAAAATAGATATAAATACAACAAGCCAAAGCGGCATATTTTCAAACTTAATATTCAGGTATGCTATGGTTACCATTTGATGATTGTAGACAACAAAAAGAACAAGAAAAGCAACAATCACAACAACTATTGATATCTTTAATATATTTAATACTTTCATTTCTTAATCCTTAAAAACTTTTTTAATTTTTTGATATGTGTCATTTATTCCCTCCGATATTACCTTGGTATCAGCGATAATGGGTATAAAATTTGTATCGCCGTTCCATCTTGGAACTATATGGATATGCATATGGTCTTCTATTCCGGCACCTGCCACTCTTTTTATATTCATTCCCATATTAAATCCATCAGGATGCAGAGCCTCTTCCAAAACCTGCATACTTCTTGTTACAAGATTAAACATATCCAGCTTTGAATTTTGATCTAACAAATCAGGAGAATCAATGTGTTTATTCGGCACAACTAACAAATGTCCTGCATTGTAAGGATAGAGATTCATAATAACAAAAGAATATTCCGATCGATAGACAACTAATTTTTCTTCATCATTTTTAGTCATATAAGCATTGCAGAATACGCAACCGTCTTCTTTTTTGTCAGACAAAATATATTTCATTCTCCACGGAGCCCATATTTTATTCACACTTTACCTCTTTTTAAAATTTTCTTTTATCTATAATTCTTTTTGCCTTTCCTTCACTTCTTTCTATCGAATAAGGCTCTACAAGTTTTGCGGTAATTTCAATCCCTAAAGCACTCTTTAGTTCAGCATTTATTCTATCCATAAATTGTCTTTGTTTCTTCATTTCATCGAAGAACAGATTAGCATTAGCCTCAACCAAAATCGTGGCTTTATCCAAGGCTCCGTCTCTTTCGAGAATTATCTGATAATGAGGCGATATACCCTCTATACTGAAAAGCACCTCTTCGATTTGACTTGGAAATACATTTACACCTCTTATTATAAGCATATCATCCGTTCTACCGATAGGTTTATCCATTCTCGCAAAAGTTCTCCCGCATAAGCATCTATCTTTTTTAATTCTCGTTATATCTCTCGTTCTATATCTAAAAATCGGCAGGGCTTCTTTCGTCAAAGGTGTTACAACAAGCTCTCCATACTCACCATCCTCCACAGGAATACCGGTTTCAGGATTTATAATTTCTACAATAAAATTATCCTCAGCTATGTGCATACCGTCTTGAGCTTCGCATTCCCCGGCAACCCCCGGCCCCATAACTTCACTTAGCCCATAATTATCATAAGCCTTTAAACCAAGCCTTTCTTCAATTTTTTTTCTCATCTGATTACTCCACGGCTCAGCACCCAAAAGCCCTATTTTTAGCTTTAAATCCTTATGCACATCAATACCAAGCTTTTGAGCGGTCTCTCCAATATGAAGCGCATAGCTTGGTGTGCATACAAGCACTGTTGCCCCGTAATCCTGCATAAGCATAATCTGCCTTTTTGTATTTCCGCTTGATGCAGGAACCACGCTTGCACCCACCTTTTCAAGACCGTAATGCAGACCGAAACCCCCGGTAAACAGACCGTATCCGAATGCTATATGAACTATATCGTTATCGGTTACCCCGGCTGCCACAGCTATACGCGCAACAAGATTACTCCATGTTTCAAGATCTTTTTTTGTATATCCCACGACGGTAGGTTTCCCTGTCGTTCCGCTTGAAGCATGAATACGAACTATTTTTTTCATATCTGTTGCAAAAAGACCGAAGGGATAGTTGTTTCTAAAATCATCTTTCGTTGTAAAAGGAATATTCTGCAAGTCCTTCAGGCTTTTTATATCTTTGGCTTTAATACCTTTCTCATCAAATCTATCTCTATAAAACGGTATATTTTCATAGGCATAATCAATATTTCTAACAAGAAGTTCCAACTGCAATTTTTCTATATCGTCTCTCGTCATTTCTTCTTCCCTGCTGTTCCAAAACATATAAATAACCCCTAAATTCTATTAAAGTATTCTTGGTCAAGCAAGTTTATGTTGCTATCGGACAGTTTTTGTATAGCAGAATCTATATCCTCAAATTTAAAAAGCATTACCGCCCTTTTGTCAAGAGAATTGACAAATGTATACATATACTCAACATTTAAATCCAAATCGCTCACCACTTTCAAAAGCTTACTCAACCCTCCGCACTCATCGTCAATTGCTATTGCCATAATATCATTTTTCTTCACTATAAAATCTGATTCGATAAGGGCATCATACGCTTCTTTCGGCTTATCTACAACGAATCTCAAGATACCAAAATCCATAGTATCAGCAAGACTCATAGCCCTTATATTTACACCGGCTTCCCTCATAGCATTCGTAGTATTATAAAATCTTCCTTTTTTATTTTCTATAAAAACGCTTATTTGAGGAATCTTATATTTTTCTATATCCATATTATCCTCCATAAATTTGCTATTGTGATTATAGTAATTAGATAATCTTAATTCAAGAATAATCTTTTAATATATGAATATTTTTCAATATTTACCTTTATAAATTAGCAATTTTTGCCTATTTATTTGTATAAACTAACAATTCTCTCTTTAAATATATAAAATTAGACTAAGAATACTTATTTTTTGCAAATAAATAAGCAATATGGTATTTCTAAATCATTTGAATACAAAGTGGGGATTGCGATGGGTAGAGTTACATTTATTACAGGAGGGGCAAAAAGTGCAAAGAGTATTTTTGCTTTAAAACTTGCTTTGCAATATAAAAAACCGAGAGTGTTTATTGCCACCGCTTTAGCATTCGATGATGAGATGAAAAAACGCATAGATAAACATAAAAAAGAGAGAATGGGTGAATTTGACACAATAGAAGAGCCCATTAAACTATCAAATGCAATTGGCTCCGTATCAGACAGCGTATCTATTTGTGTAGTTGATTGTGTTACAGTATGGATAAACAATATTCTCTATTATAAAAAAGCAGAAGAGGTCGATTTGTTTATTGAGCTTTTGAAAAATCCACCTTGTGATATTATTGTCGTGTCAAACGAAGTAGGTATGGGCATTGTACCTGACAATGAATTATCAAGAAGATATAGAGACCTGCTTGGCGTAACGAACCGGAAAATAGCCAAAATTGCCGATAATGTAATATTAATGATAAGCGGGATTCCCGTATATATTAAAAAGGGGGACATTTTATATGGCACTACTTGAAGCAACACAGACATATATTAAACCGGTTGGCAAAGCAATAGAGCCGGACATTCAAAATCATTTGGACAATCTTACAAAACCACAGGGTAGCTTGGGCTATCTTGAAGAAATTGCAAAACAGTACTGTTTAATAACCAACACCACAAAACCTGTAATGGGCAAAAAGGCTATATTTACATTTGCGGCAGATCATGGTGTCGCTGAGGAAGGGGTATCTGCATTTCCAAAAGAGGTTACAGCGCAGATGGTTCTCAATATGCTCTCAGGCAAAGCTGCTGTTAATATTTTGGCAAATTATGCAAATGCAACAGTCAACATCATAGATATCGGCGTTGATTACGATTTTACAAATGCTAAAGGTTTGATTGACAAAAAGGTCAGATATGGCACAGACAATATTACAAAGGGTCCGGCAATGAGTGAAAAGGAGGCAAGCTTATCAATAGAAATAGGTATAGAGTTAGCCCATCAAGCAATTGATAACGGTGTCACACTGATTGGAACAGGTGATATGGGTATAGCCAACACAACCCCTTCTGCCGCCCTTTTTGCTACATTTATGGATAAATCACCGGAAGAGGTAACAGGTGTCGGTACAGGTATAGATGATGAAAGACTTAAACATAAGATAGAGGTTGTAAAAAGGGCGCTTGAGGTCAATAAAGACAATATGTATGATCCAATCAGCACACTTGCAAGTGTTGGAGGACTTGAAATAGCCGCTATTTGTGGTCTTATTATCGGTGCGGCATCAAGAAATACACCTGTTGTTGTTGACGGTTTTATATCATCAGCCGGCGCTTTGTGTGCCTACAAAATTTGCCCAAAGGTTAAAGATTATATGTTCTTTAGCCACAAATCCAAAGAAAAAGGGCATATAAAATTTTTGGAATGGATTGGTGCTAAGCCTATCCTTGATTTGGGATTGAGACTCGGAGAGGGAACAGGCGCTGCGCTTGCATTTAATATCATTGAAGCATCTGTTAAAATTTATAATGAAATGGCAACATTTGAATCTGCAAGCGTATCAGGAAGTTAATGATAAGAGGCTTAATAACAGCAATAAGAACACTCTCAATCATACCGGTTATTGGCAAAGATGCCGATGATTTTTCAAGTTCAATTATATGGTTCCCCTTTGTGGGTTTTTTACTTGGGGGAACTCTATTTTTATTTGTCAAAGCGGGTCTGCTTTTTGGCAATCACTACAAGACTCTATCTTTTCTTTGTGTTTTTTTGAGTGCTGTATTGACAAGAGCTATTCATCTTGACGGTGTTGCAGATTTTGCCGATGGATTTTTTGGGGGCTATACAAAGGAAAAGATTCTCTTAATAATGAAAGATTCAAATATAGGCACATTTGGCGCTTTGGCTTTGATATTTGTTGTTTTTTTTAAGTGGCTCGGATTTTTATATCTAATTGAAAGCGGACATTATGTTTTGATTGTGCCTATATATATTGCCTCGCGTTTTGTTATGAGTGATTTGTCTGTTCGATTGACCTACGCAAGAGACAACGGAACAGGAAAGCCTTTTGCGACAAGTGCAAGAATGGCACACTTGATTGGTGCATTGCTATTTTCTTTTATTTTGTCTTTGTTGTTTGGTGTTTTTGGTCTATCTATTCTTTTTGTTGGATATATCATATCTATAATTCTCGGTTTATATTTCAAAAGAAAGATTGGCGGTATAACAGGTGATTTACTTGGCGCTTCGTGTGAAATATCAGAGACCGTTTTGCTTATTTTATTAATATTTGCTCTACCCTACCTTCACAATGTGGAGGTATTTTTTTGACAAGAGCATTGGCGGTTTTTGGTACTGCATCCGATGTCGGAAAAAGCATAACGGCAACTGCGCTGTGTAAAATATTTGCAAGAAAAGGTATAAAAGTTGCACCGTTTAAAGCGCAAAATATGTCAAATAACGCTTTTGTAACCATTGACGGATTAGAGATTGGCGTTGCTCAGGCTGTGCAATCTATTGCTTGTAAAGAGACACCAAATACCGATATGAACCCGGTTCTGCTAAAACCTCAGAGCAGAACAGGTTCTCAGGTAATACTGAACGGCAAATCAATAGGCTCAATCAAGGCTAAGGAGTATTTTGAAAATACAGATTATCTGTATCAAGAGGCAATGAAATCTTTAAACAGACTCAAAAGCAGATATGAGCTTATAGTTATAGAAGGAGCTGGCTCGTGCGCTGAGGTTAACTTGAAGGGTAGAGATTTTGCAAATTTTAAAACAGCGCACAGTGCAAATGCCGATGCGATTCTTGTTGCTGATATTGACAAAGGCGGTGTATTTGCCCAAATTATAGGCACTCTTGAATGTTTAGAAAAAAGAGATAGAGCACTTATTAAGGGCATAATTATAAACAAATTCAGAGGAGACGACAAGTTGTTCCAAGAGGGAATAAAGTATATCGAAGAAAAAACAAATATTCCTGTTTTGGGGCTTGTTCCCTATTTTAAAGATATAGAAATAGATTACGAGGATTCGCTTTCTGTCGATTTTTTGTGTGATAAGAGTTATCCGCTTGAAAAAAAAGTTAATATAGCAGTAATTAGATTGCCCTATATCTCTAACTTTACCGATTTTTTACCATTTAAGTTAGAGAGTTCTGTTTTTGTTCATTATGTATCAAAACTGCAAGCCCTTGACGGCTATGATGCGGTAGTTATTCCCGGTTCAAAAAGTAGCATAAGCGATTTGGAGTGGCTTAAAAAAACAGGCTGGAAAGATGCTATTAGAAATTATGCTGAAAAAGGCGGTTTTGTTGTAGGAGTATGCGGCGGTTTTCAGATATTGGGCAAAAAAATTTATGACCCGTATGGTATTGAGTCCAACAAAACAGAGGTTGACGGTTTGGGTATCCTTGATGTTGAAACAATTTTAGAAAAAAACAAAACACTCTCAAACAGCAGAGGTATTTGGCTTGAGAGTGGCATTTATGTTTCAGGTTATGAGATACATATGGGCAAAACACAGGTGTCTGGGAAAAATGCAATAAAGGTTGAAAAAAGAAACGGCGCACAGGTTAAAGATTTTGATGGTATTGTTTCTGAAAATGTTTGGGGAGTTTATTTCCACGGCATATTTGATAACTACAATTTTAGACACTATTTTTTAAATAAAGTAGCCGGTAATAAATTTAAAAAGCCAAATAGGATAAATTACAGTGATTTTCAAGAAATGCAAATGGAGCGACTTGCCAACCATTTTAAACGGCATATTGATATTAAAAAGCTCTTTGAGATAGTGGGCTTTGATGTATAGATACATTCACGGCGGAGAAATTCAGCCCTACTTGGAGCAATTTTCCATAGATGTCGGCAAAATAGTTGATTTTAGTGTGAACATTAATCCATTGGGAGCGCCGGATATTGTTGCAAATAATTGGCTTAAACTGTTTAAGGATGTTGAAAAATATCCAACAAGCACAGCTTGTGGCGTTCTGGATTTTTACAACAGAAGATTTGGCATTGATAAGGAAAATGTTGTTGCGGCAAATGGCTCAATTGAACTTTTTTATTTGGCTTATAAAGCTTTGAATATAAAAAAAGTGGCGATAGTTGAGCCCTCATTTTATGATTATAAAAGGGCATCTGAGATAAACGGATGTAGGATTTTTAGTATAGTTTTAAAAGAAAAAAATAACTTTGAATTTGTATTAGATAGGGAATCTTTAGGGATAATTGAAAAATCCGATGCGGTTATTTTTGCAAATCCAAACAACCCAACAGGAAAAATGGTTAATAAAGAACGGATTTTAGAGCTTATAAAAAGGTATAAAGACAAGTGGTTTTTAATTGATGAGGCTTTTATTCAATTTTCCAACGAGTTTAAAGATAAGAGTTTTATGTTTTGTGGGCTTGATAATGTTGTTATTTTTCATTCTCTTACCAAGTTTTATGCTCTGGCTGGTTTGAGGATAGGTGCTGCGATTGGCAAAAAAGAGGTTATAGATAGATTTAAAGATATCATCCACCCTTGGTGTGTAAACAGAGTTGCTGAAAATGTTACAAGATTGTTGATAAACTGCAAAGACTACGAAAAAAAGAGCTTAGATTTTATTAATACCGAAAAGAAAAGGATATATGAGTGCCTAAAAGGATGCAATGGTATTAAACTATTTAAAACAGATGCGAATTTCTTTTTGGCAAAATGGTTTGGGAGCGATAATCTTGATGATTTACTCAAATATCTTTTAGAAAAAGGTATGTTTGTAAGAGATTGCAGGAATTTTTATGGGCTGAGTGGTAATTTTTTTAGATTTGCCATCCTTAAAAAATACCAAAATAGTAAGCTAATTGATGCGCTCTGTGAGTTATGAATGAACTTGTCATTGTTTTAACTTTGGCTTTCGTTTTTGATTATCTGATTGGTGATCCGGTTTACCCTTTTCATCCAACGCGTTTGGTTGGTAAGATAATAACATTTTTTGAAAATATTTTAGAAAAGTTTAATTTGTTTAATGTTTTTGGCGGTGTTATTTTTGCCCTGTCTGTTTTGGCTGCCGCTTTGTCTTTCTACTCTTTTCTTGCCTTTTTATTTAGAGAACTTAACTATTATATTTATGTGGCTTTTGAGATTTTTGTTTTGTATTCGACAATTGCCTTAAAAGATATGATGATTCATACTGATAGGGTTTATAGCGCACTATTGGATAAAGATTTAAAAAAAGCACAAAATGCCGTTCAGATGATTGTCGGAAGAGACGCTAAAAAATTAGATGAAGTGGGCGTGGTTAGCGCTGTTATCGAGAGTTTGTCTGAGAATTTTGTTGATGGTTTTTTTGCCGTTGTCTTTTGGTATATGCTTGGCAGTATTGTAGGTTATTTGTTGGGTAAGGATATTTTGTTTTTTGGCGGTTTTTTTGCATTTATGTATAGAGTCGTCAATACAATGGACTCAATGGTTGGATATAGAAACACAAGATATGAAAAATTTGGCAAATTTGCGGCAAAGTTGGATGATTTTTTTAATTTTATACCGGCAAGGTTATCTGTAATATTCATATGCTTTTGTGCATTATTGTTTATCAAAAATGGACAAGGGTGCATTAAAACAGCCAAACAGGATAGATTGAAGCACCAATCACCAAATTCAGCTCATGCTGAAAGTGCTGTTGCAGGCGCTTTGAATATCAAACTCGGCGGGAAGGTTGTTTATACTTATACAACAATAGAAAAGCCATACATTGGCGAACTTTACAACTTACCAAATATAGAAAGTATTAAAAAGAGTGAAACGCTACTCTTTTATTCAGCGGTTTTGTTTATTGCTGTAGTTGATGTATGTTTGATGGTTTTATGCAGGTTTTAAATAGATTTGTCGTTATGCTGTTGTCTTATTTATGTATTGTTAAATTTAATATACAATGCTACCGCATTTTCTTAACAGATTTTTGAATATTTTTATTCTTAAATCCGTTAAGATTAAAAAGGATTTGATTGAGTTTGATTTGGGATAGCATCAAAATACAAAAAGCATAGGGCAGTGTCCCTTCCTTCCACCTCCGAAACGGAATTTTTTTTCATCCATTGAAGGTGTTCCTTTCTTCCACTTCGGAGGTGGAAGATTGGATGTATTATATCTATGGAACTATACAGAAGAGAAATGAAAAAGGTCGCTTAAGAAAATGAGAGAAAATAATTTTAAAGAAAGGGGGGATGTCTATAGCGCTTATAGTTAAAAAGGGGAAAAAGATTTTTTGAAAAACTGTCTTGTCAAGAAGGGCGGTATTAATCCTTCTTTTTGTATAGAGCTTAATATTATGGGAAATAATACTAAATTTAAGTTGTATAATAATACGTTCACTAATTGAGAAAGATACAAAAAATATCTCGGCATATTTTACAACAATTCGCTATACCGAGGCAATATGGATATCCTATTGAAACACAATGAGCTTGATAAAATTTTATATATGCACATACGCATCATCTGTGAAACATTTTTTTAAAGGACGGAAAATTTAAAAAATATGACTTCTCTTGGCGGTAAAGAAACAAACAATGTATAGAAATTTGCCTTCGACATCTTACATCAAAATAAATTTTTCAAATCAGCAAATAAGCATACATTTAGAAAGATATCAAACAATGACACATCTGTCTTACAAAATCAGGAACAAACAATCAATTTTTTTACTTAAAATATAATCATAAGATAGAGTACTGATAATACAAAACAATAATCGCAAGTAGAAGGGAATAGATTGGTAGCGGCGCAGGGACTTGAACCCCGGACACTGCGGATATGAGCCGCATGCTCTAACCTGCTGAGCTA